>TARA_B100001093_G_scaffold156355_1_pt1 | contig 17648 bp, 14 predicted proteins | sample TARA_B100001093 | Tara Oceans TARA_B100001093 (sample SAMEA2623116) | marine metagenome | biome: marine biome (ENVO:00000447); feature: surface water layer (ENVO:00002042); material: "saline water (ENVO:00002010), including plankton (ENVO:xxxxxxxx)" | depth 5 m
AGTTCATTAGCAGCTGCTGCCTCAAAACGTAAGTCCATTTCTATATTAGTTATTTCTCTAAGCAAATGCACAACTTCAACTAATTTTAATCTTTTTGCCTTGTTAATAGTATTCTCTATAATATATGCGAAAAGCATCAATGCATCTAATTCTTCATTAAAAACTTTTTCTATTTCTGGTCTAAGAATCTTTATAGCAACATCTTTATTTTCATTTTCTATTTTAATTTTCGCTAAATGTACTTGAGCTATAGATCCAGCTGCTATAGGCTCACTAAAGTTTATTATATTGTTGAAAAGTTTTTCTCCTATTTCTTTTTTAATAATTTTTTCAGAAATAGATCTTTTAAAAGGTGGGAGTTTATCTTGCAATTTTTCTAAATCATTAACCAAATCCTCCCCAATAATATCTGGCCTAGTTGCTAAAAACTGACCTAGTTTTATAAAGGTTGTACCCATACCTTCTAAAGCATCGCATAATTTTTCCCCAGGTCTTTTTGTGTTGTTAATTATTTTTTTTTCAGATCCTATAGACATCAAGTCGAAAAAAATTCTAAGAACCAAAGGGACTCTGTAAATTTGATTAATAGTATCTAAAGCACCAGAAGATGCTAATTTTCTTGCAATTTTAAAAAGTTGAAATAATCGTTTAAACATTTTTATATTTTCCAGCCACTATGTATAGCAGATATTCCGTTGGCTAGGTTTCTATATTGAACATTCTCAAAATCATTATTTTCAATAAGGTTTTTAAGTTCTTTTTGACTATAAAACTTTTCAATACTATCCACTAAATATTGATAAGGCGCAGAGTCTCCTGCAAATATTTTACCCAATCCTGGAATTAGTTTAGAGTAATATTTATAAATATAACTTAGTGTTTCATTTTGTACTTTTGAAAATTCTAAACAAAAAAATCTTCCACCAGGTTTAAGCACTCTATAGGCTTCACTTAAACACTTATTGATATCTGTTACATTTCTTATTCCAAAACTTATTGTATAATAATCAAATACATTATCTTTAAAAGGTAAATTTTCCGCTGAATTTTGATGCCAAGAAATATTTTTAAAATCAATCAATTTATTTTTGCCAATATTTAACATTTCTTTATTGGGTTCAACACATTGTATTTCACATTTGCTATCTAATTGATTTGAATATAGTTTAGCCAAGTCTCCTGTGCCCGCAGCAACATCAATTAAATTTTCATTTTCACTAGGACCAATCCATTCTAGTAATTTTCTTTTCCACAGTCTATGTGTGCCAAATGACAAAATATCATTCATAATATCATATTTTTCATTTACTGAAGTAAATACGGAGTTGACTAGCTTGGTTTTTTCTTGATTATAGATTTTCATAATTAAATTATATGCCAGAATTGCCAGAAGTTGAAGTCGTTAAAAGGTCACTAAAAAATAAAATATTAAATTTAGTTTTAAAAAGTGTTCAAATTAACACCAAAAAACTCAGATATAAAATTGATACTACAAAAATTAAAAAACTTTGTGGAAAAAAAATAAATTCCATAAAAAGAAGGTCAAAATATTTGTTGATCAGTTTTGACAATAAATTAGTGCTTCTGGTTCATCTAGGAATGACAGGTAAATTTTTTATAAAAGATAATAAAAAAAAATATGAACGTTTGAGTTTTTATTATAATTCAGAAAACAATCACAGAAAACATGATCATGTAATCTTTAATTTTAGTAATTATATAAACTTAATTTATAATGATGTAAGAAAATTTGGTTTTATAAAAATAATTAAGTCTGAAAAAATATTAAAAAATAAGCCTTTAAATTCTTTGGGACCAGAACCTTTGTCAAAATATTTTAGTTTTAAATATTTTAAAAATCAAATTATAAATAAAAATAATTCAATTAAAAACGTATTAATGGATCAAAAATTTGTTTCTGGTTTGGGAAATATATATGTTAACGAAATATTATTTTTAAGCAAGATAAAGCCAGAAAAAAATATTAAAAAAATTTCAAATAATGAAATTAGAAAAATTGTCCTTTTTACAAAAATAATACTAAAGAAATCAATAAAATTGGGAGGATCTTCTATTAAAGATTTTAAAGATAGTTCGGGTAATAGGGGTAAATTTCAACAAAAATTTAATGTTTACAATAAGGAAGGAATTAGGTGTCCAACTAGAAATTGTAATAACTTAATAAAAAAAATATATATATCAAAAAGGTCGACTTTTTACTGTTATAAGTGCCAAAAATAACAAGTTGACCCTATAATAACTGAGATATATACAAGCTTTGAAATATGCCAAATACAAAATCAGCCATTAGACGTGTTAGAAGAGTAAAAAAACAAACACAAATCAACAGAATTAGAAAGAGCAAGTACAAGTTAGCTGTAAAAAAGATGGAAAAGCTGATGAAAGAAAGCGATAAAGATAAAATTAAAAAATATTTCTCATCATTTCAATCGATTCTAATGCAGGTTGCCAAAAGCGGAATAATTAATAAAAAAACTGCCTCTAGAAAAATTTCTAGAATTTCAAAAAAAATATAATTTAACAATTAAGAGTTGTTAAATTTTTTGTACTACTTCATTTAGTTAAAGTTAAGCTAAATGTAGATCATATTCTTTTTCAAGTTGTAATTTTTTAAATTGTAATTAGTTTAATTTTTTTTCTATCCTGACGCTAAACACACAACCAAGATTAATATTTTTCATAATTTATAAAAATAAAACTTGAATAACTTTCAATAATAGAATTTAAAGTAAGTTCATCAAGAAATTTTACATGGAAAATAAAAATACAAAAAAACAAAATATATTCTTGCACGAAGAAGAGAATACTATTAATTGGGAAGACACAAAAGCAGTGTTTGAAAAAAATTTTGGCACAGAAATTTATAACAGTTGGCTTAAAAACATTTCTTTAGAAAAAGAATATAACGATTATATCGTTTTAGGTGTACCAACAAGATTTTTTAGAGATTGGATTGTTTCAAGGTATTTAGATAAAATTTTAGAAATTGTGAAAAGATTTAAGCTAAGTCTAAGTAGAATAGAGTTTAAGATTATAGATGAAAATAATCTAAATAATAAAAAAACTGCTGAAAATTCAATAGATGAAATTAGTAAAATCTCTGAAATAAAAGACTCTATTTTAAACTACAATAGATTAAATCCAAATTTAACATTTGATGCTTTTGTTAAAGGCACAAGTAATGAAGTGGCTTTGTCTTATTCAAAAAGAGTTTGCGAACATGTTTCAAGAGACAATCCATTATACATATACGGTGGTGTTGGTTTGGGAAAAACACATTTGTTAAACGCAATTGGCTTAGAGCTTCAATCAAATAATAATGTAATGTTTATATCTGCCGAAAGATTTATGTATCACTTCATTAAATCTATTAAAAAAAATGATATGGTCAATTTTAAAGATTTTTTTAGAAAATCTTCTGTTTTTATTATTGACGATATTCAATTCATAAGAGGGAAAGAAAGCTTACAAGAAGAATTTTTTCATACTTTTAATAGTTTGATGGACAAAGGCTCTCAAATAATTATATCTGCTGATAGACCACCAATGAAATTAGATAGAGTACAAGAAAGAATTAAATCAAGACTTTCAGGAGGACTTGTAGTCGATATTTTAGCACCTGATACAAGTTTAAAACAAGAAATAATAAAGAAAAGAATTTTAGATATTCAATTACAGTTTAATGAGAACATAAATATTAGTGAAGAAGTAATTAATTATGTAGCGCATGAAAATAAGACAAACATTAGAGAATTGATCGGTGTAGTTAACAGATTGATAGCATTTAGCAGAGTGCACAAAAAGACATTGAATATACAAGATTGTAGAAACATACTTAAAGATGTTATTAGTCAAGTAAAGGTAATTACTGTAGATAAAATTCAAAATGTAGTTTCTGATTTTTTTAATATTTCTTTAACTGAAATGTTGTCCCAGAGAAGATCTAGACCACTAGCCAGACCAAGACAAGTTGCAATGTACTTGGCAAAAAAAATGACAACTAGATCATTACCAGAAATAGGCAGAAGATTTGCAAATAGAGATCACACAACAGTTATTCATGCTATTAAGACTGTCACAAAACTTTCAGAGCAAGATGATGAAATGAAAAAAAATATAAGCAATATTAAAAGTTTATTAATGGAAGAATAATCTAATGAAATTCTCAGTTAAAAGGGATTTACTTCTAAAATCATTAAATTTTGTACAGGGTGTTGTTGAAAAAAAAAATACTTTACCAATTTTATCAAATGTTTTATTGGAGATTAAAAATAATAAACTAACTATTTTAGCCACTGATTTAGACATTCTATTTAGTGACGAGATATCTGATTTAAAAATACTCGAAGAAGGAAGTACTACTACTTCAGCAAATGTTCTATACGATATTTTAAGAAAAATTTCATCAAATTCAGAAATACACTTTAGTTTAAAATCAGAGAACAAACTTAGCTTAAATGCTGAAAATTCAGATTTTAATTTATTATGTTTACCAACTGAAAATTTCCCTACATTTACAGAAGATTTTGTTAATGAGGAAACAGAAGTGTCTAACAAAAATTTTCTATCACTACTTAATAAAGCTAAAATATCAATTTCAAATGATGACACTAGACATTATTTAAACGGAATTTTTTTACATATTACCAAAGGTGAAAAAAAAATTTTCTTAACAGGGGTATCTACAGATAGTCACAGGCTTTCTTCGAGCAGTATAGATATTGCCGACGCAGAAAATTTTAGCTCTTTGATAATACCTAGAAAAACTGTTTATTTATTAACTACTCTGTTGGAAAGCTCAAATAGTAAAGTTTTGCTTAAAACAAGTGACAGCAAGATTCAGTTTAAAATTGATAATATAGTATTAAGCTCAAAAATCATTGACGGCAAATTTCCAGATTATAAGAAAGTTGTCCCAGTAGAAAACAATATGACTTTAGAAGTTTCTAGAAAAGAATTTATTAGCTCAGTAGAAAGAGTTATCTCTGTTTCTTTGGATAAAAAAGAAGGAGTTAAATTGTCTTTAACTAAAGATAAAATCAAATTATCAGTTAATAGCACTAACTCTGGTGAGGGAAATGAAATATTAGATGCTAAATACAATGGCAAAGATATAATAATAAGTTTTAATTCTAGATATTTAATTGATATTGCAAACGAAGTAGTAGATAAGGATTTAAAAATTAATTTTAAGGATCCAGTTTCACCTGTATTAATTGAAGATAAGTCAGATAAAAACAGTTACTATGTTATTATGCCGATGAAAATATAAAAAAATAATTATTGATTAATTTTATATATTGTCGTCTAAAACCATTGATAGGCAACACTTATCTAAGCCCTTAAAAGATATTAATTTCATATTAATACCGAAAAATGGTATAAGTAATGATCTAAATAAATTAATTCATGTCTAAAAAAATAGAAACACCAAACAAATCTTATGGAGCAGACTCCATTAAAGTTCTTAAAGGTCTTGACGCAGTTAGAAAAAGACCGGGAATGTATATTGGAGATACAGATGATGGATCAGGCTTACATCATATGGTATTTGAAGTAGTTGATAATGCAATAGATGAAGCACTAGCAGGTTTTTGTAAAAATATTTCTATTTTTATGAATAAAGATAACACTATTACAGTTGAAGATGATGGAAGAGGTATTCCAGTTGACATGCACAAAGGTGAAAAAATGTCAGCAGCTGAAGTTATAATGACCCAATTGCATGCAGGAGGTAAATTTGATCATGACTCGTACAAAGTTTCAGGTGGTTTGCACGGAGTGGGTGTTTCAGTTGTTAACGCGTTATCTGAAAAATTAGAGTTAAACATATATAGAGATGGTAATGAATATTCAATGATTTTTAAAAATGGAAACTCAGTTAAACCTTTAAAGCAAACAGGTAAAACAAAAAAAAAAGGAACTAAAATTACTTTCCTTCCTTCAAAAGAAATATTTTCATCAACAAAATTTAGCTCTAATACACTCGAAAAACGTATAAGAGAATTAGCTTTTTTAAATAAGGGAATTAATATCAGTTTAATCGATCAAACTGGCAGTAAACCCAAAGAACATGTTCACAAATATGATGGTGGTATCATAGAATTTGTAAAATATATAAATAACAAAAAACCAATATTAATAAACAAAAATGAAAAAGAAATTTTTAAAAAACCTATATATATAAGTGCAGTCAAAAATAATGTCACTGTAGAGTGCTCGTTTGAATGGAATGCAAGTTACTCTGAAGATGTTCTGCCTTTTACAAATAACATTCCACAAAAAGATGGTGGAACGCATCTCTTAGGTTTTAGAAGTGCTTTAACTAGAGTTATAAATAAATATGCCTCAGATAAAAATAATAAAAAAAATAAAATAACACTGTCGGGAGAAGATATTAAAGAAGGACTTTCAGCAGTGCTATCTATAAAGATGCCTGATCCTAAATTTTCATCACAAACAAAAGATAAGTTGGTTTCATCAGAAATAAGATTAATAGTTGAAAGTGTAGTCAGTGATAAAGTTTCTACATGGTTCGATCAAAATCCATCTATAGCTAGAGGTGTTTTAGAAAAAATTACACAAGCTGCAATTGCTAGAGATGTTGCCAGAAAAGCAAGAGACAGCGTTAGAAGAAAGGGAGCTTTTGAGCTGACTGGTCTGCCCGGTAAACTAGCTGATTGTCAAATTCAAAAAAAAGAAGGAACAGAACTTTATATTGTTGAGGGAGATTCAGCTGGTGGATCAGCCAAACAAGGTAGAGTTAGAGAATATCAAGCAGTTCTTCCCTTAAGAGGAAAGATTTTAAATACTTTCGTTAATGTAAATGGCAAAACCAACGGATTAACTGGGGATCACAACAATAAAGCTTTAGCAAAAATGATGTCTTCCAACGAGATTGTGACTCTAATAAACGCACTAGGTACTGGTTCCAAGGATTTTAATATTGAGAATTTAAGATATGATAAGATTATAATAATGACAGACGCAGATGTTGATGGTTCACATATCAGAACTTTACTATTAACTTTTTTTAATAATTATCCTTTTAATGAGTTAATTGAAAATGGTCACCTTTATTTGGCCCAACCACCTTTATTTAAGATAACTAAAGCAGGTAAAAGTGTTTATATTAAAGATGAAAAAAGTTTAGAAGATTTTATTTTAAAAGCAGCAGACAAAAATAAAATCAAAATTAAAAAGAATTCAAAAGAATTTGATAGATTTTTAGAAGAACAAAGACAAAAATATTCTATTCAAAGGTTCAAAGGATTAGGAGAAATGAATCCTGATGAACTTTGGGAAACAACTTTAAATCCAGAGAATAGAACTCTTTTAAAAGTACAATATTCTAAAGGCACAAAAGAAAAATCAAAAGAAGATCAAAAAATGATACAAATTTTAATGGGTGATGATGTCGGCCCAAGAAAAGATTTTATAACCAATAATGCACTAGATGTCAGCAACCTTGACATTTAGAAAGACAGATGAATCTATCTACACTTTTTAGATTAGAGGAAAATCTACACTTAGATAAAAAAACGTTAGTAACACTAAGATGGATTGCAATCTTTGGTCAACTTGTAGCAATTAATTTAGTTTATAATTATTTAAATTTAAAATTTCCTATAATTGAATCACATATAATAATTTTTGCAGGATTAGTTACAAATTTATATTTACAATTTAGAATTAAGACAAGCCAATTAAAAGATATCTATTCTTCATTATTTCTTATCTATGATTTAGTTCAATTGAGTATTTTACTTTATTTAACAGGGGGAATTTCAAACCCTTTTTCCCTATTATTAATTGTTCCAGCTATTGTTTCATCAACTTTCTTAAGCATGGGAACCACAATTATACTTGGAGCAATAACTATTATTCTATTATCTTTTTTAACAAAGTTTTATTTACCGCTACCAGGTTTAAATGAATATGGTTTTAGTTTTCCGTTTTTTTATTTAATAGGAATATTTATTTCTGTAATAGTTGGATTAGTTTTTCTAAGTTATTTTGGAATAAGGTTTGCTGGTGAAACAAAAAAGAGATCAGAAGCTTTAAATAAATTACAACAAGTTATTGCTAAAGAATATGAGTTAGAGTCCTTAGGGGGTCAAGCCGCAGCTGCAGCTCATTCACTAGGAACTCCATTGGCAACTATTACAGTAGTTGCAAAAGAATTAAGAAAAGAAATAAGTGAAGAGTCTAAGCATTCGAAAGATTTAGATTTATTAATAAGTGAAACTAAAAGGTGTAGAGATATATTAAAAAAGATATCACAAAAACAAATAGTTGAAGACAAGTTTATGAGCGCAGTAAAATTAGAGGATTTATTGGTTGAAATTCTTAGGTCATTTATGGAAACCTCAGGAAAAGAAATAAAAATTAATTCTAAAAACGATAAAAATAAAATTGATATAAAAAGATCCCCAGAAATTATTTATGGGTTAAGAAATTTTATAGGAAATGCAGTAAAGTTTTCTAATAAAAAGGTAATTATAGAGCTAGAAAGTGATGAGAACAACATTAGGGTTCGAATAAGCGATGATGGTCCTGGTTTTCCTGATGATATAATTAATGTGCTTGGTGAACCTTATATTAAATCAAAATATGCTAACAATAAATCAGGTTTAGGACTAGGGACGTTCTTAGGAAAAACTTTATTAGAAAGACAAGGCGCTATATTGAATTTTTTAAACGACAAAATGTTAAATGGCGCTTCAGTTAATATAGTTTGGAAAATAGAAGATTTAAATTCTACTTCTTAAACTCAAAAGTATATGACAAAATTTTATAAGCCAATTTAGCTACCAAAAAGTTATAAGAATCAAAATTTTTTATTGGTGCTAATTCATTTATATCAGCTCCAACTACATTTGAATTTTTACAAATATTTTTAATCATTGGAATTACATCATCCCAAAACAAACCACCTGGTTCTGGAGTGCCAGTAGCTGGCATTATGCCAGAGTCAAAACTATCAACATCAAAAGTTATATATATATTTTTGTTTAAAATTTTTTCTTTAATTTTATTTTTGTCCCAATTATTTTTATCTTTAGCCCAAAAAATTTCAATTCTATCTCTATTGTTGTTATAAAATTTCATTTCAGAAGCAGAGAGATTTCTTATCCCAAATGATATGACTTCTACATTTTTAAAATCTAAACATCTTTTTATTGCACATGCATGAGAAAATTTTTCTCCATTGTATTTTTCTCTAAGATCTGCATGAGCATCAAAGTGAACTATAGTTAATTCTTTATATTCTTTAGTAAAAGGTTTTATCGAACCAGGTGTGATAGAATGTTCTCCTCCTAAAACTAAAGGAAATTTATTTTTTGAAATAATTTTACTATTTATTTGTGCAAGTTGCTCAATAGCTGCCTTAAGACTTTTTTTAATTACAAATGGTTTAAGAGTTTTTATCCCAATAGTTTTGTAAGGTTCTTTGTTTAAATCTTCATCATATAGTTCTACTTGATGAGAGGCTTTAATAATTTCTAATGGACCTTTTTTAGTGCCACCCCCATAGCTTACTGATTTTTCTAAACCAAACGGAACTACAACAACATTATTATCTATTTTTGGATTTGCCTCGTAACCAAGGAACCCTTTTTTTTGATTTAAATAGTCCATTTAATTTTTAAAGATTTTTGAAAATTCTTTTCTATTTCTACTTTTCCAGTTTTGACGATGGTAGGCATCACTCGCAATTAATGGAAGCACACTTGTTGCTTCAGCAAAAACCATTTGTTCTTTGGCTACATCAACTTTACCCCATGAACTTGCTTCCTTTAGAGTTGAACTGCTACAAGCTCCATCTCTAGTATCTGCAACAGTTATTTGAATTGCATATTTGTGCATATCAACTTTTTTACCGAGTAGTTCGGCACATACAACAGTATCTTGGACAAAGTTTTTTGGCACACCCCCACCAATCATTAATAAACCAGATTGTTTTGACTGAAGTTTTATTTCAGTTAATTCTCTAAACTCTCTGATAGAATCTATTGTAATATGTTTTTCTGGATTTTGTTCTTGGTGCATCACTAAACCAAAACCTGCAGAGCTATCAGTAAATGCAGGACAAAAAATTGGAACATTATTATCATAGGCAGTTTCTATTAAAGAATTCTTTTTTTTGGCATTAGTTTTTAAATATTTACCTATCTCTTTAATAAACTCTCTAGAAGTAAATGTTTTTGGCTCAAGTGAATTGGCAATCTCGCAAATTGTTTTGTCGCACGCCTGCAGTTCCTCTTCGTCTATATATGTGTCGTATATTCTGTCTATATAGCTATCTCTAAGCTCCGTATCGTCCTGAAATTGAGATCCTTGGTAGTGTTTAAAGCCAAGGGCTTCAAAAAAATCCATGTCAATAATAGAGGCTCCTGTTGCGACTATGGCATCTACCATATTGTATTTGATTAAATCTGAGTAAAGATTCATACAACCAGCAGCTGAAGTTGATCCAGCCAAAGTTAAAAATATTGAACAGTTTTTATCTAAAATCATTTCGTTAAATATTTTTGCAGCATTTGCTGTGTCTCTTGAGGTAAAAGACATTTTTTCCATAGAGTCAATTATCTTACGAGAGTCAAACGAAGTTATGTCTATGTGCTCCACAGGTTTATTTAAAAGAGGTTTTGTATTGTGTCCAATATTAGGACCATTTTTTTTATTCATTAAGCGACCAAGTAATTAATTTTACCTGAATCTTCATAGATTGACATAATTGGTTTGTCATTTAGTTCAAATATTTGATCTGAATAAAATCCATTAAATTTAGTTCTAAAGGTTAATCCGTAAGCGCCTATTTGACCCAATTCAATATAGTCTCCTTCTTTTATATTATTAGGAAGAAGAAAAGGTCCTTTCATGTAATCTAAGCTATCACAAGTTGGTCCAAAAAAGCTAAACGATGTTAGTTTTTTTGATTGAACTCTACCATTGGATATCATTTTACTAGGGAAAACAAAATTTGGAACTCCAGCATCAAAAAGAGTACCGTAAGTTCCATCATTAATATAAAGTTTTTGTTTTTTTCTAAGCACAACTTTAACTATCACCGAACCACTTTCTGCAACAATTGCTCTACCAGGCTCACAAATTAATCCTGGCATATTGGTTAGCTTCAATTTAGAAAGAGCTTTCTTAATTTCTTCAATATAGTTATTTAAAGGTTCTGGGTTTAAATCTGGATATATTGAAGGGAATCCTCCACCAACATTTATAATATCTGGAATTATTTTTGTTTTTTTTATTATATTACCAACCTCAGCAATAGCTTTAGAGAATGAAATTTTATGCATACATTGTGAACCAACATGAAAGCTTATCCCAATTTTTTTTGCATGTTCTTTACAAAGCCTTACAAGTCCAAGTGCTTCTGATGGCAAAGCTCCAAATTTTCTAGATAAGTCTATTTCAGCATGTTCATTTGATATTACAATTCTAATATATAAATTAAGATCTTTGGCTTGTTTGGTTGACTCAAGAATTTTCATTAATTCATCTTTTGTATCAAGTGCAAAATCTCTTACTCCCAAATTAAAATATGCTTCTTGAATACTTTCTCGACTTTTAACAGTATGCATAAAATATAATTTGGCATCTAATTTTAATTTTTTTATTAATTTAATTTCATTAATTGAAGCAACATCAAAATGATTAATGCCATTAGATAAAATGTGTTTTAATACTTTTTCATTTGGATTAGTTTTCACAGCGTAGAGAACTTTTCCAGGAAATTTTTTTTTAAAGAATTCTGTAGACGTTTTTATGGACTCTGGCCGTATACAATATACGGGGTGATCTGGTTTAAGTGTGTTAACTAATTCGTTAACGTCTTTAAATTTTCGCATCTCATGTGTCCCTCTTTTATTTACACAGAAAGGTTTCTAAAAAATTTGTATAAAAAAACCTTATTGTTCGCATTTAAGGTTTTTTTGACTTTATGTAAAGAAAAAAGTGCCGTCTTTTTAATGTTGTAATTTTACCATTAGTAACCATATAGTGAGATATGAGAGGAACTAATACAAATACAGTAAAGCTTAAAATTTCTGACTTTGAGGACAAATCTCTTCTAATCATAGATGATGATGATCCGTTACGTGGACGATTGTCTAGAGCAATGGAAAAAAAAGGTTTTGTAGTAAAAGAGGCAAAAACATTGGCAGAAAGCTTGGAAATTGTTAAAAAAACACCACCCAGCTTTGCTTTAATAGACTTGAGGCTAGAAGATGGCAATGGTTTAGATGTTGTAAAAGAGCTCACAAAAAGCAAAAAAGACAGCAGAATAGTAATGTTAACTGGCTATGGAAACCTACCAACAGCGGTTGCAGCAGTTAAGGCCGGAGCTATGGATTATATAGCTAAACCTGTAGATGCTGACGATGTTGAAGCTGCTTTATTGGCTTCTCCAGAATCTAAGGCTAATCCACCTGAAAATCCAATGTCTGCAGACAGAGTAAAATGGGAACATATTCACAGGGTTTTTGAACTTTGTAATAGAAATGTATCTGAAACTGCTCGAAGACTTAAAATGCACAGAAGAACGCTTCAGAGAATTCTTTCAAAAAGATCACCAAGGTAATTTAAATAATTTTTATGTTTTTTTAAACTTAGTTACTAAAATAGTAACTAACAAAATTTTAAAAAGTTCAGCGAGCAAAAATGGTTCTGCGCCTAGCTTATATATTGGTTTGTCCCATCCTATTAATGTACCAAGCCAAAACATTCCTAAAATATAAATAAAGCTAATAGCAAATGTAAGCTTAAAAAAATTAATAACAAAACTTTTATCATAATTAAATATTCCAGCTAAAATAACCGCCACTAAAAATCCCAACAGATAACCCATAGTTGGCCCAGTAAAATAAACTAATCCAATACCTTTTTCGGGAGTTCCAGAAAAAACAGGTAATCCAATTAATCCTTCCAATAAATATAAAGAAATTGTTGCTAAACCTAATTTCCAACCAAAGCTAATTCCTATTAGCAAAACAACCATTGTTTGCATGGTCATTGGAACTGGATAAAAAGGTATGCTAATTTTTGAAGACACAGCTAAAACTACAGTAGCTAATAATGCTATAAATATTTTTTTTGTAAGGTTTATCTGTTTATAATTTTTAACTAATTCCATAAACGTATATTTACTTTTTTTTTAGCTTAAATCTAGTGATTTGTTAGCTTTACAAAAACATCTTCTAAATCGCCGTCTTCTGTAACAATATCAAGAATTTTTACCCCTTTTTGTTTTAAAAAATCCAAAACTTCATCAAAATTATGTGAGTTTTTTTCATAAATTGCTGTAATTGAACTGCTTGAATTAATTTTAAATTCTATTCCCGATATATTTATTTTTTCAAAATTTACAATGGGCTCTATAGTAAAAGTAACTTTTTTAGTTTGAATTCTGTCTAGAAGTTTTTGTGTTGTATCTAAAGCAACTAGATTACCTTCATCCAAAATAGCTATCCTATCACACATTTCTTGAGCTTCAAAAAGATAGTGCGTAGTTAAAATTATTGTAACACCCTCTTTATTCAACTCTTTTACATTGCTCCATAAGATTTTTCTTAATTCTACATCCACTCCAGCAGTCGGCTCATCAAGTACTAATATAGGAGGTTGTTGAACCATGGCTTTTGCAATTAATAACCTTCTTTTCATCCCGCCTGATAAACTTCTAGAATAAGCATTTGCTTTTTCTTCAAGTTTAACCATTTTTAAAATTATATCTGTAATTCTATCTTTTTTTGGGACACCATAAAGACCTGCTTGAAGCTCAAGTAATTTTTTGGGACTAAAAAATGCATCTAAATTAACTTCTTGCGGAACTATTCCCAGTGAGGCTCTTACTTGTCTAGAATTTTTATCAAGATCAAATCCCCAGACATTAATTTTACCCTCTGTCTTGGTAACAGTTCCTCCAAGTATACTTAAAAATGTAGTTTTTCCTGCACCGTTTGAGCCAAGTAAACCAAAAACTTCTCCTTGGTTGACCTCAAAGTTTAAATTATTGAGAGCTTTATTAGGTTGCCCTTTTTTATCAACTGAATAAACCTTAGATAAATTTTCAACAGTTAATGCAATTTTTTTCATAGTTTATTAAATCTTCGATTAAGATTTAAGGTATTATATATATATGACTTCTTTAAAAAAAACAGATCATTTTTATTTGATCGATGGATCTGGATATATTTTTAGAGCTTACTATGCTCTACCCCCCCTATCAAGAAAAAGTGATGGGCTACCGACCGGAGCTGTAAGCGGTTTTTGCTCGATGTTGTTTAAATTATTAGAAGATGCAAGGTCCGATGACTCAATTTATAAACCTACTCACTTTGCTGTAATTTTTGATTCAGCAAGAAAAAATTTTAGAAATGATATCTATTCTGAATACAAAGCTAACAGAAGTGAAGCACCAGAAGATCTAGCACCACAGTTTGACTATATAAGAAAATCTGTAAAAGCTTTTAATTTGCCATCAATTGAAATGTTAAATTATGAAGCTGATGATTTAATAGCCACATACAGTAAAAAAATAGTGGAAGCAGGGGCAAAAGTAACAGTTATTTCTTCCGACAAAGATTTAATGCAATTAGTTTCTAAAAACGTAAGACTTTATGATCCTATGAAAAATAAAGTTCTGGGAGAAAAAGAGGTTTTCGAAAAGTTTGGTGTCAAGCCGGAACAAGTTATTGATGTTCAATCATTAGCAGGAGATTCTTCAGACAATGTCCCGGGAGTACCTGGGATAGGAATTAAAACTGCATCAGAGCTTATAAATAAATACAAAACTCTCGATAAATTGCTTAAGCATGCATATGAAATACCTCAAAATAAAAGAAGAGAAACATTGATAGCAAACAAAGATAAAGCTCTTTTAAGTAAAAAATTAGTTACATTAAAAGATAATGTCCCAGTAGTAGATGATCCCAATAGTTTTATCATGCAAGAAGTTAAAAAAGATAACCTTTACAATTTTTTAAGAGAAATGGAATTTAATAGATTGTTAAGTCAAGCAATTAGTTTCTATGGAGAAGAGAGTAATAAAAAACAAAATCTAGTTTCAAAAAAAAATAAAACATTAGATATAGACAAAAAAAAATATAAAAGCATTATTAATGAAAAAGACTTAGATAGCTGGTTAAAAATTTTAAGTGAACAATCCGTTATATCTGTAGACACTGAAACATCATCCTTAAATCCACTAGAAACAAATCTGGTAGGCATTTCTTTTTGTTATGGACCAAATAAAGCTTGTTATATACCAATTGCGCATAAAAATTTTAAAAATCTGGACAAAGAATTTGTTTTAAAAAAAATTAAAACAATGCTAGAGGATGAAAGTATTAGAAAAGTTGGTCAAAATATAAAATTCGATTTTATAGTTTTGAAACAAAATGGAATAGAAATTAAATCCATTGAAGATACAATGTTAATTTCTTATACTTTGGATGCAGGAACGAATAGACATAATCTAGATACACTAGCTGAAATTCATCTAAATCATAAAAATATTTCTTACAAAGAACTCGTCGGCTCTGGTAAGAAAAAATTAAATTTTTCTGACATCGATCTTAGAAAATCTACAGAATATGCAGCGGAAGATGCTGACGTAACATTAAGACTTTATGAGTATTTAAGCTCGAGAATGAATGAAGAAAAATTAAATAAAATTTACGAAGTGTTTGAAAAACCAATGGTTAAAATACTCTCTAAACTTGAGAATAATGGTATTAAAGTAGACAGTCTATACCTAAAAAAACTTTCAAATAAATTTGAGCTTAGATTAAAAAAAATAGAGAAAGATATTTATAAAATTGCAGGTAAAAATTTTAATATAGCTTCACCCAAGCAATTAGGAGAGATAATTTATAATGAACTTAAAATTGCAAAACTAAAAAAAACAAAAAAAGGAAGTTTGGCAACGAGTGCCAAAGTACTAGAAGATTTAGCTTTATCTGGCCATAAATTCCCTAACTTAATATTAGATTGGAGACAGGTGTCCAAGTTAAAAAATACTTATACGGACGCATTACAAGACCATATAAGTAAAAAAACAAAAAGAGTTCATAGTTCTTTTTTATTAGCAGCAACTAATACCGGAAGACTTGCCTCAAGTGATCCAAATTTACAAAATATTCCTATTAAATCAGAAGAGGGAAGAGAAATAAGAAAATCTTTTATATCAGAAAAAAAAAATATTTTAGTTTCTGCAGACTACAATCAAATAGAAATGAGAATTTTGGCGGATATCGCAGATGTCAAAGAACTTAAAAAAGCTTTTAAAAACAATGAAGACATTCATAGTCTTACCGCAAGCCAAGTATTTAATGTTCCAATTGATAAAATCAGTGATGATTTGAGAAGAAAAGCAAAAGCAATTAATTTTGGAATTATATATGGAATTACTCAATATGGGTTAGCCAAACAAATATCTGTTTCTAATCATGAAGCCTTAGAATTCATTAATTCTTACTTTAAAAAATTTCCAGAAATAAAAGAATATATGAACTCAACTATTAACACTTGTAGAAAACAAGGCTATGTTTCAAATATTTTTGGGAGAAGAATACACTTAAGAGGAATAAATGACAAAAATTTTAGTGTTAGAAGTTTTCAAGAAAGAGCGGCAATTAATGCACCAATACAAAGTACAGCCGCAGATATAATAAGGTTAGCTATGATAAAAATAGATAATATTATTGAAACTAATAAAAAATTTAACGCAAAAATGTTGTTACAAATACATGATGAACTAATATTTGAATGCATGGAAAAAGACAGTAGTTATATAAAGAAAATAGTTAAAGAATCAATGATATCAATATCTAGTTCTGACCATCATATGTTTTCAATACCATTAGAAGTTAGTGTTAATTCTGGTTATAATTGGGGAGAGGCTCATTAATTAGATTGATTGTCGCCTAAATTCTGACAATTTAATTATGAAAATTATAGATTATGACTCACACAATTGCATTAGTCGATGATGACAGAAATCTTTTAACAAGTATTAGTATTGCTCTTGAAAGAGAAGGTTTTAAAATTCAAACATATATTGACGGTGAATCAGCTTTAATAGGTTTATCCAGAAACCCACCAGATCTAGCAGTTGTTGATATAAAAATGCCACGTATGGATGGAGAAGAGCTTTTAAAAAAACTAAGAAAAAAAATGTCCATTCCAATAATTTTTTTAACTTCAAAAGATGAAGAAGTTGATGAATTACTCGGTCTCAAACTTGGTGCAGATGATTTTGTAAAAAAATCAGGTGGATTTTCAATGAAAGTACTAGTTGAAAGAATAAGAGTACAATTAAGAAAAAAAACTGACATTACCGAAGAAACTAAAAATATTATTGTTCATGGAAAATTAAAGTTAGATCCATCTCAATTAGAGTGTGAGTGGGATAGTAAGCCCTTACCAGATAAACTCACAACAACAGAGTTTCTTATTGTAAAAGAGCTAGCTAAAAGACCCGGAGTTATTAAAGAAAGAGCCCATTTGATGGATATTGCTTATAAAGAAAATACTGAAATAGAAGACAGAACAATAGACAGTCACGTAAAAAGAATAAGAAAAAAGTTTAAAAAAGTAGATGAAAA
>TARA_B100001093_G_scaffold132604_1_pt1 | contig 17575 bp, 19 predicted proteins | sample TARA_B100001093 | Tara Oceans TARA_B100001093 (sample SAMEA2623116) | marine metagenome | biome: marine biome (ENVO:00000447); feature: surface water layer (ENVO:00002042); material: "saline water (ENVO:00002010), including plankton (ENVO:xxxxxxxx)" | depth 5 m
AAATATATAAAAAAAGCGGTTGTAAATGACAACCGCTTAAAAAACATTGAATAATTGTGCTATAATTTTGCAGACTTTACTGTTTTAATAATGCGTGCAGCAATTTTATAGGGGTCTCCATTTGATGAAGGACGTCTGTCTTCCAGCCAGCCTTTCCAACCCTTTTCAACTGTAATAATTGGGATTCGGATGGAAGCCCCACGATCGGAAACTCCGAAGCTAAATTGATCAATAGACTGCGTTTCGTGATCACCTGTGAGCCTTTGATCGTTGTAGGCGCCATATACATCAATGTGCTCTTTTACAACGGGTCTAAAAGCCTCACAAATTTTTTCATAAGTTTCCTTAGAACCACATGTTCTCAGAGTTGTGTTGGAGAAGTTGGCGTGCATTCCGGATCCGTTCCAGTCTGTTTTTCCAAGGGGCTTCGGATGCCATATCACTTGCAATCCGTATTGCTCTCCGATGCGCTCTAGTAAGTATCTTGACACCCACATTTCATCACCAGCTTGCTTTGCTCCTTTAGCAAAGCATTGGTATTCCCACTGTCCAGCAGCAACTTCGGCATTGATCCCTTCAACATTGATTCCTGCTTCAATCAAAACATCAAGGTGTTCTTCAACCATTTCTCTCGCAAATGCATTTTTTGCACCAACGGAACAATAAAATTGTCCTTGAGGGGTTTGGTCTTTTGGAAACCCAACAGGAAGGTTGGTTTCAACATCATACAAGAAATATTCTTGCTCAAAGCCAAACCAAAAATCGTTGTCTTCGTCTTCAATTGTGGCTCTTCCATTTGTTTCATGGGCACTTCCGTCTGCATTGAGAACTTCGGTCATAACTAGGTAGCCATTGTTTCTCTGTGGATCTGGAAAAATTGCGACAGGCTTCAAAAGACAGTCAGAACTTCCGCCTTCTGCTTGTTGCGTTGATGAGCCATCGAATGACCAAACAGGACAATCTTCTAATTTTCCGCTAAAATCTTCTTCAATTTTAGTTTTACTTCTTAAGCTTTGTGTGGGTTTGTATCCGTCTAACCAAATATATTCGAGTTTTGATTTTGCCATAGTAATGATGTTAGTTAATTAATAAAAAAAGAATAATATCAAATATAATAATAAGGGTATTTACGCCTATAAAAATAGGGTTGATTTTATTAACAGACGTTCATTTTTTACGTAAACCCAATTTTTTGGGGGGGTTAATCGAATAATTCATAAAATAAGATATTATTATTCGTCAAATTGTTAATAAAAACTTATACCCCCCTAAAATTACTCCAAGTATAACTTTAAATTTGTTGTAGATTCTTAATCCAAAAACTATGTCTACTTTACGGTTTGATGCACTAAAAGCCTCCATGAACAGAGATGCTGTTCAATTAAAGAATGAACCAAAACGTTCTCTCATTTATGGAGATCATGTGTTTGGGCTCCAAAAAATGCAAATATTTTTACCTAAAAATACTTTTGAAAAACTAATCAAAGCCATTGATAAAAACCAAAGTATCGGTCGGGATATTGCTGATCAGATAGCGGTTGCCATGAAAGAATGGTCTTTGTCAAAAGGGGTTACCCACTATACCCACTGGTTTCAGCCACTTACTGGCGCTACCGCTGAAAAGCACGATGCTTTTTTTGAAACAACAAATGACGGCTTTGCACTTGAGCAATTTGACGGAAATCAATTGGTTCAACAAGAACCCGATGCGTCTTCTTTTCCCAATGGCGGTATACGCAACACTTTTGAAGCCCGCGGTTACACCGCTTGGGATCCTACCTCGCCTGCATTTATTCTTGGTACCACGCTTTGCATCCCTACTGTTTTCGTTGCCTATACTGGAGAAGCTTTGGATTATAAAACCCCATTGTTAAGAGCTTTGCAAGCGGTGGACACTGCCGCTACAGCCGTAGCGCGATATTTTGATAAAAATGTCAAAAAGGTATCGGCCTCACTTGGCTGGGAACAAGAGTATTTTTTAATTGATAAGTCATTGGCGGCTTCCAGACCCGACTTGGAATTAACCGGCCGTACTTTATTGGGTCATTCTTCAGCCAAAGGACAACAGCTAGACGACCACTACTTTGGAAGTATCCCACTCAGAGCTCTAAGTTTTATGCGGGATTTGGAGCAAGAATCCATTCTTTTAGGAATTCCAGTCAAAACAAGACATAATGAAGTGGCTCCCAATCAGTTTGAATTGGCTCCTATTTACGAGGAAGCCAATTTAGCGGTTGACCACAATTCACTTTTGATGGATTTAATGAAAAAAGTGGCCGAGCGTCATCACTTTAAAGTCTTGTTTCACGAAAAACCTTTTGCAGGCGTCAATGGATCCGGGAAACACAATAATTGGAGTTTGAGCACAGACTCTGGGGTGAACCTTTTGGCACCCGGAAAAACACCCATGAGCAACTTACAGTTTTTAACTTTTTTTGTAAATACCATCAAAGCCGTTCATGACAATGAGGAACTCTTAAGAGCGTCAATTGCATCCGCTAGCAATGACCATCGGTTGGGGGCCAATGAAGCCCCACCTGCAATCATGTCTGTTTTTATTGGGGCGCAACTCACCAAGGTTTTGGGTGAACTTGAGGGGGTTACCAAAGGCAAATTATCACCCGAAGAAAAAACAGATTTAAAGCTGAATGTCGTTGGTAAAATTCCAGAAATTTTATTGGATAATACAGACCGAAATCGCACCTCTCCTTTTGCATTTACAGGAAATAAATTTGAATTTAGAGCCGTGGGCTCAACTGCCAATTGCGCCAATCCAATGACGGTTTTAAATTCAATTGTAGCACAACAACTCATTGAATTTAAAAAACGAGCAGATCTGCTTATAGATAAAAAGGGTTTGAAAAAAGATGAGGCTGTATTTAATGTACTAAGAGATTACATAAAACAATCAAAAGCCATCCTTTTTGAAGGCAACGGCTATAGTGAAACTTGGCAAAAGGAAGCCCAAAAACGCGGACTCAGCAATAATGCTAACACGCCTGAAGCCTTAAAAGTCAAAATAGCACCCAAGACGGTTGCCCTCTATAAAAACTTGAAGGTGATGAATCAAATAGAAATTGAAGCCCGTTACGAAATAGCGGTTGAGGAATACATCCATAGAATTCAAATTGAAGGTAGAGTTTTGGGCGATATCGCTAGAAACCACATCATTCCCACTGCCATTAAATATCAAAATGTTTTGATTGACAACGTTCGAGGGCTAAAAGACATTTACGGCAAAGAGTTTAAAAAATATGCCAGTGAACAATTGATTTTGATATCAAATATTTCACAATATGTTGAATCTATAAATTCAGGGGTTACTGCCATGATTAATGAAAGAAAAAAAGCCAATGCTATAACTGAGTCAATCAAAAAAGCGGAGGCCTATTGCAATATGGTTAAGCCCATGTTTGAAAAAATTCGTTATGGCTGTGACAAGCTCGAATTACTGATAGATGACGAGCTATGGCCCTTGGTAAAATACAGAGAACTCTTATTTACAAACTAAATTATAAAAACGCTCAAGTTAATTGAGCGTTTTTAATTTGATTAAGCAAATACTTTATTAAATTTGTAATGAATAAAAATTTATGAGTCAAGAAATTAGCCGGCGGTATACACAACGTGGAGTTTCTGCATCAAAAGAAGATGTTCACAATGCTATCAAAAATATTGACAAGGGCTTGTTTCCAAAGGCTTTTTGTAAAATAGTCCCGGATTATCTAACCAACGACCCCAATTATTGTCTGGTTATGCATGCTGACGGTGCAGGTACAAAGAGCTCCTTGGCCTATGCCTATTGGAAAGAAACCGGAGATTTATCGGTTTGGAAAGGCATTGCCCAAGATGCACTAATCATGAATATTGACGATTTGATTTGTGTTGGGGCTACAAACAACATTATGCTGTCATCTACCATTGGCCGCAACAAGAATATGATTCCCGCAGCAGTCATTTCTGCGATTATCAATGGCACAGAAGAACTGATTGAAGATTTAAAATCCCACGGAATATGCATACATTCCACTGGAGGTGAAACGGCAGATGTGGGCGACTTGGTCAGAACCATCATTGTAGATTCCACAGTGACGGCTCGCATAAAGCGTTCTGATGTTATTGACAATGCCAATATCAAGGCAGGTGATCTGATTGTGGGTCTGGCATCATATGGCCAAGCCACTTATGAAAATCAGTACAATGGTGGTATGGGTAGCAATGGTTTGACCTCTGCCAGACATGACGTTTTTAGCAAAAAAGTGGCTCATAAATTCCCTGAAACTTTTGATCCCGCAGTTCCAGAAGCTCTTGTTTATTCTGGCAGCGCCCAACTTACGGACCCCGTGGAAAACAGTCCCCTAGATGCTGGAAAATTGGTGCTTTCTCCAACCCGTACTTATGCCCCAATCATAAAAAAAATATTAGAGACCCATGACTCAAGGACCATCCACGGTATGGTACATTGCAGCGGAGGTGCTCAAACAAAAATTTTACATTTTATTGACCAACTTCACATTGTCAAAGACAATATGTTTGAAGTCCCACCGCTGTTTAAATTAATTCAACAACAGTCCAAGACCCATTGGAAAGAGATGTATCAAGTTTTTAACTGTGGCCACCGCATGGAGCTTTATGTCGCTGCAGAAGTTGCCGAAACAATGATTGCCACCGCCTCAGAATTTAATGTTGCGGCTCAAGTCATTGGGCGTGTTGAGTGCTCTGAGAACAAAAAATTAACCATCAAGAGTGAATTCGGAACCTTTGAATATTAGACATTTCAAAAAATTCCCCTCAAAAATTGTATTTTTGCAATCGATTTGTAAGCATTCATGTTAGAAAAAATTCAAATAATAAAACAGCGTTTTGATGAGGTCAGTGACCTGATTATTCAGCCAGATATTATCTCTGATCAAAAGCGTTATATTCAAATCAACAAAGAATACAAGGATCTAAAAAAGATTTTGGAACGGGCTGAGGTTTATAAAACCTTGGTTTCCAACTTAGAAGAAGCACAAGAAATTATTGCAGACGGATCGGACTCAGAAATGGTTGAAATGGCCAAAATTCAAATGGATGAGGCCAAGCAACAAATGCCTGTATTAGAAGAAGAAATCAAAGTTTTACTCATACCCAAAGATCCAGAAGATGCCAAAAACGTGGTAATAGAAGTCAGGGCAGGTACAGGCGGCGATGAGGCCAGTATTTTTGCCGGAGATTTACAGCGAATGTATACCAAATATTGTGAATCCAAAGGATGGCGTGTCGACGTGGTTGATTTTAACGAGGGGACTTCTGGTGGTTATAAAGAAATTATTTTTGAAGTCTCTGGAACGGATGTTTATGGCAGCATGAAATTTGAAGCTGGGGTTCACAGGGTTCAACGCGTACCCCAAACGGAGACCCAAGGCAGAGTTCATACAAGTGCGGCTTCTGTTATTGTATTGCCAGAAGCTGAGGAATTTGATTTAGAACTGGACATGTCCGAAGTTAGAATTGAACGTACCACTTCCACGGGGCCAGGGGGTCAATCGGTCAATACCACCTATTCAGCCATTAAATTACACCACGAACCCACTGGGATGATTGTCAGTTGCCAAGATCAAAAATCATCTCATAAAAACCTCGAAAAAGCACTTAAAGTTTTGCGGTCTCGACTGTATGAAATGGAACTGGCCAAAAAACAAGCAGCAGATTCAGAAAAGCGTAAAAGTATGGTTTCATCTGGGGATCGAAGTGCCAAGATTAGAACTTATAACTATCCACAGGGACGGGTCACTGACCACCGTATTGGATTGACCCTATACGATTTGTCAAACATCATTAACGGAGACATACAAAAGGTGATTGACGAACTTATGCTGGCTGAAAACACAGAAAAATTAAAAGCAGATTCAAACCTGATTTAAGCGATGACAACAGAAATGATTGTAAGGGAAATTAAGAGAAAGCAATCCTTTTTGTGTATTGGACTGGATGTAGATCTTTCAAAAATTCCGACCCATCTTTTGGAATTATCGTCGCCCATTTTTGAATTTAACAAGGCCATTATCGATGCCACTCATGAGTTTTGTGTTGCCTATAAACCCAATATTGCTTTTTATGAAGCCTATGGCCAAAAAGGCTGGGAGGCTCTTGGAAAAACCATCAATTATTTAAACACTCAATATCCTGAAATCTTTACCATTGCCGACGCCAAACGCGGGGATATTGGCAACAGCAGTCGGATGTATGCCAAGGCATTTTTTGAAGATTTGGGCTTTGACAGTGTTACAGTAGCGCCTTATATGGGCAGAGATTCCGTAGAACCGTTCTTGGAGTTTAAAGACAAGCACAGTATTTTATTGGCCTTGACTTCCAATCGAGGGGCTTGTGACTTTCAAACCTTAGAATCAAAGGAAGTCTCTTTGTTTGAAACGGTCATTAAAACTTCAAAAAATTGGAAAAACAGTCAACAACTCATGTATGTAGTTGGTGCAACCAAAGCGGAATACTTTAAAAAAATACGGCAACTGCTTCCAAACAGTTTTTTATTGGTGCCGGGAGTTGGTGCCCAAGGCGGAAGTCTTGAGGAGGTTTGTAAATATGGTCTCAATGCGGAGGTTGGACTGCTAGTAAATTCCTCTAGAAGTATCCTTTATGCTTCCAATGGTTTAGATTTTGCTGAGAAAGCAGCCGACACAGCCAAAGCACTTCAACAAAAAATGCAAACCTTTTTATAACGCTAAAAACAGGTGTTTTTACAACTCAAATTATGAAAAGATTTGATTTTTTTAAAGAGTCAGTATCCAATTGCTGTAAAGTTTTTTAAATTTTTTCAGTTCTTTCTTTAAAACGGGCATAAAATCTTTGCCATTACTGTCACATTTTTCCAATCTTTTACAGTTTTGGAGCAATCGATAGGTTAGCCAGCGCAAGGTCAAAGCATGGGCATATTTTTTTTCTAAAATGGTTGTTTGCTGTAATTTTATGATTTCTTTAGAAAGATTGCTAGACTGCTGTACAATATCTCCTGAAAAATAAATGTTTGGGCTTTCCAAGCCGTTGGATTTTAGACCAGAAAGATCTGCTGATAAATAATCTGAGATTTTTTTTGACAGCAGATAGATTTCTTCTGCTTTTGTAAAAAATATTTTATAAAAGTCAATTTGATTTGAATGCATCAGCAGGAATGTTATGACACAAAGTTAAGCGTCAAAATAGTAATTTATATTTAATAATTTAAGTTATTTTATTAATATACTTTAAAATTTTATGTAATTTTGATTAATTAATTTAAATAATGAAGTTAGATAACATTCACGCCAAAATATTAAATGCGCTTCAATCCAATGCGAGAATTTCAAACACTCAAATTGCAGCATCTGTAGGCATCTCATCGGCTGCGGTGGCTGAGCGCATAAAAAAAATGGAAGATTGCTCTGTCATTTCAGGCTATCATGCCAAAGTCAATCCAAGAATGCTAGGCCATGGATTAAGAGCGCTCATCACAGTTCGTGCTTTTATGGGGCGGTTGCAACCATTTTTACATAAAATTAAAACCTATGACGAAGTCGTCAATTGTTATAGAATCACCGGAAATGAAAACATTGTTATGGAAGTTTTTTTTAAAGATCAATTACATTTAGAACTGTTTATTGACGAATTAATTAGTTATGGCGAAACCAAAACACAAATTATTCTTTCAGACGTCATTTCTCATCAACCCATCAAACACAGGCAGTTTTGAAATTTTCACTAAAATTATTATTCAGCCTTTTGGTGGTATTGTTAATGTCCAACTGTAAACAGCAAAAGAAACTCAATTTATATGATTCAGAATTTCAAAAGAACCTCAATGCTTTTTTTAAAGATGTGACTTCATCTCCACTGAAACCACAGGCCCTAAAAAGTTTTAAATCCCTGCCGTTTTTTCCAATAGATTCAAGCTTTGTGACCGTTGCAAAACTCAACAGAACTCCGAATTCCGATTTTTTTGAAATGCCAACCTCTACAACCAGACTCAGTAAAGAACGTGTCTTTGGGGTGTTATCTTTTAAATTCAAATCTCAAATTTATAAACTCAATGTTTATCAAAGTCAAAGCTCAATTTTAAAGGGTGACAACACGCTACTCTTGCCTTTTTTAGACGACACAAATGGACTTTCTAGCTATGGAGGTGGTCGCTATATCAATATTGTCATACCTGAATCAGACAGTATTTTATTGGATTTTAACATGGCTTACAATCCTTACTGTGCTTATAACGAACGGTATTCTTGCCCCATAGTTCCAAAAGAAAATTACCTTCCTTTTAGGGTTGAAGCAGGGGTGATGTACAATAATGAATATTAAAGTTGTTTGGCTATAAACAGGCCAACAAATACCGCGAGAATGCCTGTTAAAATCGAGGCCATAGTATATACTCCAAACAGCAAGTAGTCTCCGGATTTTAAAAAAAATTGATTTTCAGCAGCAAAAGCTGAAAAAGTGGTAAAACCTCCACAGAACCCAGTAACCAACAAAATAGTTTGGCTTTGACTCAAGTTATCAGTTTTTAAACCCAATCCCATTAAAAATCCAATGAGAAGACAGCCTAAAATATTTACGAAGAAGGTACCCAGTGGGAATTGATTGGGAACGGTTTGTAAAAACTTGGTAAAACTAAATCGAAGCATACTCCCAAGTCCCCCCCCTAAAAACACTAAAAACACTTGTTTCATTGTAAAATATAATTAATATCCAAGAAGAAATTTGATGGCTGCGATACCCGAAATAAATGCGGCAAAAATTATTAAAATCCAAAAAACGCCTTTGTAGTATTTTTTGTGTAAGTTGGCATCTTTTCTATAGGTCATCACCAGAATGAATACAAACACTACAGCAAAAATAATTCCAAAAATTAGTTGTCCGCTACTGAACATATTTTGTATTTTTAATATCGTAAAATTACAAAAAATAACAACCAATGAAAAACAAAATTGAAGCCGTTAAATCCTTTCATACCGCCTTTAATATTGGCTATAGATCTACACCTAAAGCCGATCTGGGCCCTGCTAAAAACAAACTTCGTTTTGATTTGATGAAAGAGGAAAATCAAGAGTATTTTGAGGCCGCTCAATCCAATGACTTGGTTGAGGTTGCCGACGCCCTTGGGGATATGCTATATATTTTGTGCGGTACTATTATTGAACATGGAATGCAAGACAAAATTGAGGCCGTTTTTAATGAAATTCAGCGCAGTAATATGAGCAAGTTGGGAGCTGATGGTCAGCCAATTTACAGGGAAGATGGTAAAGTACTCAAGGGCCCTCATTATTTCAAGCCAAATATAAAATCAATACTTGAGCAGTGATTGTTTAAACTTTAAATCGCCATCCAAATGGGTCGTCTGATTTATTGGTTTGAATCGATGTGATGCGTTTTTTTATAAGCGAAGCATAGGGGTTCTCAATAACAGGCAGCTCAAAGTCTTTTCCCTTAAAGCCATAGGCAGAAATAGGTGAGACGACAGCTGCGGTACCAGCGCCAAACATTTCTTTAAGACTGCCTTTTTGTGAGGCATTAATTACTTCTGATACTTTAAATTTACGGACTTCCACGGGGATCCCTTCGCTTTTGGCGATATCAATGATGCTTTTTCGAGTGACTCCATCAAGGATTCGATCGCTGGTTGGCCCTGTGATCAAGGTGTCGTTAATGCGTATAAAAATATTCATTGCGCCTGCTTCTTCGATATATTCGTGGGTGGTATCGTCGGTCCATATTACCTGATTGTAACCTTTTTCAATAGCCAATTGTGTAGGATAAAACTGAGCTGCATAATTTCCACCCGCTTTGGCAAAACCGACACCGCCGTTAGCAGACCTTGAATATGTTTGTTCAATAAGGACTTTCACTTGTCCTGAAAAATAGGGGCCAGAGGGTGCAGTGGCAATTAAAAAGCGATACGCATCTGCAGGAGAAGCATGAAATCCATCACCTGTTGCAAAGATAATAGGACGAATGTACAGAGAACTGCCTGGCGCATTTGGAATCCAAGCATTGTCTAGTTTTAGTAAAGCTTTCAAACCCTCAAAAAACACAGCTTTTGGCAGCTCTGGAATGGCAAGCCTCTTGGCTGATTTATTGAGCCTTTTAAAATTTTCCTCAGGACGAAACAACCATGTATTTTCATCTTGATCTTTATAAGCTTTCATGCCCTCAAAAATAGACTGTCCATAGTGAAAGATTTTGGCTGATGGCATAAGTGAAATGCTTTGAAACGGCAAAATTTCAGCTTTACCCCACTGACCATGTTTATAATCGCAAACCAACATGTGATCAGAAAACGTAGTTCCGAACCCCAGATTGTTAAAATCAACTCCCTTAAGCTTGGAATGTTGCGTTCTTGTTATTTTCAAAGAATCCATATCAGAATGTTAAGTTATAGTCTTTGCAAAATTAATAAATTCATCACTTAATATAACAGACATCTTTAAAAAGTTATTATATTTAGAGGTCTAATTTTTTTATATGAACAAGGTATTCACATTGCTTCTAATTTGCCTTATGGTCTTTAACTGTAAGAAGAAAAATCCCGCACGTACGGCTGTTGTTATGAAATCTGTTACCTATTCTTTATTTGGCAGTTCTTTTGAAGTTGACCCTGTGATTTCAACAGAAGATTTAAGCAGACTAATGACAAATGGATCCGACACAGTAAATATGGTAATAAAAGGGGTCATAAAGGAAGTTTGCTCCAAAAAGGGCTGCTGGATGCGACTTCCATTAAACGATGAGGAAGATCTCATGGTGCGCTTTAAAGATTATGGTTTTTTTGTTCCAACAGATGCCTCTGGAGAAGTCATTATCAAAGGCCAGGCTTTTAAAACCCAAATATCAGTTGCAGACCTACGGCATTATGCCCAGGATGCTGCTGCCACTGAGGCCGAGATAGCGGCCATAACCGAGCCTAAGACCACCCATAGCTTTATAGCTGAGGGTGTCTTAATTGCCCAATAAATCTACGGATATCAATTTAAAACGTTCCATTGTAACCACATCTGACGGCTCAAAGACCATAAAAATTGAAGCATGGAATGAACAATACCATTCCCTTCACGGAGCCTTACAAGAAGCGCGTTATGTGTATATAGAGGCAGGTTATAAAACCTATCTCAATCGTTATCCCGACCAAACTTCAATAAGTATTTTGGAAATGGGCTTTGGAACTGGGCTCAACACCCTTTTAACAGTATTGGAATCTATGATAAAACCCATTGAAATCAACTATCATGGAATCGATGCTTACCCCGTAAAAGTCAAAGAACTAGAAGCACTACAATATCCCAGTTTATTGGGTTGTGAGCCTTCTTTTTTCAATGCCATTCACAAAGAAAATTGGGGCGAAGAATATAAAATATTACCTCACTTTAAGCTTTTGAAAAGAAGAGAAGTTTTTACAAAAATAAAGGATCTTAGTTTTTTTGATATTATTTATTTTGATGCTTTTGGTCCCAGAGTTCAACCCGAACTTTGGGAAGCTTCTATTTTTGAAAATATGTTTCAGGCCTTAAAGCCTAATGGAATCTTAGTCACCTATTGCGCCAAGGGCAGTGTGCGGCGTCATATGCAATCCGTGGGCTTTAAAGTTGAGCGTTTGCCTGGCCCACCAGGAAAGCGCGAGATGTTAAGAGCTTCCAAAATTTGAATCCCTTTTTTCTTTAGACATAAATATTTGTTAAACATCCTTTTTTAACACACTCCAACCTTTTGTTTCAATAATTTTGATTATGTCAAAAATTGTTTTAATAACTGGCGCATCTGGATTGATTGGAAAAGCATTGATGAAATCCCTATTGGATCAAGGCTATTTTGTCCATACATTGACTACCCAAAAACCGAAGACCCATCCAAAGCCCAATGTCAAAGAGTTTTATTGGAATCCAATTGGCAATGAAATAGATCTACAAAGTTTAGAGGGTGTAGAGTCGATTGTTAATTTAGCGGGTGCACCTATTGCACAACGTTGGACCAAAGCGGCAAAGAACAGGATCACAAACAGTCGAGTGAAGTCCCTAGAAGTTTTGGCCCACAATATAAAAACACATAATTTCCCCATCAAGCATCTTATTTCAGCCAGTGCCATTGGCATCTACGCCAACTCCATCACCCATTACTACGAAGAAAAAGATGCTCAATTTTCTAGCAATTCATATCTCAGCTCGGTGGTACACAGGTGGGAAGCAGCCGTTCGCTCTTTTGATATGGAAAACCTAAAAGTTTCTATTTTGAGAATTGGAATTGTACTAGATGCAAAAAAAGGGGCACTCCCAAAAATGATGTTTCCAATTAGAAATTATATGGGGGCGGTTCTGGGCAATGGAGATCAATGGCAGTCTTGGATTCATATTGAAGATTTAGTGGCACTTATTTCACATGTTTTAAAATTAAGGATTGAGGGTGTTTTTAATGCTGTGGCCCCCAACCCCGTTCAGCAATCAGAAATGACAACAGCCATCGGCTGTGTTCTTAAAAAGCCTATAGTATTCCCAAATGTCTCTGAATCTCTTTTAAAATTGATGCTTGGTGAGATGTCTGCGATTGTTCTTGAGAGCCAGCGCGTATGCGCCAAGAAAATTCAACAAACAGGCTTTAAATTTAAATTTCATGAGATCTCAGCGGCTTTAAAAAGCCTTGTTTGATCATGGCCGTGTGGCATCCACTTAAAAAAAGAGGTGACATTTTGACATTTTTTCAATAATGGCAGTACTTTTGCCCAGTATTCAAATGTATCTAAATACATAACTTATTTAAGTATGACTAAGAAGGGACCAAAAACAAAGGTAAAAACCAAACAGACCAAAGAGTCTGCCGCCGCTGAAAAAGAAATAAAACTCTCAGTTGAGGAACAACTCAACGCTGAACTTTCTAATGAGAAAGACAAATTCTTACGTTTGTTTGCTGAGTTTGAAAATTACAAACGCCGAACCTCAAAAGAACGAGTGGAGCTCTTTTCAACCGCAAGTCAAGATGTTATCAAATCCTTGTTACCAGTTTTGGATGACTTTGATCGTGCCTTACACGAAATGTCCAAACACGAAGAAACGGAGCTATCCAAAGGGGTTGAGTTGATAAAAAATAAATTCAGTTCCACACTACAGCAAAAAGGACTGCGTGTCGTTGAGGTTAAAAAAGGGGACACTTTTGATGCAGATGATCACGAGGCTGTCACTCAAATCCCTGCTCCCACGGAAGACCTAAAAGGCAAAATAATAGATGTCATCGAAAAAGGCTACAAACTAAGCGATAAAGTGATACGTTTTCCAAAAGTGGTCATCGGTCAATAACTTATATTTAAACATCTAAAGAAGTATGGCAAAGCAGGATTATTACGAAGTTTTAGGGGTTTCTAAAAACGCCTCTTCATCAGAGATCAAAAAGGCTTATCGGAAAATGGCCATCAAATACCATCCCGACAAGAACCCTGATGATAAATCCGCTGAGGAAAAATTTAAAACTGCTGCAGAAGCCTACGAAGTGTTGAGTGATGCCAATAAAAAATCGAGATATGATCAATATGGTCACCAAGCTTTTGAAGGTACTGGTGGCTTTGGCGGCGGTGGTATGAACATGGATGACATTTTCAGTCAGTTTGGTGATATTTTTGGAAATGCATTTGGCGGTGGTGGTTTTGGCGGTTTTGGCGGTCAGCGACAGCGAACCCCCAGAGGCAGCAATTTAAGAATTCGCGTCAAGCTCACTTTGGAAGAAATTGCCAATGGGGTTGAGAAAAAAATCAAAGTAAAACGGAAAAAGCAGGCAAAAGGCGTGACCTATAAAACATGTACTACATGCAATGGTACTGGCCAAGTGACAAGAATCACCAATACCATTCTGGGTCGCATGCAAACAGCATCACCCTGTAATGTTTGCGGCGGAACAGGACAGATGATTGATCAGCGTCCTTCCAATGCCGATGCCAATGGATTTGTGATTGAGGAGGAAACAGTTTCAATTAAAATTCCTGCAGGCGTGGAGGACGAGATGCAACTAAAAGTCAGTGGAAAGGGAAATGCCGCTCCCGGAAATGGCATCTCAGGCGATTTATTGGTTGCGATTTCTGAAGCGCCACATCCAAAATTACAAAGAGAGGGTGACAATTTACATTACGATTTGTACATCAGCCTGCCAGATGCTATTTTGGGATCTTCGGTAGAAATTGACACCGTTACTGGAAAGGTGCGACTCAAAATTGAATCTGGTGTACAGTCTGGAAAAATACTGCGTCTTCGCGGTAAGGGCATCCCCAATCTAAATGGCTATAACAAAGGCGATTTACTGGTTCATGTCAATGTCTGGACGCCAAAAACCCTCAATAAGGATCAGAAGAAATTTTTCGAAAAAATGCGCAACAATGAGCATTTTAATCCAAAGCCAGAGAGCTCAGACAAATCATTTTTTGAGAAGGTCAAAGATATGTTTTCCTAATCATTAATATGTCTGTATATTTTTTAACTTTACAATGTAACGCCTGTTCGAAATAAGCGTCTAAATTTGTAAATCAAAAATTAATGAAGGATCTCTTAGAAGTTCTTGACGTTTCTAAAAATTTCGGAGACTTTCAAGCACTCTCCAACGTTTCTATAAAAGTTCCAAAGCACAGTATTTTTGGATTACTAGGACCTAACGGTGCAGGCAAAACAACCCTCATCAGAATTGTCAATCAGATCACCATGCCTGACAGTGGTCAAGTCTTTATTGATGGAGCCCCTTTAGAGCCCCATCACGTTCAACACATTGGTTATTTACCTGAAGAGCGGGGTCTTTACAAGTCTATGAAGGTAGGCGAGCAGGCCCTTTATTTAGCACAGCTCAAAGGATTGTCTTACAATGATGCTAAAAACCGCCTAAAACACTGGTTTGAAAAATTAGAAATATCCCATTGGTGGGATAAAAAAACTCAAGAGCTTTCCAAGGGGATGGCCCAGAAAATTCAATTTGTAGTGACGGTTTTACACCGGCCTAAGCTGTTAATTTTTGATGAACCGTTCTCTGGTTTTGACCCGATTAATGCCAATCTTATCAAAGATGAAATCTTACAACTCAGAGATGAGGGAGCCACGGTTATTTTTTCTACCCACCGAATGGAATCTGTTGAGGAACTCTGTGACCACATTGCACTGATTCACGAATCTAAAAAAATATTGGATGGTAAACTGGTCGATATCAAGCGCCAATATAAAACCAACAGCTTTGAAGTTGGACTGTCAACCTCAAACAAAAATCAACTAAAGCGTTTGATAGCAGAACGTTTTGATGTTACAACTGCAGACTTTAAGTCATTAGGAGATGATTTAAAGCTCAACGTCAAACTTGGTTCTGGCGATCGCTCTGATGATCTTTTGGCGTTTTTAAGTCAAAATGCCTCTATCAATCACTACAGGGAACTCATACCTACCGCCAGTGAGATTTTTATTCAAACGGTCAAAAACAACGGACTATGAACCATTTACCATTAATCATCAAAAGAGAGTATTTGGCAAAAGTCAAAAACAAGTCCTTTATTTTAATGACTTTTCTAACTCCACTAATAATGGTTGGCCTTATAGCCTTGGTGACATACTTAACTTCCGTTAACAATGAAAAAGTAAGAACAATTTCTGTATTGGACCAAGCGGGGTTTTTAAAAGGCGCATTGGTTTCAAACGACTATACGATTTATCACTATCTCGAAAGTATGGACTTGGAGACCGCCAAAACACTGAGCAATCAAAATAATTCCTATGGACTTTTATACATTCCAAACCACCCTTTGGATTCCGTATCCACACACATTAAATTTCTTTCAGAAGAAGCACCTTCTTTGACTTTTGTGACAGGCTTAGAATCTAAAATAGAAATTCGTTTAAAAGAATTAAAGCTTGAAAAAGCAGGGGTTGATTTGTCCAAAATTAAAGCTGCAAAAACCTATGTCAATCTCAACCAACAGAGCTACGAGGGTGTCAAGACTTCTAAATCTGGAAGTTTTATGAAATTGGGATTTGGTGTGCTTTCCGGCTATTTACTCTTTATGTTTATCATTATTTACGGCAATTTAATCATGCGCAGTGTAATTGAAGAAAAAACAAGCCGCATTATAGAGATCATTGTCTCATCTGTAAAACCGATTCAGTTGATGTTGGGAAAAATATTTGGAACCTCTCTTGCTGGAATCACGCAATTTGCCCTTTGGATTGTTTTACTGGGTCTATTGATGACGGCAGCTTCTTTTTTCTTAGGTGTGGACTTCTCGGCCACGCCACAGAATGACATGATGACAGAGGCCTTAAACAATCAAGCAGCTAATTCAGAAATTCAAGGATTGATCAATGATTTTAGGGGCCTGCCAATCTTTAATTTAATCATTGCGTTTATATTATTTTTTGCGGGGGGTTATTTGCTGTACAGCTCGCTTTACGCTGCAATTGGAGCCGCTGTAGACAATGAAACAGATACTCAGCAATTTATATTACCCGTCATTATGCCTCTTATTTTGGCTTTTTACGTTGGATTTTTTACTGTTTTAGAAGATCCCCACGGCAGTATATCTATTGTTTTTTCTTATATTCCATTTACCTCACCCATAGTCATGCTTATGCGAATTCCTTTTGGAGTTCCATTGTGGGAACAATTGTTGTCTCTTACCGTCTTAGTCATTACTTTTGTAATCACTGTTTGGGTTGCTGCAAAAATTTACAGAGTGGGTATTTTGATGTATGGGAAAAAACCCAGCTATAGAGATCTTGTAAAATGGTTAAAATATTAATTTGTTTAAAGGGCTGAAATAAATGTCTAAAATATTAATAATAGAAGATGAAGAGGCCATTCGCCGCGTTTTACTAAAGATTTTATCTGAAGAAAATCCTCTTTACCAAGTCTTTGAGGCCGCTGATGGCTTGTCTGGAACAGAGCTGATCAAAAGGGAAGATTTTGATCTGGTATTGTGCGATATTAAAATGCCAAAAATGGATGGTGTTGAGGTCTTGGAAGCCGCCAAAAAAATCAAACCAGAAATTCCTATTGTTATGATATCGGGTCATGGGGATTTGGAAACGGCTGTCAACACCATGCGCCTAGGCGCCTTTGATTACATATCCAAACCTCCAGACCTCAATAGACTTTTAAATACTGTTAGAAATGCATTGGACCGCAAAGAATTGGTCCTTGAGAACAAACGTCTTAAACGCCGAATTAGTAAAAAATACGAAATGATCGGTAGCAGCAAAGAGATTTCAAGCATAAAATCCATCATCGAAAAAGTTGCGCCAACTGAAGCCCGGGTTTTAATTACGGGTCCCAACGGTACCGGTAAAGAATTGGTCGCTCATTGGATTCATCAAAAGAGCAATCGCAACAAGGCGGCCATGGTAGAGGTTAACTGTGCTGCAATTCCCAGTGAACTTATTGAAAGTGAGTTATTTGGACATATTAAAGGCGCTTTTACAAGTGCCAACAAGGACAGAGCAGGAAAATTTGAAACCGCTGACGGAGGTACTTTATTTTTAGACGAAATTGGAGACATGAGTCTCTCTGCTCAAGCGAAAGTCTTACGTGCTTTGCAAGAAAACAGAGTTCA
>TARA_B100001093_G_scaffold153520_1_pt1 | contig 17571 bp, 27 predicted proteins | sample TARA_B100001093 | Tara Oceans TARA_B100001093 (sample SAMEA2623116) | marine metagenome | biome: marine biome (ENVO:00000447); feature: surface water layer (ENVO:00002042); material: "saline water (ENVO:00002010), including plankton (ENVO:xxxxxxxx)" | depth 5 m
ACATTAGCAGATGGTAGAAAGAAAGCAGTTAGCACAAAGACATATGCGACTGGTAGAAAGAGACATACCAACGTGACTACTATACAAACAGGTAGAGCAAGAATACAAACAACTAATGGTAGACCAAGCAAGACCTTGTATGTTCTTAATCATTTAAAAGAACACGGCAAGATAACTTCTTGGGAGGCTATTCAGTTGTACAAAGCTACTAGATTATCAGGTATCATATTTACTTTGAAAGAACAGGGGTATGTAATTGATACCACTGGCGGTCAAGGTAGAGACTTTGCTACATATCATTTAAGAGGGTAGAAAAAAAGTTGGGAACCTTTTAAAGTTTGTGGCGTATAAGTAGTAGAGTCAAACACAAGTTTGGCTACATATTAATCCTAAAACAGAGGACTTTAAATGAAGTTAAATAAAGAAATAGCTCTTGAAAAAGCTAAAGGATTTTTAGAAAATAAATATCCTGAATTAAAATCAAACGAACAATGGGTAGGTTTTGATAATATCTATTGGGCAAAATCAGGAGTGAGGTCGTTTGCCTCCAGAAATGGATTTGCACCAAAGTATCGTTTGAAAGATGGACTAGCTATGAGAGTTGCTATGAAACCAAGTAGAAAAAAGAAGTGGTATAGTTATTTCAAAAAGACACCAAGTAAATGGATTTGTCCTGTACAGGGAGTTGATGTTGAGCCACAAGTGGGATTAGAAATTACACTTGTTCACGAGTTCACTCATATCGTTCAGTACATACTCGGTTTGCCTGTTGGTGAGCTTTTGACTACCACGAATGAGCAAGAGTATGTGATGGAAAACTATCCAAACTACGCACAGTTTCTGATAACGTATGAAGCTAGAAAGTTTCAAGAGCAGTTGCAAAAACGAAAAGCTACCTTCAAAAGGGTTAATGGTAAATGGACATTTACTAAATAATAAACAGAGGGCAGGGTTTTACCCCTGCCCACAACATAAGGAAAAAAACAAAATGAAACAAACTGATACAGTGTACTTAATAGCAAGACCAATCAATGGTATCCCATTGAATGGTAATGAATACTTACACGATAAAGATGATAATAGATTTGAATTTATAACGTACGATGATTGTGTTAAGAAATGTATTGAACTAGGATTAGATGATTCGTATGTTTGGAGTATAGAAGTAGAAGATAAAGATGTTCAAGAAGCATAAGGAGAAATAAAAATGAGAACAGAAACAACAATGTCAGAATCAATCAAAAGTCTTGCGTCGGCACAGGTTAAGATTCAGCAGGAGATTGCTGATATGCCTAAGGATAGTAAAGGCTATGGATACAACTACACATCCTATGATGCGTTAGTTAAATACCTTAGACCACTACTAACCAAACACGGTATATCATTTGTTCAGATGCCAGTAGGCTCTGACAATGAGATAGGTGTCGAGACTTTGTATATGCATACATCAGGAGAGTGGATTCGTAGTGCGGTGTTTTCACCAATCATAGCATCTAAACAGATGAATGTATATCAATCAGTAGGTGCAGCTATCACATACTTTAGAAGATATAGCTTATCTGCTTTCGTAGGTATTGCTAGTGATGAAGATAATGATGTGCAGTCTATCAAGGTTGATGCAAAGCCTGTAAAAAAGACAACACCAAAACCTAAGACAGCACAAGCTAAAGTAGACGGTGAACCTATATCATCCACAGATGCAGTGATACTGCGTGGAATGTGTAAGAACTTAGGCAGTGATGTCAAGGAGAAAGTGAAAGAAGGACTGGAAACTAATCGTATCAATGCCAAGACAGTAGACAAAACAAAAAATTGGCTACAAGGTTTGATAGATAAAGAAAGTCCTGAACTATCTGCCGATGATATAGAAAAAGTTTTCAGTTGATTATAGCCCACAATATAACTATCTTACAGATATGAAACCGAAAGAGGTTATAATTAACAAGAAAGTTGTAGGAATTGTAGAAGATGGAACACTATCAAAAGTGATAGACTCATCCAAACATTTACTACGAACACCACCTGCGATTGCTTTTGATGAATTGGCTCTGTCAAAAGCAGAAGAACAAGGTGCCTCAAAGATTAAAGTAAAGGATAAGCTTACAGGCATAACCTATTACTCTACCATTGAGGCAGTTCGTTCTCGTGGGTTTACTTTCAATAGAGGTTTTGGTAATCAAGTAGGATTATCCTTGACCGAATGGAGTAAGAATGAAGAGAGCCAAGTTAAAATATTCGATACAGCAGAATAAAAAAGGAAATAGTAATATGCTGTATGATATACTAACTTGCAAAGATAGTTGGATATATGTAGAATATTTTAAATTAAAAAAAACAAAACAACTATTAAAGAAAATAGAGGAGAATGATAATGAATAAAAAAATAGCATTAGTATTGGCTGTGTTTATGTTGTTGGTAACCTATGTATTTTGGGTAGTCAAGACATACCAACCTGCTACATCAGAAGTATCGACAGCAGAATACACACCAGATAAAGTATTACAATCAGAAATACCTGATAGTCCAGAGCTTACACCAGAAGAAAAAGTACAAGTTCAGGAAGAAATCAAAGAGACTTACAAAGAAATAGAAGATACACTTGATGTAAAAAAGAAATCAGTAGAACAAATGCGTAATGAAGTTCATCAAATCTTGAATGAGATTGTTGAAGAAGATACCACAGTAGTTATATCTTTTAATATGACTGTTAAAAACCCATTAGCATATGAAACAAAAGAAAACTAAACTAACATATAAAGATATGGTAAACATTCTATCAGGATTTGATAGGCAAATACAAGCATTATACACAGAACTACACGGTATAAAGTTTTTATTAAACTCATATCTTGATATGAATGAAGATGTAGATAAACTTACAGAATTTGTGGAGGCAAAAATTGGCAAAGAAAAAGACGCACCAACAGAGGGGAAGAAGAAACAGACAAAGGGGAGCAGAGCTACAAAGATTAGCAGTAAACCTAGCTAAAGAGTATGAGTTAGAAGCACACAACAGAGACAGAGGCGGTGCTTGTCATCCATTAGGAGATATATTAATTGAAGATAAATACTATGGGTGTAAGATGCGTAAATCTTTGCCATCATATTTACTGCCTGAAAAAGAAGAAGTAGGTGTAGTAATAAGGGCTGATAGATTAAAGCCTAGTATTGTAATATATTTAGAAGACTTCCTTTTAATGTTAAAACTATTGAAAGAAGTTGGCAATGAAACGTAGTGCAATCATATCGGTTTATAAAAAATTAATAGACGCAGGAAAGATTACAAGCAAAGGTATAGAACGATACAATGAATTAGTTGGTGAGTATCGTAAAAAATTATTAAGTTCTTCTGACTCAAGAAGAGTTGTTAGAGCTAGGAAGTATAAGTATAAAAAAGTAAAGGATGATAAATGAAAATGGATTTTAAAGATATACAGATTACATTTAAGTTTAGATTAGAAGAACTTGAAAATATGATAGAGGTATATACTAGACAGCCACATAAATCAAAACTTGAAGATGGTATAAGGCACGACCTTAGAAACATCAGAGTTAAAGTAGAAGATAGAATTAATTTAGAAAAAGAAGCAGCAGCACAGAGACCATCTGAAGATATGAGAGAGACTTCAGCTAATCCTGTATCTGTTGAACACATAAAGGAGACATCAAATGAGTGATTTTGTACCAAAACCAAACACAGCAAACCTATTCTTTAATGACGTAGGTGACAATCCAAGGAGACCTAATTGGAAAACAATAGGCACTGTTACTTTCAACGGAGTTGAGGGTAAAATATCAGGTTGGACCAAGACAGCTAAGAATGGCAATGATTATATATCTATTGTATTTGAAAGCAATAATGAATATGATTCAAAGAGGGGTCAGGCAACACCATCATCGCAACAACAAGATGATGATATGCCGTTTTAATTATTAGGTGTCAAGTAGTTTTTTGGGTTTTATCATTTACCTCTGTTTTCCTTTACTGCTTGACACCGTACACTTGGGCTAACATTTTAAAACAACAAAAACAATTAAGGCATTTGAAGGAGTGTCGCAGGTAACCAATCCTGTCTAACCTTTTGTTAATGCTCTAATAAGATTATTGTTTGTAAATGGGTTGGCTACTCGTTAGCCCAAAAAAATATTATGATAGATAAAAAAACATATAAAAAATACAAAAAACTTCTTGATATGCTCAAAGAAGAAGATAACAATTTAAAGAAGTATCGTTTGTTAGATAAAAAAAACAGAGAAAAACATATACTAAGAAGTTTAGAAGATAAGGAGGATAAGTATGGATAAAAAAATAGGACCTAAGTATGATGTTTGGGGTAAGAAACCAAAGCTAACACCAGAGGAAAGACAGAAGAATGTTAAATCATATCCTGCATTCTCAAAAGAAAGATATGAGTTAGAAGAAGAGTTTAATGCTAAGTATGGTAGAGGTTGGAGATTAAAATGATTTCTCCTTATAAAAAACAATACGAGGTATTAAAAAAAGAATACGAACAGTTGTCAAAAGAATTAGACAAGTATGCTGATTTAAACTTAGGTAAATTTAAAGACCGTAAAGGCTTGATAAAGAAGTTATATAAACTTGAAAGAGAATTAGCAAAAGAAAAAATGATGAATAAATATTCTACGGAATACTTAGCTATTATAGTTTGGCTTTATGGTATTGATGAAGAAAAGTATAATAAAGTAGTTCAAGATATATGTAGAAAAATATATGATGATTATGAATGGAAGTCAGAAATACTAGGATATGATTTTTTGCATATGCATCTTTCTGAAAATAATGAATATGCTAATGAACTATTCGATTTATTTCACCCAGAAGATGAAGAATAACGATAAGATTTTAAAATTAATAAAGCAGCGTCTTGAAGATGGTGCTAAAAAGTATGGGGAGCAAGTTCCTATTGATGGAAGTAGGGACAATCTTAAAGAAAGTATAGAGGAATTGTTAGACCTATGTGTCTATTTGTCCGCTGTTGCCCTGGAACTACACGAAAAATACCGAAATGCTAAATGAAGCACTAGGTTGTGCCTTCAGGGCAATCAGTGTAATTAGTTGATAGTTATATCCAAAAGAAAAAGATAATGGATTTTAGGGCTATTCTCGTAAGGAAAATTTTAGATAAGTGTCAAAAAAATTACTATTGTAGTTCTTTACTACGTTTCTCTTGTTTTTTTCTGACCAATTCATAAATGTCAGCAACTGATGGTTCTAATATAGGATAGTCAGGGTTGGCTTCATTCCAATTATTCAATATGATTCTAGCCTTTTTCTTTTCACCTGCATATATTGCTTCTAATATTTCTTTATTTACTCTAGTCTTTTGATATTTTAGTTTACCATCTAACTGTTCTGCTGACTGAAATCTTTTTGCTAAGTTGTTTGTATTCCCACCTAATATTTTACTATATCTTGTTAAAGACCTACGACTTGCACCTACAATTCCATAGTCTCCTGTTTCATTAATTAATTGTGAAGTAGCATCATATACTTTTTCTATATCAGATAGAATGACAGGTGTCACAATAAATCTTAAGTTTTGCATTTTATCTTCTGCAGCTAACACATCTCCCATTATACCCGTAGCTCCAACAGCAGCTAATTTATCTACAACAAATTCTGCTTGACGAAAATCATAATCATCTCTACCAGATAACACTTTGCCTAGTGTATCATATGCCCAAAGCAATGCACTTCCTCCCAACTGAGCAGCTACTGCTAATCTTGCAACAGGCAATACATTACCATAAGATAGTTCTCTTGATAATCCATCCTTAATAAATTTAGCTTGTTTTAAAGGGAATGTTTTTAATGTAACAAAAGGTCTAAACTTTGGATGTGTCATCCATAACAATTCTTTTGTATGGTTTCTTAATAATTGTGAATCTCTACTATACCTAATGGCACCACGAGTAAGTTGTTCTTTAGATAGTTCTTTACCATTAAATACGATACCATAGTCTCTATACAATTTATCTTTTGCCCAAGCTTCTCTTGATTGACCAGCTAAAGTTTCCTTTCTAATTTTATCTTTTATATTTTTAGGTACACTGGTTCCACTAAATAGTCCTGATTTACCTTGTGCTATTTTGTTAAGGTATCCCATCATATCGTGACCAATAGCAGCAGAGGTGTAAATATTCCATCTGTTAATAAAATTAAAACCTGAAGCTGTTGTAGTTATGTTAGCTAATTTTTCAGAAAAAGTTTCTGCAGGTTTAATTCCAGTCAATACTTCTAAGTGCCTTATGTTTGCATTTCTTTCTAACCCAGCTTCTCCTCTAAACTTCTTTCCTTTTTTAGTAACAGAGTTTACAAATGCAGGTAAACCTACTGAATAATTACCAAACAATAAACTAGAAATCATAGGCTGAGTCATATTTGCTGCGGTAGCAGTACCTAATCCAATCTTTGTTCCAATGGTAAAATTAGTAGTAGCTCTAAATAAGTTCTTAACTTTTGGACTGTAATTATGAAAAGGCATTGTTTCAATAGCACCTGTAGCTCTAATTAAAACATCAGTCAAAGCATTAGCACTAAACATATCGCCTTTATTTTCTAAGGTTCTTATAATCTGTTCAATTTTACCATACTGCATATCTCCAGCTCTTACCCCTAAATGTCTTGCTCTTGCAACTTGGTCTCCCCAAGTGTTTGCATAATTCATAAAGTTTGCAACTCCATCTGTTTCAAATATGTCTGCACTGTATGCTTTCTTTTTTTTGTCCCATTTAATATAAGTGTCTCTACCCTTCTTCATATTGTGAAATGTTTTGTTATACACTGAATTTAAATCATTTCTAATATTTAAATATTGTCTATAATAATCGTCACCTGATTGTTCTTTTAAAAATGATAGATAGCTTCTAACTCCAGCATTGGAATTATTTTTAATCTCATTATCTAATTTTCTTTTTAAGAATGCTTGTTGGTCTTTTGTAAAATCTTTTCCTAGTTGTAATGCGTCATCTAAGCTTGGTCTCTCTTGTACTAATTTCAATCTAATTTCTGTCAGCTTATCTTTTACATCTAATCTTAAATCTCTCATTGCATATTGTTTAACAAATGGTTGTATGCGTGGGTCAAGCTTTGCATATTCTTCGTACATATCTGATAAAGCTGCCCTTACTTTTTTAGCTGTATTATCTAACATACTATCAGGCAATGTTTCTAATTGCTCAGTAAGTTTAATTCTATCTTTTCTATTCATTTTAGAAAGCATACCGTCTGTAATACCGTGTTTATCAAATATGTTTGCTATCACCGCATCTTTATCAATAGAATATTCATCTAATATTTTTAATCCTTGTCTTGCTTCTGCCTTAGCACCCACTCTTCTTACAATAGCTTCAGGTGTAGCAAAAGGAGAAGTTCTTAATCCAAAAATACTTGGTAATGTTTCTGCTCTAAATGTTAATAGCTTACTAAAAAGTCCTCTATCTACATTATCTATGTCTAACATCTTGATTTCTCTTTCTACATTATCTTTCATTCTTTGTCCCTGCACTAATCGTACTTGTTCATACTTTTGTTTTGGGGACATTTTATTTAAGTCGGTTCTTAATTTAAGTTTAGGATATTCTTTGGATGCGTCAGTAATAATTTTATCTAATTGAGCTACGGGTGCTAAGTCCCCTTTGTCTACACGATATTGTGTAAGAAACTCGTTCTTATTCATTTTTTGTGTAACATTTGAATCTAATGCTCTAAACTCAACTTTATTCTTAGATGAGCTTACAACTTGTATCGCACCTTCATTACCAAAAAACAGTTGCGGTTTTGCCAGGTTGCTAAAACTTTCTCTTTGTAGTGTTTCATCTCTTAATTGTTTTTCTTTAGTAGTTAAATCTCTATTACCAAATTTTCTTTTAGACTCTTCAACTCTATTTACAACACTGCCTTTCATACCAGTTAATCCAGATGATACAATTTTAATACCACCTATAACAGCAGCTGTATGTGCTAAGTCTTGTGGACTGGGTAATAGTTTACCTTCTGCAAAGGTATATGGTTGTGTAAATCCTAAGACCTCACCACCTGTACCAAGAGTAGCTTTTAGCATATTAGGAGCTTTTTTACCTACTACATTAGCAGCAGCAATCTTACCAAACTTACCAAGACCTATAGATGATGCACCCAATAAAGCTTGGTTTACACTTTGTGCTAAATTTACATCATCTTTATTTATTTTTTGATATAACATATCGTGAGTTCCACTAATAAAAGCTAACCCACCTGCTTCATTTATTAATCTATCTCCATTATCAATAAATGTTTTTTGAAGTTGTTTATTTACTTTGTTGATATACTCAGGTCTTGCATTGTTCTGTGCTAAAATTTTAGTAACTTGATTTTTACCATTGACTAAATTTTTCTTTCCAACTGCTTTAACTATACTTTTTGCTCCTATCTTCGCACCAGCACCACCCACTGCAAAAGTAGGCAAGTCTAACACGAGAGCCATCATAGTAGTTCCTACATCAAATAAAGTACCTTGTTCAAATCCAGATAAGTCGTATCGTTCTTGTCCATTAATAAGTTGGTCTACTAATCCATACGTACTTTTATTATATGATTCTTGAAATACGGCACTTAGATATGCGGGGGTAGATAGTTTGATAGGAACAGGTGCATCTGAATACATCTGTCTTCTTCTAGCACTATTTAAAAAAGAATTTGCTAGTTCGTTGGTAGAGTAATTATCACTCATAATCCTTACTCTTAATCTTCATTAGTTGCTCATTAAACTCTTGTAAATATTGTTCTGTTTTTTTATCTACATATGAAGGATTGTTGGATTTTTGTACGTTTACTATGTTGTTATACTTGCTTTCTAGTTGATTTTTTCTTCCTGTATATCCAACTTCTGATGCAAACTCACCGACACCGCCTGGAAATAACACACGTCTTGATTCTTCCCCAGCACCTTCTTGTCTATCAAAGAGTGTTTCACCCTTCATAGGGTCTCTTAACATATCTAAAACTTCTTTTGCTTCTTCCACGGTTGAAACAGAGTCTGGTATGTCATCAAAGGATATAGTTTCTTCAGTACCTGGAATGCCTTGTCCAAGCTCTAAGCTTGTTATTCTTTCTATCATTTCTTCATCAGTCATAGACATCATAGCTGTCATTTCTTCTACACTTGATGGTTGAGATTTCAATGTATCAATTAAGAAGCTTAACTCTTCAGGGTTTCCTTCCCTCATCTCTTCTATTTTGTCTGAACCTAAAGCATCATTGAGTTCATTCATAACAAATTCTAGTTTTGTTTTCTCTTCTCCCTCATACTGCTTTAATTGTCTAGCTTTTGTTTTTTGGTCTTGTTCAACTCCATACACTTTTAAAGCTAAGTTTAAAGGATTATTAATATCGTTTTGAAGTATATTAATATCTGATTCTAATTTTTTTAAATCATTTACTTTTGTTTGTTGTTCTAATGTTAATTGTTCCTGTGCCTTTTGTGTGTCTTCATCCCCCATTGCAGATGGAGCTACAATTTGTTGAGAAAGTATTTGTATCTGTTCTATTAAAGACTGTTTATCTTTTTTTAACAGAGTTAAGTTTATGTTTGCTTCATTTAAAAAATCTATGTTATAGAAGTTACTACCTTTTAAAAGACTATTAGCTAATCCATCCATATTATCTCTGTAATATGTAGACTGAGGATTATTAATAACATCTAAATAGTTTTTAGTTAATTCTTTCCAGTCTTTTGTGACTGCCATTTCTTGAATTTTTTTCTCTACTTTAAACTCTTCTTCAAGATTATATGATGAGGTAAAACTATTTAATACTTCATCTAAATCATTTGCTTGAGCATAGGCAACTTTATTGGAAAGATAAGGCAAATCATCTGATACTCTATTATATGTATCATAAGCTTCTTTCTTTTCTTTTATTTCAAGCTCTTTCATCTGTACTCGTTCTTTAGCTTTTAATTGAGCTAATTGTATTTGTTCAGCTGTAGAAGGTATTAATCTATTCAATGCATTTAGTGCAGCATTATCTGTATCAGGAATATTAATACTAAAACTTCCTAAATTTACTCGTCTTGTTCCGTTAGCCATTGTTATATGCTCCCATTATGCTAGAGAAATCAAAATCTCCCCAACTACCAGTGTCTTGTCTGTGTCTATTCGTTCCATTAATACCGCCCATTTCTCCTGAAGTATAACTACCGCTGCTACCACTACTACTTCCATATAAATCATCAAGAGTAACTCCATCTCTTATGTTTTCAGATTGTACGTCTGCACGTATTTTTGATAATTCATTAATTAATTCATTCATTCTTGATGACAATAGTTGGTCTACTTCTCCAAGATACTGTGACTCTGCTCCAGCTAACTGTCTTGATAGTACACTCTCTAAATCTTTAGTTGCTCTTTCAGTGGCTACTTGTTGTTCTCCAGATACTAAACCTGATGTACTGCCTTGCTCTACATAAGACATTAATGTTTGATATGCAGAAGATGCATCATCCAATTCATCTGCAAATAATTGACTACGCATTTCTTGAAGGTTTCCTAATTTTTGTCCAGCATCTGCAAACTGGTCTTTATATTCTCCAATACCTGCAAGACCTAAAAGATTAAGTAATTGACTGCCTTGCAATCTATCATAGTCGTATCCAGCTATTGCAGCCAACTCTCTATTACTTAGATTTACACCTTCTTCTGAATCAGGACTAGTGAATCTTGTTAGTTTGTCTGATTGTCCTGGTGGCAATGCACTAAAGAAACTAGCTAATAATTGTTGTGGGTCTGTTTTAAATCTTTGCGATGTAGTGGTAGTTTCATCAGCTCCTTCAGGAACACCAATAATATCTGCTCCATCACCTTCATCTGTATCTGCACGGTATTGTACTCCAGGTAAAAAGTAATCTATTCCTTCAATATCTTGTCTGATTTGTTGAATGTTTTTAGGTGTTGCAAATGATGCTCCTCCTTTTATTTCATCTTCAGGACCAGCCTCATCAATAAACACAGGGTCAAAAGGAGTTTGCATTCCTGTATTCTGCATTTGTTGGTTAAAATAATTAGGTCTTACAGGAGCTGCAGCTACTGGTCTTGGTGTAGATACACCTGCAGCCATAGGTGTATATCCCATAGGTTGCTGTACTTGCATCTGTTGTATTGGAGATTGTACATTTAAATCTCCTTGATTTAATGGATTATCATTTTGTTTACTTCTATCCATCAAGTTTTGTAAAGGTGCTAATCCTAATAAACGCTGTAGTCTAGTTGCCATCTTCACTTACCTCAAAATTTTTCAATAAATCGTTTGTGTCTATGATGCTTGGTGCACCACTAAATATGTTACGATACGCTGATTCTGCTATAGGAACATTATCAACTAAAGAAAGTAAATCCTTTGCTTTATATTCTTCTAAACCAAGTTTTTTAATTTTACCAAGCTCAGATTTGTATGCATCAAAATAATCTTTACCCATATCTAATAAATTTTTAGGTTTTAATTTTTCCCCAAATGTCATTGTATCCCACTCTTTCTTAAAACCTTCTTTTGCAGTTTTGAATGCTTCACTTTCTTGGACAACAGCATTTAATGCTGAAAATGCTACGGTGTCTATTTGGTCTCCAAACTTCATACCCTTAGTAATATCTTTAGCAAATTGTTTTGCATTCCTGTTAGCTTCATCAGCAGCTCTATTTAAATAAGTAATTCTTGACATATCAATATCGCTTCTATCTAAAGCTTTGTCTCTTAGCCTGTCATTATACGCAGCTACTCCAGCATTTATTATAACATCATCTATAGGACCTGGTATCGCAAACGATAATATCTTTCCCAATATTCCTGCGGTTTTACCTTTCTTTGCTGCCTTAGCTGACCTGTCTACACTCTCTTGTAGCTCTTCTTGTAGAATAGAAGATTCATTTGCTTTTAAAGTTAATAAATCAAGAACTTGATTGAATTGTCTATCACTGTATTTTTGTTGATTACTAAACTTTCCTCTTACACTATATGCCATATGTGTCCTTACGTAAAGATGTTTGTCTAAAATTTACCAATTTTCTCTCTGCTAAGTCAATCTTAACAATGGTAAAGTATCTGTTTTTTAATGTACTATTCATTACACTTTAACTATAAATTGACCAGATGTAGTTGATTGTTCTGTTTCTCCAGTTTCTACTGCACTATCTCCAGAATCTGGCATTGCAAAATATGTATTTTTACCCTTAGCTACTCTTACTCCATCTTTAATAATTTTAATAGCATCTTTCTGTGGTGCTTTTACATCTGAATACTTTGCAAACTGAGTTACTTCTTTTAAATTTGGATTACTTAATTCCATTTCAAAAACTTTATTAAATTCTTTTACAATCAACTTCATTTTACCTCTATGAAACTGTAATATCTGGTCTCCATTCTGTAGAGACTTTATACTTAGTGGTCCTTTATGTACTGGTATCTTCATTACTTTAATGGTTTTGTTCTGTATACTATAGTTATATCTTCTATCTCAAAGTTTGCATTGGCTGCTGTTCCTGTAAAGTTCAACTGAATAGACTTAGCAGTAGTAGAACTTTCAAATGTAAACTTTTCTGTCACAAATGATGAGCTTGTATCTAAAGCATTTGACGAAGTTCCTGCTCTATCTATTGTAGTAGTTGTAGCAGCAGCACCATTTAATCCATACCTCAATGATATTCCCCCACCATATTTATATGTTACATAAATAGAATATATCTTTTTATCTTGAGTAGGAGAATCAAAGTCAAATTCTTTTGTAGACATATTAATAACTTGTACAGCTACACCTGTATCAAACTTTAATAACTGTCCTGTGTTATGTCGCATTGCACATAAAGAGTCATCAAATTGTATTAAGTTAGATGTTCTTTGTGATACCATCACACTACTATCATCTATATTAATAAAAGATGATGTATTCAAATCATATATATATCCTTCAGGATTTGTAGGTTCACTAGTATTATTGTTAATAAATATCTGATTTTTCTTTGGTATATACCCAAGTGCTACACCTGCTAGGTTTATAGAATCACTCCAGTCATCATCATCTATAGCTTTTGATAAAGTAGCGATACCATCAAAGTATCCAAACAATCCATCTTTATTTGCCCATACTAATCCTAAATCACTTTTCACTACTGCATTAGGGTTACCTATTCCTCTATTTTCAAACTCACCTATCACTTTATATTGACCAGGATTAGCTGCTGACGCATCAATAACAAATAATTTTTTTGTTTTATATACAAACAACTTATCATTGAACTCTATAATCTTAATGATTTCATCGCCATCATTTGCACCTATCTCTAAATAATATGATTGTGGAAATGTATCATACTTTCTTGCAGGTGTATATTGTATCCTGTCTCCCATAATTTTAATATTACCATCCGTATCTTTATATCTTACATTCCCTACAAAAGCACGTTGGTTAAACACAGTAGCTGTTTTATATCCATATGCTGCATCTTGAAAAGTTATTTCTTCTTCTTCTTCATCAAATCCTGTACTATCTGAAAAACTAATACCAGATGGATTCATAATTTGATAAGCACTTGCGTTAGTTGAAGTTTGTGCTCCTTGTTCATCATCAGTGACAACGTGAGTTGTTTTATCTATAAATGCATCAAAATCATCTCCAAGATTAATTCTTGAACCTCTTGCAAAGTCTACATCTAATAATAATAAATGCTCTGAATCAGCATCATTATAATTTTTAAGATACACTCTTATACCTTCTATAAATTTGTAATCACCGCTTCCAAACTCACCATCTCCTATGGCTACTTGTGCTAACACAGATTGTGCATCTGATAAAGTGAAAGAACCTATATTGGTTAGCAGTGATTCTTGATTATCATAGTATACATAGCTTACTGCTACTAAATATTTCCCTTCTGCCCACAAGCCATCACCCACATTATTTGTTGCATCTATAGTGTTAGCCTTTACACCTACAGTTATTTTTTTACTTCCTGGGTCTCCTAAGTCTGAAGCACCATCATCTGCATCATCAAGTCCAGTGATATTGTATTCTACTTCATCACTACTATTTACGTTAGGTTTGTCTAATATTTTTTCCGTGGCAAAATATCCATCAACTGCAGAACCATAAGGTGCATCACTTGAATCTCTATTTAAATATACATATGAACCAGCATTAGATGACTGATGACTAAGTACAGTATCTGCTACTCTTAATCCACCATTAGCATAGTAATACACAGGCTTTACTCCTGAACTGTGACCACTCATATCCAAACTATCTGCAGATAAATTGATACCTGTAACTAACGTAGAACCTAAAGTTACTACACCTTCATCATTTGTCATTGCAAAGTATTCACCTGCAGCATTAGAACCATCTATTTGTTCATCTGTTTTAAAAGAAAATAATCCAAACCCTGCTGATATATCAGGAGAGCTCGATGTTACAATATTAGAACTAAACGCAGCAAACTGTCCTGGTAGTTTTATTTTACCTATAGAACTAACATCTATGTTAGTAGCTGATTGTAAAAATCCATCAGGTATATCCCTTTGTGAATCTTTAGTGTTTAGTCCACCATCAAATCGTTTTATTGTTATTCCTTGTTTTGGCATATTTAATCCGTATATTCGTAATAGTTATAATCGCTATAATTTTTAGACATTTTTCTTTTGTTTAGTGAGTTTCTAATTGAAAGATTCTCAAGAACGTGTCCCTTCATTTCAGGAAACTTTTTAATTAAATCATTATAGTTGTCTCCTTTTAATACAGTTACATATCCTGGGTCTATTCCTAATGAGAATATGCTTACATCATTACCAGGTGTAGTATTTCTGAATCCTAATTGAGGCTTTACTTCTGCAAACCCTTGTATATAACCATCTACTATTTTGTCAGATGATAGACTTCTTGGGGTAGTTCTACCTGTACCTATATTGTGAAGCTTCTTTAAAAAATAATCATTAGATTTAAATCCTTTACCTGTAAGACCCATACCAGCTTCTATGCCTTCTAACCTCTTCAACTCTTTTACAGGTATTTCTATTTTTAAAATTTGCAATGGGTTATTTGATTTTAAAGCATCTGCAATATCTAGCGGTTGGTCCATAGCATAATAAATAGCCTGTTGTGGGCTAGTAGTAACGTAAGTATCTAACTTTGACTGACCAGTCATTCCATCCATACTTTTTGGATAGCCCATCTCTCCAAGGTTTTTAGTTTTTCTAAATGCATTTTCATACGCTTCATCTGCAATATTACCCATAGGGTCAAATCTATCACCTTTAAAACCGCCAGGTACAAATATATTTTCACCAGCTTGTTCATCAAAATACTTTAAGTTTTTAGGAGCAGTAATAGGTTGGTCTCCTACTCGTACTCCTCTATAAAAAGTAACTGTTTCTTCTCCAGCTGCTATTGCTCTTTCAACTTTTATTTTCTTTGCTGCTATAGAACCTACTATTGGTGTCACTGCTAAGGCACTTAGTGCAGCATCTCCAAACTTTCCTTGTAATGTATATAATGCTGTATTAGCTATGTCTGCTGCTAAACCAGTAGGACCTGGTGCAAAACCTAATGCTTCTAAAGAAAGATTTATATTTCTTAAAGTATTGTTCTTAGATGGACGAGTAGCATTGGCAGTGTCATTGAACACTGCCGCTGCCTCATAGTTAAATGATGGTGAACCTGCTAGGTCCAACATTGTAGTCTTTGTCTTATCGGACACAACCGCATCCACATTCACAATTCATATCTCTCTCCTATTTTTTATCTAAAGCTTTTTTAACTTCAGCCCAAAGTTTATCATCTAATTTATTAGATGACTTAGCTACTAACCAGTCTCCTAAATGCATTAGGATAGCTTTGATTAGCTTCTCTGTACCTAAACTCGTAAGCACTTTACTAATTACTACGTTCATTGTTATCTCCTATTGTTTACTTTTTAACACTTGTAACCTTATATCTTTTACGATAGTTCTTTCATCAAACTTCATAGAAATACCAGGTTCAAATCTTTTTACTTCTTTACCATTCTCTAAAACAATAATGGTCGGCACTATAGTAATGTTCCATTCTTTTGCTATAGTAGCACCGATAGTTTTATTCTCAATATCTATCTCTGCTGTAAAACAAACATCACTTAATTTTTCTATATGCACTCTATTCTTGTGGTTCCAACTGGCATTTACCTGCACTACCGAACAATTATTAACATTTAATAACTGTACTTCTTGGAAACTATCCAAAGAAACTGATTGCGAGTATAGCGATGAAGTAAAGAGTCCAAGACCCAATAACCACATACCTATCAACTTTTTCATAATTCATCCTAGTTTTTATTCATATTCAATAGAGTCTCATTAATGCTACGTGTATCGTCTTTAATGTCATCTACTTTCTCTTCAAGTTTTTCTACCTTCTCTTCAGTATTCATAATACTGTTACGAATCATTTGGTCTTTTAAATCATACTCTGTTCTACTTACTGGAGGTTCAGGAAGCTCTTTTGCTTCTTGAATATCAGCCTGTATATTAAACCATAATCCAACTACCATAAATATTGTAACAGCAATACTTATAAGCGTTTCTAAACTAAATGTAAATTTACTATCTTTACCTACTTCCATTGTATTCTCCTACCATTTAACTTTGTTTGCCCAATAAGCTGGACTCATTGGACCTCGTGCTATGTTCTTTCTATGTCTTGCTTTGAAACTTTTACGTTTCATTTTCATCCTTTTTGATTCACCAGCTTTTGGCTTACCTGCTGTTTTAGCTCCTTGCTGTCCAAAACGTATAGTCTTTATCTTACCACCTGATTTAGCAACAACCACGTGTGATTTCTTTGGATGGTTCGGTGTTCTTTTTGGTTTGTTAAAACCAGATACACCTGCTCTTGCAAGTCTTGAGTCCTTTTTACTTTTTCTTTTTACTGTCATCTTTGTCCTCAAATATTTCTTTACTTAAACCATTATGTTTAAATATTTTATCCCAACGATTTTCAAATTCTCTCCTGGATATTTTCATACCTCTAGGCTTGTCTCCTTTGCCTACTCCATTTGGACCTTTAAACATTATGTATACTCTCCACCAATAACGTGACTGACAAAAAATGGAGCAGCTCCTATACTTGCTGTTATCAATTCACCCGCTAATACTTGAGTAGATGATAAAGGATTGTTAGTCCCCCCTGCCTTATCTACTTCATCTAACGGTCCACCGTCAGAACCAAATGTATTAGTTATTCCATTGTATGCACTCCCAGTGCATAAACTAGCTAAGCTTATATTAGTAGACTGATTGCAGTCGCTTCCAGAGACTAAACTACTTCCTATTCCTACGTTTGTACTAGGTATTCTTGGAGTTGCCATTATTTGCCGTTTATTTTGTTAATTAATCTAATAAGATATGCAATCATTATTCAGCATCTCTTATTGCTATATAGTCTGCTAATTCAGCATCTACTTCAACTACTTGTGCTTCAAGACTTGCTTTTCTTGATTCTGCTTGTAAAATTGCTTCATCAACTGATTTTGTTTCAGTAAAGTCTACTACTTCT
>TARA_B100001093_G_scaffold497093_1_pt1 | contig 17546 bp, 7 predicted proteins | sample TARA_B100001093 | Tara Oceans TARA_B100001093 (sample SAMEA2623116) | marine metagenome | biome: marine biome (ENVO:00000447); feature: surface water layer (ENVO:00002042); material: "saline water (ENVO:00002010), including plankton (ENVO:xxxxxxxx)" | depth 5 m
CCACCAGTGCCATTCCAGATATTAGAGTCTGTGTAATTTTCGTCCCAACCATAAAATCCTGTCCTTGCTTGTGTATCGTAATATGAAAACTCTACACCACGATCCTTGTTATCATCTGCAACAGGAGTAGTGTCACCACCAAGAACGATGATTGGATCATCGACAGTTATTGTAGTGGAATTAACAGTAGTGGTTGTACCATCTACTTGCAAGTCACCACGAATCTGAACTTTACCAGTTGCAGCATCGTCGTCACCTGGATCCAAGATCATAGTAGCAGCAGTGCTACTTAGAGTATCGTCTTGGAATTGGAATCCTTCTACATTAACACGATTAGAAGCATTTGTCGAAGATATTGTTACGTCTTCGTCTGCTGTAATGTTAATACTAGCAGTACCAGAACCAGTGTTGTTTGAAATAATATCAAACGTTCTATCAGTAGCGGAAGAGACATTGTGATGAATTTTAAGTGAACCAGCAGTCCTCTCAATAGTTTGTAGAGGAGTGTTACCTGGTCTATCTAATTTAATAGACGCACCACTAATATTAGTGTCAACATTAATATCAACACCGCCAGCATTACTATTGTCGGTATTGTTAGCACCAAAAAGAAGGTTTCCAGAAGTGTCATTAATTTTAATATAGTTGAGGTAATCAAAACCGTTATGAGCATCACTAGCAGTATGCTCATTATCTAATTCAAGAGTTTGTACAGTATTACGATCCGAAAACTTAATCTGATTATTTTGTAACTGAGTGTTATCAACACCCATTGTAGAAATGGTTACGTGACCGTTTGCATCTACATCAAAATCTTCTTGTGCAAATGATGCAAGACCTTTCTGTTCTGTTCCTTCAGCAGCACAGTATCTCCAATTATTAACATCACCAGTTGAATGAGTAGGTGCTCCACTACCAGAAGAAATTGCTGTTAATGCTTGATATACTTTAGAAGCATTTACAATTATATCATAACGAGCATATGTAGTTCCAGCATCATAACTAGAATACTTAGATCCTTCTACTGCTGTAGCAATAGGTATGTTCTCTGCTAGGGTAATACGACCATATCTATCAACACTAAATTTTGTAGCATTAACTGTCTCGGTACCAAAAGGTTCTGAACCAGAACCAACAGCATTAACAGATGTTAATGATTCAACGTTATAGTTACCAACAACAACTGCTGTATCAGCAAGATCAATGAATGGGTTCTGTGAACTACCATCAGGTACTGTAAATATAATTCTTCCTGCACCACCAGTTAACTGTCTAGTGGTTATATTTCCTTGTGATACTCTAGCAAGTAAACCAACTGTAGATAGTCCAGCTAATGATGTTAAGTCATCATCTAATGGTTGAGCATCAGTAATACCATAGTTTGCAAGTGTAGATGCAAGTTCAGCACCAATAACTCTACCCTGTGAGTTAACCCTAACACGAGTGTATAGATCACTAGCATCAGGATCAGCAGGATTATAATGTGGAAGTGTTGTTATTAATGATAAGTCAGTTGTTAATGTAAGGTTTGATGATCCATCAAAAGAACCTGATCCAGTAACCTGACCAGCTAATTGGATTTGTCTAGCGTTAGCAAGACGTGTGGAAGTTGCAGCGTTACCAATAACTGTTGCAGTTATTGCACCAGCTTGGAAGTTACCATCAGCGTCTCTTTTTACAAGTGTATTAGCAGCGTTTGATTCTGTTTCTAACGGTCTTTCATATCTTAAACTATTCCAAGGAGTTACTCCATCCCCGATTTTAATACGTGATGTATCAATTTCAATTCCAAGTTCACCCTGTGCCAAGATAGGGTTAATGTTTGCCCACTGTTGAGCACCATCACGTCTTAATTGTAATCTATTTGCCATTGGTTATGGTATCCTACATTGCGGACAATATGCCTCCAAGATATTTATAACCGTTAAAAAGAGACCTTTCGGTCTCTCTTTGGATTATTATGCTCCCGATGCGTCAACATTGTCAACAGTGGGTTCATTTCCATCTGAGAGGATGTACTCCAGAGTTTCTATAGCACCTTGGAGTTTTAGTGCTTGTGATTCATTTTGTCGAATCTTTTGAGCCATCTGTTGGTTCTCATCAACATATGCTTTTAATCTAGTTTTGAAATCAGAAAGTAATTTTTCCTGATCTACAGTTTCAGGTGCGTCAGCAGTCATTTGTTTAATAAAGATTGTTTAATTAAGTTTTTCAACTCAGATAATTCTGATTTTAGCACATCCATATCATTTTGCATAGATTCGATTTTGAGATCTTTCTCTTGTCTTTTCTTAGCAGCAGATCCTGGAGGGGTTGCTTTTGTATTTAGTATGGCACCAGACTTGGTGTCTCTTACTAAATCAGGTTTACCTTTAACGTGTTGAAAGTCAGGTTTTTTAGAGGTCACTTAAAGCTAATACACGAAGGTTTTTAATTTCGGGTACGTATGCTTGGTTCCTAGATGTCATAATAATTTTAATCTGAGCAGCAGTGAATTCAGCACCTGTATAGGTGTATTCCAAATCCCTGAGAAGATATGCTTCAGTCTTTTGGACTGTCTTATCCTCTAATCCGTTTCCGTTAAAATATATATACCCGATTTCATCAAAGGTGATAGACGCACCAACAGGTTGTATACGATACATAACGTGAATTTCAGTATCAGGATGTCTCCATCCCTCAAACTGAACCTTCAAGGTATTAGCTGGATTCAACAAGTTCATAGTCTTAGCAATGTAGACTGCATCATTCTTATCACCACTTCTTTGCTCTGCGTTAGAATTAGCAGGGTCAATCTGGTTGATTCTATTAGAAGTTGTAATTAATGAACAACGATCTGTATCAACCACAGGTGACAAGTTAGCGTTAGTTGAACTCATTAGTAAGTTCATAGTCAATGACTTAGAACCACTTAGTTTTGCATCTTCGTTAACTTTAGAACATACCAATTTAGGGAATGTCATATAGTTATCTTCGTTTGCAATACAGTCTAAGTACACACCATCATTAATGAATGATGCTTCACTCACGTTTGCACCGTTAAGTATGGATGTAGCAGAGACTGCGTTCAATCTAGGAATAATCTCCGTTTCAGGGAAATTACTCATCTCAAGTTGTGGGTAGAACTGTTCAAACTGAATGTTCTGTGTAGCAGTAACTCCTTCACCACCATTCTGAATTCCATTTGTAGATACAGATGTGACTGCAACTTTATAGGAGTCAAGAGTTGGTGAACCAATAGCAGTGTGTAACTTATTAATTTCTGTTAAAGGAATACCATCTAAGTTATAACACTCAATAATACTCGATGAACTGTGTGCTAAAGCAGCAGTTCCTGCTTTACCACGAGAACCAGAAGGTAATGTAATGATCTTACCGTCAGATGATACACCACTATACTCAATAATTTCAAAATGTTTCTGACTTATTTCAGGGTCACGAATGATAATGTATCCAACGTTGCTTGTTGCAACAGCAGCACCATTAATCGTTGTATGGAACGCTGAAGCATCTTGAACGTGTAACTGGAAGGTTCCCGAAACCGCATCAGCAGCTGTAATACCATTTGTATGATATGCAGAGTCAATGATTGTAGGAGCAACTTCTGAAATTACACCTTCAAGTTTAACGTTGTTACCTACATCGTGCATACAATGGTTTGCGTGCACTATTTCGATCTCAGTAGCTTGGTTGAAGTATGAGATTGGAGCAGCAGGATAATCGTTGATGTCATCCCCAGTTGCTGTTATACCACCAGCAGCGATAGTTCCTGATCCAGTTGTAGCACCACTTGTTGTTTGTGTTATAGCATCACCCACACCAAACGTACCTGTAACAGATTTAACTGAAACAACACCAGTTCCTGAATTAAATGCAGTGACCATACCTGATGCTCCTGAACCGTTTGATATAGTGTTGCTTGCATCAAATGTACCTGTTACACCAGAAAGTGTTATATCAGCAAGTGATCTTGAAGATACAAGTCTGTAGATGTAACTAGCACCAGATGCAACACCTTCTCTAAAGGTTCCTGCAACGTCATCAACGATGATGTAAGCATTGGATGACCCAGATACACCTTGAACAACTTGTCTGATGATTGCAGACGGTACAGGTGATGTATCAGTCTGTGTAATCTCAGCACCAATAGTAAAGTTTGCTTGATGATCTGAGAGGATAATTTTGATCTCTGGTTTTAGAGTTCTGATTGGATTTGGTCTTAATCTAGAAATACCACTATTACCTATAGCAAGTTCAGAGTTATTGAATACAGCAGTACCTGTTGAGTTAGCACTAAATTGTGCTTTATATAATGTGAATTTTAAATCTTCATACTGGTCAGCAGTCCAAGTAGATGCGTTCTGTGATTTGAATAGAACACCAGCATATGGCTGTTCAGAGATCGTTCTGTCATTAGTAACATCATCCTCACCCATTCTTGAAATCCAGAGTTTAAATTCGTTAGAGTCAGAAAGAACAACTAAACAGTATTCTCTATTTTCTGTAACGTATACAGGTGAATCAAATGTAAATCTTGTAGCAACTGTACCATTCTCAGATAAATTGATCTGTGAAGGTAGAAGAGTAACGTCAGAGAAAGCAAGAACTTTGGTAGTTGGATAACCATTTGCCATTTCTCTAACCTGTACTGATACAGGTATTCTCTCATCTCTTGTATTGAAATATAGATCAGCACTTGTTAAGAATGCACCACCTTTAGATTCAACCAAGAATGATTGTGCAAGAGGGTCATACCAACCTGTGTCTCTAGTTACATTACTTGTAGTGTTATTAACAGTTCTATCTTGTGTAACTGTATCTCTTACAATATCAGCATTTCTAACAGCAAAGATTGTTGTCTGTTTAGTTTCAATAACACCTGACGCAACATAGTTAGCAGATGCAGCAGAATCAACCTGACCTGGTATTCTGGAGTCAGTATCTGATGTGGTAAGTCTTACAACACGTGTACCTGTAGCAAATCTTGGGTTGGTTGATACACGTGGATTCGGTACCCACATAATACCTTCCATATCACCGTTAGTGTTTGCAACTAAACGTTTTGTTTTAACAACAGCACGAGCACCAGATGTTTGTCCTACAAGAATCTCAGTTTCAATAGGATTACCATAATATGAACCAGCAACTGTTTCTGACATTGTTTTAGTATCAATGTTTAAGAAACCTGTTGTAGAAGCATAAGATGTTGGAAGATCAGATCCATCATAAGGTGATTTACCATCATCAAATCCTGTTTCAGGACTTACAATTTTTAATCTACATCCAGATGTCTGACCTACAACAGTTTCATTAGTAACAAATGGTGTGTTATTTGTACGACTATCATCAACTGGGTTCTTAATAACCTCAATCAATCTTGGTGTTGTAAAGTAATTTACATCTACGTTATCAATAAAGGCATAGAATCTTGTATTTGGTTTTAGACGTTGAATCTTAAACGCAATGTTTCTTGATCTAATAAAAGGTATTACTGTTTTTTCTAAAGTACGATCACCCATATTCTGACGATCAATTCTAGGTGTGACTCTACTTCTAATACCAGAACGTCCCTGACTACTTACAGTGTTTGTAGTTGTTGTAGTAACTCTTCTAATAAATGGCCACCTACCCCTTCTCATAGTCTGTTGATCAGACCTACTGGAAGCAGAAGACCAGTTAGTTCTCCAAGAATTCCATTGTGTAGGAACAAATCCAGTGTTTTCATCACCACCAAGACGTTGGATAGTAGCAGTAAAGTCACCTTCAATATTAACAACTCTATCTGGTACTCTACGTGTATCAACCCAGTCATCAGAAGATGGATATAAATCTAATCTACCAATATATGCAAACACGTTGAATGGGTTTACATTCTCAACTCTAGAAGCATATGGTTGAACAATAAATGTCATCTCATTATATGGAAGTGTTAATGTTCCTGTTGAATGGAGAGTAACACCACTAGATGAAGTAGCATTATATTCTAAAGCTACGTTCGTTGTATAGTGAGCAGCACGCATAGTGCCATCAGTAAAGTCTAGAGCACAAGCAAAGTCTTCGTTTGTCGATTCAGCTGTATCGAAACTTGTAAAGTTGTCTACAAGGAATCCGTTTTTAAACTTATCAAAACCATCACTATCTTTGATAGGTAGAGATGCAGTTTCAAGTTCTAAAAGTGATAGTGAAGTATAATATTCTAAATTATCAACTCTTCTTTCAATAAGACCGATATCACGCATAGTAAATCGTCTATTGTTTTCTCTAACAATATGAACTCCTTCAGGACCATATCCATATGGTTCGTGATATAAAGTAGCAAGTAACATTGCATTATCAATATTACCAGGTACATCATCTGATTCACCAGGTATACCCTTCGCAACTTTAAATCCTTGCTGGTCTGTTAAGAATAACTTATCAATTCTTCCAACGTAATAATCATAGTCACAACGGAAATCTGATTCTGGTTTTGGAATATCAATAACCGTGGCGTTATTTGCAACACCACCTGAAGCAAATCCTCTATCTTTAAAGTCTAATGATGCACAGTTAACATAGTATGGTGAACCGACAGTTCCTGATCCAGATAAAACTGGAGTGACGGCAGGTCTAAAGTCAAGAACATCTCTAAGTTCTCTTGTTTCACCATTGAAATTAATTGATGGAATATCTTTATAATCAATACCAACGTATGACTGTGATGCAAAGTAATCACCTGTTGCTTCGTGTGTGAATCTGTCAAAGACTATCATCAACTTACGAAGAGGTGCACCAGCAGCAGAAAACTTAATTAGTTTAGATATGTCATAATAATGACCTTGCTGGTTAGCATCAAGATAGAAGTTAGAAGTAATATTACGAGAACCATTATTAATGGATCCATCAGCATCATTAATAAGACCACTGATTATGTTACCGTTAGCATCAAAACCTTGTACAGTTTCACCAAGTGAGAATAGATTCTCATTTTCATATACAAAATGGCAAACATATGAAACGGAGTTAAAGTTTACAACACGTGCCTTTGCTTTAGATGTCTGTCCTTCAATAATTGTACCTTTATTAAAGATAGTCGCTGCTTGCATCGTCAAGTTTGGAACGATAGCAGCGTTATCATCATTTGATTCGTATATAGCGTGTATATTATAAACGTCTGTAGATCCTAAAGATATTTCTTCATCTTCAATACGAGTTCCATATAGTGATCCATATGTCAAATTATATTTAACATTATCAGATGAGTTAGCAGTTTTCTCTACTTTCATCACTTCCATCTGAGTAGCATTCTTAAGTTTCTTCTCAGCTGAGTTTTTAGAAACTGATGCAACTAAACGTACTGTACTTACACCTGTAAGACCAGATACTGTTAATGAAGTTCTCGGTGTACCTGTGCTATTAAATGTGATGTTGCTTTCGATGTCGATAAGTGTTCCTGCGGTTGGTGCAAGTTCCACCAAGGCGTAATGGTCTTTATCATATGCCAAAAACTGTTCGTCTGCTGGTAAGGAAATTGTAAAGTCATTTGCTCCTGTAACTGTAATGTCGTCAAATGAACGTGCAACTATTGCAGATTCATCTGAGATAGACTTGATTGATGCTTTGGGCATCTCAATCATTAAATCAGCAGTTTCTCTATCATAAATTTGTGGTCTTTGACGAACCATAAATCCATAATCTCCTGCTGGAATATTGTTACCACTATAAGTTGCTGTAGTTGCACTTGTTAGATTATTATCAATATTTGTTCCTGTTAAGTCAATTAGATCAACGTTTAAAAAATTGGCATTGTTAAACGTTAATTGATCACCTGGTCTGAGATCTAAAGTAAAGTTAGACTGTGTACCAGTAATAGTACCAGTACTACCACTAGAACTAACATTGAAGTTAGAACCTAGAATGATTGTTTCTTGATCTAATATAAAATCACCAGCAAAAATAACTGCATTAGTATCAGGATCTTTACCGATCAGACCTTTAGCATCAGTTATTTCGTGTGTGAATGTTTCAACAACAGTTCCAATTTCCACACCATCTCTTTCAATAACTTCACCAGTTTTAAATGTACCATAAGATTGATACAACTTAATAAGATCAACACCTGTATAATCTGCTTCCACAAATGCTTTTGCTTTAGAAGTACGTCCTCTAATAACGTGACCTTGTGCTACTGTTACATTTTGACTCAACTTCATTAAAGTTAATGGTTGTAAGTCAAATACGTATGTTTTGAATACTGTAGAAGAAGATGTTACGTTAATACCATTATGATATTCATATGCAGCAACACGACCATAACCAATAATATTACCAGATGAAGTTAAAGATCCATTAGGTTTAATATCTCTAAACTCAACAACTTGATAGTTTGATGTAATACTGTTTCCGTTTACAATAGGAGAACCTTTTACATTATTCATCAGCATATAATTGCCGAGTTCAAATGGAACGATAGAGTTCTGTAATGCTACAGTTGTTCTTGATTTTTCTAAATCTACAAAAGTAGGAACTAGAGTTTCAGATTCATAACCTCTTACATATGCCTTTCCAGGTCCAACTTCAATTACATAATATGCTTCAGATGCTGATATACCACCAGGTGATGTTGATCCTTGTAAATATACACCACCGTTAGCACCGTCATTCTTATGCTCTCTAATACGAACATCAAAGTCACGAGTAGTGTAATCACCAGACTCGTCAAATGTTCTCCTTGCTAATTCTCTTGCTAATTCATTATATGCTGAACGTTCTACAAAAGTTTCAATTTGAGAATTATTAATTCTTAAAAGTTCAATAAAGTTTTTATCTGTATCATCATCGATAACTTTCTTAACTAGACTGGTTCTGATACGGAATCTATGTCCACCAGGAGCAGAGTAGTTAGAAGTACCTGTAGCATTATCGTTTAGTGATGGGTCATCTTCTGGAGTAACAATAGATTCAAAGATCTCAAGACCAACCCTATAAGAAGGACTGTTTGTATACTGATCGAGGATGATAGTTTGTTCAACAACATCAACAAAATATCCACGAATGAAATATACACCGTTAGCAATAGTTGCAGTAGAACCTACAGAAGTAGAGTTTGTAGGTAATAATTGTGCAAATGGAGTTCCAACTTCAATAAGTGAATTACCGTAAGTAATCTCAGTTTCAGATATTAACTGTTCGTTATTTACAAATGTTCTTTCAGTAGATTCATCACCACCAGATGTTAGATACTTAACATATAAAGTAATATATCCACGAGTTGATTCTGTTGCTCCAATTGAAAATATAACTTTTGCTTTTACACCAGTAGTTAAACCACTTATGATAGTTCCAGTTAAATTAGCTCTATATTGCTCAACGTCTGCTCCTAAAAATGATCCTTGAAGCAATACTGCTTTTGCATCTAAGTCATAACCTATTTGACCAGGAATGACCATCGAGCCATCCTTGAACATATGAGTACCAAAAGATTCAATCTGATTTTGCATCAAAGATTGAAGTGTTGTTAACTCTCTTGCTTGGATTGGATAACCAGGACGAAATAGAACTCGATAAAAGTTATTTGTTTTATCGAAATCGTCGAAGTATGGCGATATGTTCAGATTGGTATTCTGTGGCATTGGTTTAGAACTCTACTACGATCTTAATGTCTTCAATTTGGTCTCCAGCACGAGAGATTGCTCTCCTATTGTCTATGTAGATGACTTTTCCAGAGTCTTTTTTCACTTCTGGTTTTGCATATCCAGATGTGAATGACATACCTAGGTCATATTCAGTGTTGTTTATAACACGTGTTGCTTCACCAGGAATAATAGGGAAGTTAATATCAGGGTCAGCAGAAGTACCAGATCCCGAACCAACAACTGTATTACCTCCATCAAATACAGTCTTGTTACCAGAAATTTCTGGGAAGATACCATCAACTCTGTTTTGATAATATTTCAAAACTTTAGTTGTTGAGTTCCAAGAAACAACTCTACCTCTAGCAGTCACCTGTTGACCACCGATAGTACGAGTTTGAGTAATAATTTCATCCGTGTTGAATGATCCTGTGAAGTCTGGAGAGAAAATCACAGCGTTTGTAGATGATAATGTGATAGCATCTGCAAGTTCTTCAGTACCATATTTAAGTGGATTTAAATTTAATCCAATACGTCTGTAATCATTATCAGTTGGGAAGTCACCTGATCCTTCATCGTAGGTAAACTTCGTGTTAATCATCACACGATATCCACCAAGTTCAATTGCTGGATCAGATCCGTGTCCACCTTTAGGTGGAATGATAACATCAATAGCACCACCTGATCCTGTACCAGCACCAATACCATTAATCTCATCAATAATTACTTTACCGAAGGAATAATTAGATCCTCCAGAAGTTACAGTAGCGTTTACAATACGACCACCATCAACCACAACAGAAATTCTTCCACCAGTACCATCACCCTTTACAGGAATGTTTTCATATGTACCGTTGTTGTAACCAGAACCAGATGATTGAATAACAACTGTATCAACCTCACCACCAACAGCATCAGATATAACAGCAGTATCAGTCAACACTGGCATATAATCACCAGAGAAGAATTTTAAAACTTGTCCAACTGGTATTGTAAACATATACTTCCAGCGATAACCATCAGCAGTAGTGATAATTGAAGTAGAAGTACCTGTAGGTTCAATCGTCGATGGTTTACCGTTCGGGTCGGATGGTGACGTTCCATTGTAGATACATTTATATGCTTGATATGAACTATTTACAACATAGAAATCAGCATCGTAAAGTTTTGTAGCACCACTAGAAGCAGTCTTACTAGATGAATAATCATTACGATACATATCATACACATAACCTAAACCACCAGTTGTTTGTTCTGGGGGAATCCAGTCAATACGACGTATAACCTGAACAGCGTCATTCGCAAGAACACGCTTCATCGAGATCATATCATCGTAACTATCAGAGAACTCCTGAAAAGAATCAACAGGGGTTGGTGGATTGTTTTCGTTATCCCATTCTTGGGGTCTACCAATAAAAACATACAAGCGATCTCTGTTCGCACCAGCAGCTATGTCACTCTGGTTCTTATCAGGACCTTCGAGTGATTTGATGAACTTCTCCGCAGTGAATATTCTAAATTGGTCAGTTAGTAGTGCCATATGACTGCTATTGCCTTCCTTTTATTTATACTAGGTTTAATCAGGTTCATTGCGAACTGAGGAAGGATAGTAAATTTTTTGTATCGTTCCAACAATTCCAGACCCATTACCTGTGATTGTTTCATTATCATTCCATAAGAAATTACCAGAATTTCCTACGGTTGAACCTATTGATAAGGTTTTTGTTGCTGCATCCCAAGCGGTTACAATACCAGTGATACCAGTGATAGATCCTACAACAGTCTCACCTACAACATAGTTTCCTGTTGTATGTGAACGGAATAAGAAATCTACTTGTGCAACGTGGACATCTCCATCACCCAGCTCACCCGCAACGGATACTGTAGGTGATAGTGGAGGATTTGAACCATCAGACATTTGGTCTCCAACAGCAAACAATGTTGTATTGGTACCACCTAATGTCTCTTCAATACCATATAATGATGATGCTATACCACCATCTAGATTTATGTTACCAGCAAAATCAGTGCCAGTATTGATCAAATCAGGTATACCATCACCAGCACCTTGAAGTTCTGCAATGTCTTCAAAATCTTTATCAGATATTGAACTGATAGGAACTGTTAATGTAACTATAGTTGATCCTGCTGAATCAATAATATTATGTGGTGCAAGACCAGTACCAGAAGATGATGCAACACCAGCATAAAAGTCAATTACTTGAGATTTGATTTGAGATGAACCACCATCAATGAATGCTAGTTCGTCAACTTCAAATGTCAAATATAATGCTCTTTCAGATGGTATCCAATCATATACTCTAGCAATCTTATTACCAGAACTTTCATTAGTTCTTACAACTCTATCACCAACAAAAAATTCATATCCAGATGTACCACCAATATCTGCAAGTGCATCTAAGGTTACTTTTTGATCGTATCTAAAGTTTAGAGCACGGTCACAACCAGTAAATGACGTACCTGTTTTACCTGTATATCTTATTACTTCTCTTCCAATTAATATTTTTCCTGAACCTGGATATGGATCAGTTGTTTGAACAAAGATGCTAGTATCGTTTTCATCAACGCTAGTTAATAGACCAGTAATATTATATAATGTGGAGTTAAATGACTGTCTATTTCTGGATGTCTTAGTTAAGTTTGTATTTCTAGTAAAGAGAACTGAAGGTGCAGTTGAATATCCACCACCAGGATTTGTGATATTAATACCAGTGATAGCACCAAGATCAACAGTTGCTATTGCTTTACCACCAGAACCACCACCACCATTTAATAAAATAACAGGAGGTGTCTCATAAAATTCACCTACATTAGATACATTAATAGTTTTAACGATACCAAACTCATTAACTTCAGCAACACCAGTTGCACCTTGTCCCCCTCCACCAGATACAATAATATTAACGTCACCTATTTCATAGTTAGATCCAGCACTTTCTAATGATAAACCTGTGATAAGACCTGTAACAGGACGTAGTTCAGCACCTGATCCACCACCACCTTTTATTTCAGCAGTTACAACATCTGAAAAATATTGATCACCATTAGATAAAACTTGAATATATTGAATTGATCCAGCAGGAGCAATTACATTACCATTAATATCAATCTGATCTGTTTCATATAATATCGCTTTTGCCTTTGCACCAAAACCATCACCAGCAGTTTCTATATTAATTCTAAATGGATCGTACCCTTCACCTGGATCTAATACTTTTACAGCAGCAATTTGACCATTAGTAATTATAGGTTCAAGAATTGCCTCCCTAATAGGAGTTCCACAATTACCTATAGTTAACTTAGGTGGGTCAGACTGGTTATAACCACTACCCCCATCCACCACAAAAACATCTCTAACGCCAAATATAGAATTAAAGAGTGGTTCAATTACTGCACCTTGTCCTGGGACTGTTCTTGCCATTTAATCATTTGACCGTGATTGTTCCTATCATTGCAGGGTGTGACGTGCATTGATAGTAAAGGGTTGTTGGAGCATCGAATGGAACTGTCCAAGTTTGTAATGCGTTCTTATTTCCTGAAACACCACCTGTATATTCTGAACCACCATCAGAAACTCTTAGTTCTAGTGGATGTCCACCAGCAGCATTCTTAAGATCATAAGTGAATCCTCTATGAACTATAAGAGGACCATTAGCAGCATTACTTGCAGAGCCAGGTCCATTTACTATGTAATTCGTCATACCATTATTAGTGAATACATATAAAATTGTTGGAGATGGTTTGTAGATAGTAGAGTTATCGTGTCCTTTAATAATAGAAGATCCAGCAGGAGCATTACTTAACTGAGAACCAATACCTCCACCTATCTCATTAAAGTTAGTACCATCATTAGCAACTTCAAGATCACCATTGGTACCGATCTTCATTCTCTTTGTACCGATCTTGATCTCACCGTCACTAGGAAGTTCTAAGTTACCATCACTATCAACTTTTAATTTACGTGCACTTGTTCCAAAACGTAGTTCTCCATCTGGAAGTGTTAAGTTACCAGATGCGTCCATACTAAGTTTATTAGTAGTACCAAACTGAATATCTGTACCAGCAGCAAGAATCAAGTTGTCACTACCATCAAATGATAGTTTTTTATTTGCACCACTACCAAATTTAATTTCAGCAGATTCTGGAATCTGTAAGTTACCAGAACCATCAAATTCAATAGTATTGCTACTACCAAAATCTAATTTTTGTCCTGTTATTGAAACTGTACCTGTTTCATCTTCACTCAACATCGTATTAACAGATGTTATGTGAACAGGGTTAGTGGTTGATAATTCTTGAGATTGGTTTGCACCAGCAGCAGTAACACTAATAAAACCACGTGCACCACCGTTCTCAGCAGTAAATGATGCAAAATCAACTTCTGCTTTTGCACCAGTTGAATCTTCAATATGTAACTTAGTACCAACTTTCATAGCACTAAAACGAGTTCTGAATTGCTCTTCTTGTGTTGAGTCTTCAGAAGATAGTTTTGATGATACAGTTCTAGTTGCACCTGTGTTAATACTTTCTACAGTATGTGATTTCTTTTTCTTTCTTTGTAATTCTTGTGTAGTTGGATCTGCACTTATAGCAGTATCACCCAAGAAGATAGATGCGTTTGTAAAATAACCATCACGAAATCTTAGAGTTGTAGATCCAAGATCAAATGTATTATCACTATTAGGTAAGAAATGAGTATTTACAACAACGTTACCAGAACCATTATTGGTTAGGTTAGTAATTGATGAACCACCGCCACCACCACCTTGTAGATCGTCGCCTGGCTGCCAGCGAGCATTTGCAGTATTCCACTTAAGAACCTGTCCGTTAGTAACCCCACTAACGTCCACGTCTGTCAGATTAGATGCAGCAAGTTGTCCTTCAGTAAATACTGAACCATTCCATTTTAAAACTTGGTTTGTTGATGGTGATCCAATGGAAAGTTGTAGGTTAGTGTTATCGCCAAGATAGGTATATAACTCGTTTATAACATTATTGAGTTTTATAGCACCGTCTCTCAGGGTATCACCTGTTCCATCATTGGCACTTACACCAATATTGAGATTCTGTTTAGCCATAGTAGGGGGGTTATTCTACGTTTTTATTTATGTAAGGTCGTAATTATAATTAGTTGCGTCAAGTCTGATATTATTTCTAGTCAGATCTGGGTTGTTATTGTCCCTATCAAAAGGAACCGAAGTCATATCAAATTTACCGACATTACTGTCCCACTTCAAAATACCAGATGTATCTTGTTGACTCGTTCCACCTGTTACGGTGAGAATTGCTAGGTTACTTGAAAGCGGTGAGTTAGATGCTTGTGTCTGAGCTCCGACAGGACCTATACATACACATCTATACCTATAACCTGTCATAAACGCTTGTGCTACTACTTGTAAGGAAGAAGTATTCTGTCCTGTAAGGTTAGCCCAAGTAAATCCACCATCGGTAGATACTTGCCACTGATATGCAATAGTACCAGCTTCAGGTTCAATTACAGCAATCAAACTGAAAGTTTGAGTACCACCATCAGCAATAGTTGCGTTAGTGGGTTGGTTTGTAATTATTATACTAGGTGTTTGAGGCGTACCACTACTACCTCCACCATCACCTCCACTAGCAGGAGGTGTGCCGACACCTTGGTTACTAGGTATATTTAGTGTCTGTTTAGATGAGAGACCAAATATGTATGGAAACTTAGGAGTCAAGTGACGATTAGGAACCACAGTTATTACACTACTCTCAGACATATTAGAATGGAGAGAGCAGAAATAATACAGTTGTGACGGTGCATCTTGAGCAACTGTAATCTCAGTATACGCACCAGCATTACCAGCAGATCCTACTGTAGTTACACCTGTTGTGTATGTTGTACCAGCACCGTGATAACCATTACTTGCATCAGAAAATAATAATTGGTGGTTAGCAACACTATTATCAGAAAGTATAAACTTATATGTACTACCTTTAACAAATGTTAAGTTTGGATAAAGTACGCCATCAATTCTGTATTTGTTACCATTTGATTCACTTGTAACAGTTACTGTATACTCTTTTGATTCAGTTTCATCACTCCACAATGTTATAAAATATGCAAATGTTCCACTTGGAAACTCTGGAGTATTGCAGAAACGACCATTGTAAACATCTAAATGTCTACCTGGTTTGCTAACGTTATATTCATAATCCTCCATCAAAGATCCTTTAGGAGGGTTTGCTAAAGTTATACCATATGCAGGACGATTAGTAGCAATACTACTTCTCATTTGATACCCTGTTTCCATAAGTACTATTGGAGAAGTATTATCTGTTGGTAAATTATATCCATATGGTCCATATACAGGATAACCGTCAAATGCAAATCCTAATATTTTAGAATGTCCATCAGGATGACGTAAATTATCTTGTCCAAATTGACTCTGACCATAGTAATCATTATATAAACTCATTATCTGGTTCTCTTTGAAACCAGTTAAAAACTCACCATCGTGATAATGATACTGTCCAGTTGATTCGGGATGTCCACCATAACTATCTTCACCAAAATTAACCATTCCATAGTCAGCAGTGGCAACCCAATGAAATCCTGTAGGAGGACTACCACCAGAACCAGCACTAGGATTAAATATAGCAACACCGTTAGAAGTAAAACCAACGATACCTAATGGAACTGAACTAGCACCAGTTGTATTTTCACCACCTCTATACAAGAAAGAGTGATTGAAAGTATATGCTGCTACTGTGTTTGGATTATTATCATTAGGAAAAGTACCGTAAGATACAGGGGATGGCATACCATCTCCTGTTACGGTTAATATCTTAGTTGCTGGATTGTAAGTACCTTCTGCTGCCATTAGTTGTCATCGAATATTTGATCAGGTGTGAAGTTATCAACAGTTGTTGCACCGATGTTGATTGTCAATGTAGCAGCGTTAGAGAGTATAGGTGTAGCACCTGTGGATGTTAATCCGACTCTAAATTCATCGCCACCATCACCCTGAGTTGTAGCAGGAGTAGTGTAAACACTTGATGTAGCACCAACAATATTTATCCAACTGTTAGTTCCGTAATCCTTCTTCTGCCACTGATAATTAATTGATTGACCACTAGGTGTTGAAGTTGCAACCACAGTAAATGCAGCAATCTGACCTTGGTTAACAGTTACGTTAACTGGTTGAGAATCAATATTGATGAATGATTCACCTTGTGCTTGACTCTGACCTGTTGGAATGTAATTAGGATCATATATGTCAATACCACCATTAACACCTTCACCTGTAGGTCCTAGATAGTCATCTGGAACTGATGTTGAGACAGTAACTGTAGGTTGTACATATCCTTGACCAGAGTTCTTAACATCAATACGTGCGAGACCAACAAGTGCTTTAATCTTACCACCGAAACCAGAGGAGGAAATCACATCAATGTTTGGACGAGATGTATAACCATCACCTGAGTTTGTAAGTATCGCTTCAGTGATACGTCCTTTCTCGATAGTTGCAAGTGCGTCTGCGTTACGTCCACGAACAGCACCTGTATACTCGAATGTAATTAGTGAGTTAGAAGATTCAATAAGAGCAACTTCTCTTTCAAATTCTTCACCTTCGATGAATAAATTATCACCAGATTCGATTGGTGGTACGACTGTTGCTGCAATAACGTCAACATCAGAACCAACATAAGAGAAGGCAACGAATGTAGAACCAGCACGAGGAACTTCAGAGAAGATAATACGTGAACCAACAAGTTCAAAACCGATACCTGGTTCCTGAATAACACCATTTAACTGACAGACAATATTGTTCTCAGGTCTAATTGTATTACTTTGTACACCATCAGTTAGTGTTAGTGAGTAGAAGACTCCAGATAACTTCAAGTTGAATGAGTTACGTAATGAATCGAAGTCGAATGAGA
>TARA_B100001093_G_scaffold143676_1_pt1 | contig 17533 bp, 15 predicted proteins | sample TARA_B100001093 | Tara Oceans TARA_B100001093 (sample SAMEA2623116) | marine metagenome | biome: marine biome (ENVO:00000447); feature: surface water layer (ENVO:00002042); material: "saline water (ENVO:00002010), including plankton (ENVO:xxxxxxxx)" | depth 5 m
CATTGAGTTTATAATATCTAATTCATGAGATAACCGGTCTTGATAAATTATTTTAATTTCATCCTGAGGTTTATTAATATTTTTTTTATAAATAAATTTTCTAAGCCTTAACTCTAAACCCTCTTTAGCTTTGTTCATCAAATCATGAACAGGAGTTAAATTTTTATTGTTTGATATAGAAGGTAAGATTGGTTTCGATTTTTTTGGCTTAAAGCTAAACCTTAAAGGAAAATTATAATTATTTTCTAAAGCCTCAGGTATGTCCTTAAATAATTTTTCTAAATCATTGGTTTTTTTTAAGTAATGTTCTTTGCTATATCTAAATCTATTTTGATCATCTGCAAATTTTTTTTCTCCAATACATATTAAAACATCATGTGCTTCTGACATGTCTTTATCTAAATAATAAACCTCCTGAGATGCGATTAGTGGTAAATCATATGAAGATGAAATTTTAAGTAAAAATATTTCATAGTTTTTTTCTTGAATTTCTTCATGCCTTTGAATTTCAATGTACAAACGGTTTCCAAAATTTTCTTTTAATTTTTTAATTAATTGATTAACTATCTTTTCTTTATTTGCATAAAATAGTTTACCGAATAGATCTTTGTAGTTGCCAGTTAACAAAATAAGATCTTCGTTATTCGCTATTAAATCTTCAATATTACAACTTGGTTCATATGAGTCTTTTTTACTTAAATAACTTTGGGAGGATAATTTTGTAAGATTTCCATAACCCTTTTCTGAGGTAGCAAATAAAGTTACTTTACCAATTATATCTTCATAAAAAATATTAATTTGAGTACCAATAATTGGTTGTGTTCCCGCCTTACTAATTTTTTCAGCAAACTCTAATGCTCCACATAAATTATTACTGTCAGATAACCCTAGGGCTTTTATTTTATTTTTTTTACAATGATCAGCTAATTCGTCAATTTTAATAGCGCCTTCACAGATTGAATATTGCGTGTGTATTTTTATATTATTAAACTCTTTTATAATCTCAGGCATTAACCCGTTTTATCTTACCTTTAGAAATACTCAACTTATAATCAGCCTTGTTAGCAAGTTCTCTATTGTGAGTTGCAAAAATTATTGCTTTGTTCATTTTTTTTAATTTTAAAAAATATGAAAAAATATCTTCAGAAGTTTTATAATCTAGATTGCCTGTGGGCTCATCAGCTAAAATTAAATCAGTCTCAGCTATTAAAGTTCTTGCGATTGCAGTTCTTTGCTGTTCTCCACCTGATAACTCACTAGGAAAATGATTAATTCTGTTTAAAATTTTCATTTCTTTTAAAATTTTTTTTGCCTTAATAACTGATGATGTTTCTTTTTCACCTCTAATAATTAAAGGCATAATTGTATTCTCTAATACTGTGAAATCTCCAAGTAAATTATTATCTTGGAAAATAATTGAAATTTTATTTCTTCTAATTTCATCTTTTTGTTCTTCATTAAGGTTTTTGGTATCATTATCTTTAAGAATTATTTTGCCTTTACTAGGAAAATCTAGCAACGCAAGCAAATGTAAAAAAGAAGATTTCCCTGAACCAGAAGGGCCTATCAAGGCTATCAAATCCCCTTGTTTTACCTTCAGGTTCACATTATCAAATAACTCAATACTTCCATTCTTATGAATAAATGTTTTTTTAAGGTTTACCGTTTCTAATAAAGTTTTAATCATATTTTAATGCTTTAAATGTTTTCATTTTAGAAATTGTCATAGCTGGAAGGTATGATGCTAAAGCTGATATAGTAAGAGAAAAAATAAATATTAAAAATATAGAATAGAGATTAATTTCACTAGGTAATTTCTCTAAAAAATATACATCTGACGGAAAAATTTCAAGATTAAAAGTATTTGATAAAACTATTCTGATTTCCTCTATATAAAAAGAAAAAATAATTCCAAAAATAATGCCAGCTATTGTAGCAAATAAACCTATTGTAAAACCTGTTAGAAAAAATGACTTTTTTATTGAATAATTGCTTAATCCTAAAGTTTTTAAAATTGCTATTTCTTTAGTTTTATTTTTAATTAGAATAGTAAGTCCAGAAATAATGTTAAATGCAGCTACAACAACAATTAAAGTTAAAATAATAAACATAACATTTCTCTCAACTTTTAAGGCGCTAAAAAAAGATTTGTTCAAATCTGTCCATGAATAAACAAAATAATTTTCATTTTTTTCTTGTATTATTTTTTTATAATAGTCGGCTTTCATTGGATCTTTTATATAAATTTCTAAATTTTGATCATTTTTTATTTTGTCAAAAATTGATAATGCGTCAGTGAGATTTAAAAAAACAAAATTTTGATCAAATTCGTAGAAGCCAGTATTAAAAACTCCAGAAACTATAAAAGTTTCTTGTTTAGGTAACCCTCCAAATGGTGTGGCTATAAAAGCAGAAGATGTTAAATTAATTTTATCACCTACATCTAAATTTAAATTGTAAGATAGTTCTGAACCTATAAAAGCAGTATTTTTTTTGAATTTTTTTAAATTTCCTCTAGTAATATTTTGTTTTAGAAAATTCAAATTTTCTTCTTTTTTTGTATCTAGTCCCTTAATAATAATACCCTTTGCATTATTATTGCTAATCACAATACCCTCTCCTGAGTATGATTTTGAAATATTGATGTCTTTAAATTGATTTTTTAAATTAATTATAAAATTATTTTCAATTTTAAAACCATTAGATTGAATAACTATATGAGGATTTAAACCTAAAATTTTATTCGTTAAGTCTGTCTTAAATCCATTCATTACCGACATAACAATTATTAAAATAGCTACACCTAACATTATTCCTAAAAAAGAAAAGATTGATATTACTTTTAAAAATCCTTCTTTTTTTTTAGGCCTTAAGTTTCTTAATGAAATTAATCTCTCTGCTTTTGTAAACAATTTATTTTTTAAGTTTTAACTTTATATTTTCCAAACTCAGTATTTCACTTTTTGAATTTAACTCTTTAAATTCAAATTTACTTTCTTCTGATTTGGAACCTATTATTATTTGATAAGGCACACCTATTAAATCGTGTTTTTTAAATTTATTAGACATATTCTCCTCTACATCATCTAACAATACGTCAATATTTTGTTTTTTTAATTCTTTGTATAGCTTTTCCGCTTTTTCCAGGTTTTCTTTATTATTTTTGCTAAAGCTTGGAATAATAACAGCATCAAATGGTGAGATTGACTTAGGCCACTTCATTATATCCTTATTGTAGTTAGCCTCAATTGTGGCTCCTACCAATCTTGAAACTCCAATACCGTAAGAACCCATTTTTACTGCAGTTTTTTTTCCTCCCTGATTATCAATTAAGCAGTTTAAAGGTTTCGAATACTTATCCCCAAAATAGAAAATGTGACCTACTTCTATTCCTCTCGTTTTAATTTGATTATCTTTTTTTACGTTATCATTAAATTCATTTTCTTTAAATTTTTCATCTGTAACTGCATAAATTGAAGAAAAATCTTCTCTCATTTTTTTTAACGAATTATCTGATGAATCATATTTACTCACATCTATTTCAAATATCTTTTTATCGGCATATATTTGACTTTCACCTGTCTCCGCTAAGATAATAAATTCATGTGATAAATTTCCACCTATTGGTCCTGTGTCCGCAGCCATGGGAATTGCTTTTAATCCAAGACGATTAAAAGTTTTTATATATGAATAAAACATTTTATTATAAGATTTTTTTGCATCCTCATCATTTAAGTCAAATGAGTAAGCATCTTTCATATAAAATTCTCTGCACCTCATTATGCCAAATCTAGGTCTTACTTCGTCTCTAAATTTCCATTGAATGTGGTAGAGTATTTGTGGAAGAGATTTGTAAGATTTTACACTTGTTCTAAATATATCGGTTATTAATTCTTCGTTAGTTGGTCCATAAAGCATTTCGCGCCCTTGCCTATCTTTTATTCTTAACATCTCTTCGCCATAATCATCATATCTTCCGCTTTCTTTCCAAATATCTGACGACTGAATAGTTGGCATTAACATTTCTTGAGCACCAATTAAATTTTGTTCTTCTCTTACAATTTGTTCAATTTTTTTCATAACTTTAAAACCAAGAGGTAGCCATGAGTAGATACCGGCAGCTGATTGTTTGATCATTCCCGTCCTAAGCATTAGTTGATGTGATTTTATTTTAGCTTCTGACGGAAGGTCTTTTGTAATTGGTATAAATAACTTTGATAGATACATTATTGTAAAAAATTCCTTAAATTAAAGAAACCTAAGTCTACAGTATAATATATCATAATAAAAAGTATTGAGGTAATTATAGTTGTTATTAAAAATTTTTTCACTATTTTTGGGTTTTTAGGAGCACCTGGATCAATTCCTTCTATTGAGTCTCTAAAAACTTCTTTATTAGACTTAATACCTACTGGAAGTATTGAAAAAAAAATTATCCACCAAATCATTACATACACTATTATTGATCCAGTGATGCCCATTAGATTCTTGCAATATTGATATTTGTAAAAGGTCTTTTTCCAGTTTTGCTTTTAACTATTTTTCTACAATTTTGTTTAATAGTTTCTATCAAATTTTTCTCTTGATTTTTGGTCTGTAATGAAAAAGTTTTACAAATACTAAAAATCTCGTCTTCTACATCAAATATAAAAGTATCATTTTCGTTTTTTTCAGGAATTCCTTTAAAAGAGATAATTGGTTTTTTTATTTTGCCATTATTTGAAACTATAATTGTTATTTCTAAATATCCATTGACAGATAAATTTTTTCTATCTTTTATTGACTGAGAATCCGCTTCTACACCTAAATTACCGTCTAAATAAAATCTACCTGAAGGTGCTTTATCAATAATTTTTGGAGCGCTGCCGGGAAGAATCTTTATAATATCACCATTTTCTATTAATAAAGTTTTAGGAACTTGCATTTCTTTTGCAAAATCAACATGTTCAACCATATGCCTATGTTCGCCATGAACAGGAATTACACATTGCGGTTTAACCCATTTATACATATCTTTAAGATCATCTCTGTTTGGATGTCCAGAAACGTGTACAAATGCATTTTCTTCACTAATAATCTCTATATTATTTTTAACTATTTGATTTTGAAGTTGGTATAATTTTTTTTCATTTCCTGGAATAATTTTAGATGAAAAAATTACACAGTCGCCTGACTCTAGAAAAACATCAGGGTGTATACCATTAATTATTCTATTCATTGCTCCCATTGGTTCACCTTGACTACCAGTTGCTAAAAATACAATTTTATTTTTTGAAAATTTCTTGGCTTCTCTTGGATCTATAGGTTCTAATAACCCTTTAAGATAGCCACATTTTTTCGCTGCTTTATATATTCTATGCATAGACCTACCAACTAAGCTAATTGATCTACCAGTTTTTTTGGCACAATAAAAAATTGACTCCATTCTAGCTACATTAGAAGCAAAAGAAGTTACTAATATTTTGTTTGTTTTTTGCTCCATTATTTTCAACAAACTATCTCTTACGTCTGACTCTGATCCTGCTCTACCTGGGCTGAAAATATTTGTTGAATCACATATCATGGCAGACACACCTCTACTTCCAATTGCTTTTAATTTTTCCTCATCAATGCTTCCTCCTATTAGTGGGTTAGGATCTATTTTCCAATCACCTGTATGTAAAATAGTTCCAAGCGGTGTTGTGATACTTAAACCATTTGGTTCCAAAATAGAGTGAGTTAAAGTTACAAAATCAATTTCAAAAGCACCCAATTTGATTTTACTATTTAATGGAACAATTTTAAGATACGAAGAAATATCTATTTTTTTTTCTTTAAATTTTTCATAAATTAATGCTGCTGTAAAAGGTGTAGCATACATTTTACATTTAAGATCAGGCCAGATATGAGCTACTGCTCCAATATGATCTTCATGAGCATGAGTTAATACAATTCCTAGCAAATCATTTTTTTTATCTAAAATAAAGCCTGGATCAGGAAATATTAAATCAACTCCTGGAATAGAATCGTCTGCAAAAGTAACTCCCATATCTACTATAATCCATTTTTGATTATCTTCTTTTCCATAGGCATAAAGATTCATGTTCATGCCAATTTCACCAGAACCGCCTAGCGGACAAAAAATTAATTCTTCTTTGGTCATATTAATAATTCCTTAAAAACTTTAGCTATTCCTTTAATAGTAATATTTTGATCAATCGTCGCTTTCTTTTTAATAAATTTTTTAAATATTTTGGCATAACCGCCCGTTAATATAATCTTATAGTTCTTTTTAGATTTAGTTATAATCTTATTTATTATATTGTTAACTAATCCTTCATAACCCCATAAAAAACCCGCATTTAGAGCTTCTTTTGTGTTTTTTCCATAATTTTTTTGCTTGTTACTTATAATCAACAAAGGAAGAAGCGCAGTAAATTTATTTAAATTTTTAATTGAAAGATCAATTCCTGGGGCTATTACACCTCCATCATATATATTATTTTTTATGATATCGAATGTTGTGGCTGTTCCAAAATCAATTATTATACAGTTTTTAAAGCTTTTAGAGCCAATTGCGTTGACTATTCTATCTGATCCTAATTGATTAAAATTTTTCATGTTTATTTTTAATATTTTTTTTATTTTTAAATCTTTAATTTCAAATGATTTAAAGTTTCTTTTTTTTAAATTTTTTTTAATTATTTTATATGCTTTAGGTACAACGCTTGAAAATAATACTTTTTTATTTAAATTGCTATTTAAAAATTTCTTAAAAAATTTATTGATGTTTTTATTTTTATATATTTCATTAGTATTTAAATTAAATGATTTTTTTACATTAAAATTATGATTTAAAACTGATATTTTTGTAGATGTATTTCCTATGTCGCCAACAAGATAATTCATTTATTTTTTAATAATTTTCTCTTCAAATCAATAAAATTATATATTTCAGTTTGATTGATAAATTGTTCATAGTCTTTGCGTACTTCTTTTAAAATTTTGTTATTATTAATTTTTTTTTTTAGTATAACGCTTAAAGAAGTGGCTTTATAGTTCTTAATTATTGGTGAGCTATTTGTATTTATGCCTATACCAACTATCAAAAAAGTTTTAGTATTTAAATTTACTACTTCTTGCAAGATTCCACATATTTTTTCTTTTTTTATTAACAAATCATTAGGCCATTTAATATCTATTTTTTTCTTCGTAAATTTTTTTATTATATTTCTTAGTAAATAAGCATTTAATAACGCGTATTGTCTAAAATTAATTTTTTGCTGATTGATTTCAAAGAAAATTGAAACAAATAAATTACCTTTCATTGATATCCATTTTTTCCCCATAGTTCCTCTGCCATTAGTTTGTGTTAATGATGTAACTAGGGCTAGTTTTAATTTTTTTTTTTTTATAAGGTTTAGAGCCACATTGTTGGTGCTTCGAACTCTCATTAACTTAATTATTCTTAATTTCATTAATTAATAAATAAAGTGCTGACAATTTCATTTAAAAGTGAAGGGTATAAAAAAAAAGTAACTAATAAAGTACAGCTAATTAAAATCGTACCGGTAATAGTTTTGTTTTCCACCAGGTCAAAAGACAATTTATTCTCATCAAAATAAATAGTTTTAATTATTTTTAGATAGTAGACTGCTGAAATAACTGTGGTTAATAAACCAATTATTGCTAAAGCGTACATTTTTTGTTCAAGCACTGCTGAAAAAATATAGAACTTAGCAAAAAACCCGCCTAAAGGTGGTATTCCTGCTAGAGAAAACAATATTATCAAAAATGAAATACCCAATATAGGGTGTTTTTTTGAAATACCTGATAAATCTGAAATATTTTCTTTATATACACCATCTTTTTTCATTAAATATAAACAAGAAAAAGCCCCGACATTCATAACAACATAAATTGTTATATAAACTATTGAGCTTTTGTAGCCAGCTAAGGCTCCTGTTGCGATACCGGCTAAAGCATAACCCATATGACCTATAGAACTGTATGCCAAAAGTCTTTTTAAATTTTTCTGGCCTATTGCTGCAACCGCACCAAGAATCATTGAGGCAATAGAGATAAATATTATTATCATTTGCCACTCTGATATAATGTTAGAAAAAGGAACAAACATAAATTTAATTAAGACCGCTAAACCAGCTACTTTTGGAACTGCAGCAAAGTAACTTGTAATTGACGTTGGCGATCCTTCATATACATCTGGCGTCCACATATGAAAAGGAACTGCAGAGACTTTAAATGCTAAACCAACAAGAATAAATACCATAGCAAATATTGCACCGGTATTTTGTTTATTTAATTCATTTGAAATAATTTCAAAATTTGTTGACCCAGTAAAACCGTATAACAATGAGCATCCATAAAGTAATAGCCCAGAGGATAGAGCGCTCAATACAAAATATTTAATTCCTGATTCTGAAGATCTTAGATTGTCCCGATCAATTGCAGCCAGTATGTATAAAGATAGAGATTGTAATTCTAACCCTAAATAAAATAGAATTAAATCATTGGAACTTACCATGAAAAACATTCCTAAAATAGAAATTAAGACAATGATCGGGTACTCAAATTTATTTAATTTATTATCTATTATAAAATTTTTAGATGAATTTAAAACAAATAAACTTGTAATCAAAATTAATATTTTAAAAAAATTTGACAATTCATCTCTAACAAAACTATCCAAAAATATTTTTTCTGTGTTATCTGAGCTATTAAAAATAATGGCTATAGTAATAATTATAATTAATGAAGATAGATTAAAAATTAAATTAAAGCTTTTTTTAATAAAAACACCTAGCATTAAAATTGAAAAAATTGAAAGTGACAAAAAAATTTCAGGTAGAAGTATATTTAAATTATTAATCATTTATTTTGAACCATATTTAGAATTAAATCTGTTTGATAATTAAGAACTAAATTATCGATTGATGCGTTCATTGTATCTATTAAAGGAGCTGGATAAAAACCGAAAAATATAACAAAAAATGCTAGTGATACTAACATTATCATTTCTAAAATATTAACATCCTTTAAATCTTTAATTTCATTGTTTTTGGTATTTCCAAAAATTACTCTCTTAGTTAACCACAACATATATGCTGCGCCGAGAACAACCCCAAAAGTAGCTAGCATTGCTGCTAAATAACTTTTTTGAAATATTCCTGTTAGTACTAAAAATTCTCCAAGAAACCCAGATGTGCCTGGCAAACCAAGTCCAGCTAGTGCAAAAATTAAAAATAATAATGAATATTTAGGTAAATAATTTACCAAACCTCCATAAGAACTTATTAACCTTGAATGCATTCTATCATATACAACGCCTACGCATAAAAATAGGGCAGCAGAAATTAATCCATGGCTAATCATTTGGAAAACACTTCCTTCTAGACCTTGTTTGGTAAAAGTAAAAATTCCTAGAGTTACATAACCCATATGAGCAACAGATGAATAGGCAATTAATTTCTTCATATCATCCTGCATCAAAGCTACTAAAGACGTATAAATAATAGCTACTATGCTTAAGCTGTATATCAATGGTGTAAAAAATTCAGAAGCCACAGGAAACATTGGTATTGAAAATCTTAAAAATCCATAACCAGCCATCTTTAAAAGTATTGCAGCTAAAATAACCGACCCGGCTGTTGGTGCTTCAACATGTGCGTCTGGAAGCCAAGTATGCACAGGCCACATTGGCATTTTAACGGCGAAAGAACTAAAAAAAGCTAACCAGAGAATATTTTGATATTCTTTTGGAATTTTTATTTCATAAATTTGCGTAATGTCTGTAGTTCCTGTTAACCAATAAATAAAAATTATAGCAACAAGCATTAAAACTGATCCTAAAAGTGTATAAAGAAAAAATTTAAAAGCAGAATAAACACGTTTAGGTCCACCCCAAACACCGATAATTAAAAACATAGGGATTAACCCTGCTTCAAAAAATAAATAAAAAATTACTAAATCTAGAGAACAAAATACTCCTATCATAAATGTTTCTAAGATTAAAATGGCTATTAAAAATTCTTTCACTCTTACTTTGACGCTGTTAATGCAAGAAATTATACAAATAGGAGTGATGAAAGTAGTTAAAACTATAAATAGTATTGAGATTCCATCGATACCTAGTTTAAATTTTATAAAATCATTAATCCAAGATTTTTCTTCAATAAATTGAAAATCAGAGGAACCTTGATCTAAAGAATACCAGATAAATAAAGATAAAAAAAATGTAGCAAAACTTGTAAATAAAGAAACATATATAGCACTATTATTATTTTTTTGACTTCTAGATAAAAAAATAAAAAAAGAACTTACAATTGGTAAAAAAATTAAAGTTGATAAAATTGGAAAATTCATATTAGTGTAAAATTAAATAAGTTAATAAAATTGATAACCCTATAAGCATTACAAAAGCATAATCGTAAATATAGCCAGTTTGAAATCTGACTGCTTTGTTAGATATCATTTTAATTATTTTAGACACTCCATCTGGACCAAATTTATCAATAATTCCTTGGTCTCCAGTTTTCCAGAGAAAAGAACCTAATTTTTTTATTGGTTTAACAAATATCGATTCATATAACTCATCGATATACCATTTGTTTAATAAAAAATTATATAAAGGTAGATTGGTGGTCTTAAATTCTTCTAAAATTTTAGTATTAATAACATAATAATAAAATGATACCGGTATTGCAATTACCACTAAAATTGGTGTTACTAATAATACCCACAAAGGAATATGATCATGTTTAATTTCATTTAAAAAGAAAATAGAATTTTGCCAAAAGTCATTATTATGATGACCTATAAAAGTTTCTTTAAAGATAAATCCAGCTAATAAGGCTCCTATACCTAAAAAAAATAACGGAATTAACATTATTGTTGGAGACTCGTGTGTGTCATTGATTGGAATGTTTTTATTGTTGTACAAACCATGAAAAGTTTTAAAAAATAATCTCCAAGAATAGATAGCCGTCAAAAAGGCGGTGAATATTCCTACAAATACCGCATAATTTCCCAATATAGAATTTTTAAAATAAGCAAATTCTATTATTGCATCTTTAGAGTAAAAACCTGATAAAAAAGGGAACCCGGTTAAGGCTAAAGTTCCAATCAACATAAAAATATAAGTATAAGGAAGTCTTTTTCTTACTCCTCCCATATTTCTAATATCTTGCTCATCTTTAAAAGCATGAATTACAGATCCAGAACCTAAAAATAATAATGCTTTAAAAAAAGCATGGGTAAATAAATGAAAGATAGCTACATGGTATGCTCCTATTCCTGCAGCAAAAAACATGTATCCTAATTGACTGCATGTGGAATATGCTACTATTTTTTTTATATCATTTTGAACTAAAGCAACTGAGGCTGCGAATAAAGCTGTGATCATACCAACTACAGCAACTACATTTAAAGCAGTTTGAGAATATTCAAATAATGGAGAACATCTTACTACAAGAAAAACTCCAGCTGTTACCATGGTAGCTGCATGAATCAAAGCTGATACTGGTGTAGGGCCCTCCATAGCGTCTGGTAGCCAAGTATGTAATAAAAATTGAGCAGATTTTCCCATAGCACCAATAAATAAAAACAAACAAATAAAAGTAATTAAACTTGCTTCATAACTAAAAAAAGAAATTTTTTTGTCTATAAATTGAGGTGTAGCTTGAAAAACTTCATTAAAATTAATGCTGCCGAAATAAAAAAAAATTAAAAAAATTCCAATAGCTAAACCAAAATCACCTATTCTATTTACTACGAATGCTTTTATTGCAGCATTATTTGCTGTTTCTTTTTTATACCAAAAACCAATTAATAGATATGAACACAAACCAACACCTTCCCAACCAAAAAATAATTGTAAAAAGTTATCTGAAACAACCAATGCTAACATTGAAAAAGTAAAAAGTGAAAGATACGACATAAACCTTGGTTTATGAGGGTCATGACTCATATAACCAATTGAATAAATATGTACGAGCGCAGAAACAAAAGTAACTACAACTAACATTACAGAACTTAATGGATCAACATTGATAGACCAGTTGGCAACAAAGTCCCCTGAGCTTATCCATTCAAAAATTAAATAATTATTGTAGTTATCTTTTTCAATTCCATTCCAAAACACAATTACAGATAAAATAGCAGATATACTTACAAAAAGACTTGTGATTATTTCTGAAAAAAACTTTGTTAGTGTTCTTCCAAAATATCCAAATATAGATCCTAGTAAAGGTAAAAATAAAATTGCGTATTCCATTTAACCTTGCATTCCATGAATGTCTTCAACTCTAATAGATCCTTTATTCCTGTAATAAATCACAATAATAGCTAGTCCAATTGCCGCTTCTGCCGCTGCAACAGTTAGGATAAGCATAGTAAATATTTGCCCAACCAAGTCTCCTGAAAAAATTGAAAAAGAAATTAAATTTATATTTACTGCTAAAAGAATTAATTCAATAGACATTAGAATTACAATCACGTTTTTTCTATTTAAAAATATTCCTATGATTCCCAAGAAAAATATAATAGCTCCTAAAGATAAGTAGTGGCCAAGACCTATTTCAATCATCGATTTTAACTCCTTTATTAAATTCAACTTCTTTCATCTCAATAGATGTAGATGGTTCTCTTGAAATTTGCGTTATGTAGCTTTGTTTTTTTACTCCAGTTCTTTCCCTAAAAGTTAAAAGGATAGCCCCAATCATTGATAATAAAAGTATTATGCCAGCTAATTGAAAGTATAAAATGTAGTCCGTATACATAACGGATCCCAATTGATGAGTGTTAGATATATTTGATATAGATAATGTGCTGCTTGTCATTAAGTCATCTTTGTACTTCCACCCACCCACTACTACTAATAATTCTAGTAAAATTAAAACACTTACAATAAGTCCAGATGGAATATGAGTAGATTGTTTTCCAATAAACCAAGATTGTTTTTGTTCAGCAACATTTAACATCATAACTACAAACAAAAAAAGTACAGCTACAGCTCCAACGTAAACTATTAATATAATCATTCCTAAAAATTCAGCACCAACCATAATAAATAGACAGCCCACTGAAATAAAATCTAATATAAGAAAAAAAACAGAATTGACTGTACTCCTTGATGTAATGACCATTAAAGAGGAAAAAATAGCAATAACTGAAAAAAAATAAAAAAAAATAGAATGTGCTAACATTTATCTATATGGTTTATCTAATTTAATATTTTTAGCTAAAACACTTTCCCATCTATCGCCATTATCTAAAAGTTTTTGTTTATTGTAATAAAGTTCTTCTCTCGTTTCAGTGGCAAATTCAAAATTTGGCCCTTGAACAATAGCATCAACAGGACATGACTCTTGACATAACCCACAGTAAATACATTTTAGCATGTCAATATCATACCTTGTTGTTTTTCTACTTCCGTCTGGTCTCTCAGTTGACTCTATTGTAATTGCTTGAGCTGGACAGACTGCTTCACATAGTTTACAGGCGATACATCTCTCTTCCCCACTGGGATATCTTCTTAAAGCGTGTTCTCCTCTCATGCGGGGACTTATAGGTCCTTTTTCAAAAGGATAGTTAATAGTTTTTGATTTTCTAAACATTTCTTTAATTGCCATTAATAATCCGGAAACAAATTCAATTAGAAAAATAGTTTTAAAAATTCTATAAAGTGTCATTAAAAATTTCCTTTGGGTAATTTATCAAAATAAAATAAGAAGCTTGCAGTTAAAACTACGTAAAAAAGAGAAAAAGGTAATAATATTTTCCAACCTAATCTCATCAATTGGTCATATCTATATCTAGGAACAATTGCTTTGACTAATGCAAAAAGAAAAAATAAAAATAAAATCTTTATAACCATCCATAAAGGAGATGGTATTAAATTTAATGGGTATATGTCAAAAATAGGCAACCAACCACCTAAAAATAAAATTGAACCCATTGCACACATTAATAAAATATTTGCATATTCGCCTAACCAAAACATTGCATACATCATGCCTGAATATTCAGTCTGATATCCGGAAACAAGCTCTGCTTCTGCTTCAGGTAAATCAAATGGAGGTCTATTGGTTTCTGCAAGTGCTGATATAAAAAAAATCACAAACATAGGGAAAAGAGGAATAACAAACCATAATTCTTGTTGAGCTAATACAATGTCCTTTAAATTTAATGAACCAACACAAAGCAAAACATTTATAATTATAATTCCAATAGAAACCTCATAAGAAACCATTTGTGCTGCTGATCGGATTGCGCCTAAAAAAGGATATTTTGAATTTGAGGCCCATCCACCCATAATAATCCCGTAAACACCTAATGAAGAAACAGCAAATAAATATAAAATTCCTACGTTAATATCTGATAATATAAGAGTTTCACTCATTGGTATTACAGCCCAAGCAATTAAAGCTAAAGTCATCGTAATAATAGGTGCTAAAATAAATACTGTTTTATTTGCACTAGCAGGAATGATTATTTCTTTAAAAATATATTTCAAAGCATCTGCTACAGTTTGTAAAAGACCGAAAGGACCAACTACATTTGGGCCTCTTCTTTTTTGAACTAGCCCCCATACTCTTCTATCTAACCAAACTATCATGGCAACTGAAACTAAAATTGGAACCAATACAAATAAAATCTTGTAAATTTCACTACCTAAAATTTGCATATATTCAAACATTAATTATTTGTTCCAGTTTTTAGCGTATGTTCATTTATTTGTCTGCATTCGCTCATTGTTTTTGAAGCACGGGAAATAGAATTGGTATAGTAATAGTCTAATTTTTTTATTAAAACTTCTTCACTTTTAAAATTGGAATTAATTTTTTCATTTTTATTTATTATTCTTTTAGGTAACTCATTAATTTCTGTAAAATTTTTTAAAGAATTGAACGCTTCTTTTCTTAATAATTCAAAATTATTTAAATTATTAGTTTTTCCTAATTTTTTTAATAAAAGATTAAATATCTTCCAGTCTTCTAAAGACTCTCCTATGGGGTAAGATGCTTTTTTACACTCCTGAACTCTGCCCTCTAAATTGGAATAAAGACCATTTTGTTCAGTATAAGCAGCACTTGGAAGTATTACATCTGCTATTTCTGCTCCTCTATCACCATGGCTGCCTTGATAAACAATAAATTCATTATTTTTTTTAAACTCTAGATTATCTGAACCTAATAAATACAAAAATTTAAATTTATTTGAATATAATTGATCAAAAAATATAAAATTATTATCACTGTTTTGAGATAACATTTCTAAATCTAAAAGACCTACTGTAGATGCATTTTGTGATAATATATTTAATGCATTCCATTCTTCGTTGATAAAATTATTATTAATTAAATAATTTTTCAATTCTTCGAATATAAATTTACCGCTGTCTAGCTCCAATGCTGACTCACCTATTATTATAATTGGTTTTTTCGAAGATAATAATTTTTTAGATATTTCACTTTCATTATTAATTAATTTTTTAACTTCATCAGTTTTATTTCCAATAACTTTATATTCATATGTTAAATCTCCAGGATTACCAATTGAAAAAATTGGTATTTTTTTTTGAACAAATGCTTTTCTTATTCTTGCATTTAAAATTGTAGCTTCATGTCTTGGGTTTGTTCCTACTAAAAGTATTAAATCAGACTCTTCTATTCCTTTAATAGAAGAATTAAAAATATAATTTATTTTGTCATTTGCATTAATATAATATTTTTTTTCCCTAAACTCTAAATTATCACTTTGTAAAATATTAAATAATTTTTTAAACGCTACCGAACACTCTAGATTAGTCATATCGCCAATATGTCCAGCTATTTCACTTGGTTGTATTTCTTTGATCTTATTTGCGATAATTTGTATAGCTTCGTCCCAAGTAGATTTTTGTAATTTATTATTTTTTTTTATATAAGGAACATCTAGCCTTTGTTTTAATAAACCGTCACACGAGTATCTAGTTTTATCTGAAATCCACTCTTCATTAATATCATTATTCAATTTAGGTAAAATCCTTTTCACTTCCCAGTTATAGGTGTCGACTCTAATATTTGAACCCACCGCATCCATCACGTCAATAGACTCGGTTTTTTTTAATTCCCAAGGTCTTGCTTCAAATGCGTATGGTTTTGATGTTAAAGCTCCAACAGGACATAAATCTATGACGTTAGCAGATAGCTCTGACTGCATAGATTTTTCTAAATACGTAGTTATTTCCATATTTTCTCCACGCCCTATGGCTCCAATTTCAGGAACACCAGCTACCTCTGTTGCAAATCTAACGCATCTTGTGCAATGTATGCACCTTGTCATTTGAGTTTTAATCAATGGACCCATGTACTTTTCACTTACTTTTCTTTTATTTTCTATAAACCTAGATTTATCTACACCATAATACAAAGATTGATCTTGCAGATCACATTCACCTCCTTGATCACAAACTGGACAATCTAAAGGGTGATTGGCTAATAAAAATTCCATGACTCCTTTTCTAGCTTTTTCAACTAAAGCAGTATTTGTTTTTATATTCATTCCTTCAGTTGCAGGCATTGCACAAGAGGCGATTGGTTTTGCAGATTTTTCCATTTCAACTAAACACATTCGACAATTTCCAGCTATAGATAATTTTTCATGATAACAAAATCTAGGTATTTCAATATCTGCAAGTTCACAAGCTTGTAGAACTGTCATACCTTTTTTAAATTCAATTTCTTTACCATTAATTAATATTTTAGGCATTTTCACTTTCTAATAAATGTTGATCAACTAAATATGGGTTTTTAATTTTTTTCTTAATTAAAGGTTCTTCTCTGCAACGACTTTCAATTTCTTTTCTAAAATGTCTTAACAAGCCTTGAACAGGCCAAGAAGATCCTTCACCGAAAGCACAAATTGTATGCCCTTCAATCTGCTTGGTTACATCTTCCAATAGATTGATATCGTTATGAGTGGCTTTTCCTTTGGATGTCCTGTCTAAAATTCTCCACATCCAACCTGAACCTTCTCTGCAGGGCGTGCACTGACCGCAACTTTCATGTTTATAAAATCTGGCTATTCTTGCCATGCAGGCAACAATATCTTGGTCTTTGTTTATTACAACGATACCAGCTGTACCTAGGCCACTTTTATTTTGAATTAATGAGTCAAAATCCATTGTAATCGTATCACATATTTTTTTTGGCAATAAAGGCATTGACGATCCACCAGGAATGACGGCTTGAAGATTGTCCCACCCTCCTATTACACCGCCAGCATGTTTTTCTATTAAATCTTTTAAAGGTATGCCCATTTCTTCTTCAACATTACAAGGCGAGTTCACATTTCCAGATATACAAAATATTTTTGTACCAGTATTTTTTGGCTTACCTATTGAAGCAAACCATTTTCCACCTTTTCGAAGAATGGTTGGAACAACTGCAATAGTTTCAACATTATTAACTATTGTCGGACAGCCATATAAGCCTACTAAAGCTGGAAAAGGAGGTTTTAATCTTGGTTGACCTTTATTTCCCTCTAAACTTTC
>TARA_B100001093_G_scaffold261990_1_pt1 | contig 17529 bp, 7 predicted proteins | sample TARA_B100001093 | Tara Oceans TARA_B100001093 (sample SAMEA2623116) | marine metagenome | biome: marine biome (ENVO:00000447); feature: surface water layer (ENVO:00002042); material: "saline water (ENVO:00002010), including plankton (ENVO:xxxxxxxx)" | depth 5 m
CCTCCACCAGCAGAGTCTGCAGCTGATAATGCTCCACCTCCACCTCCACCAAACCATCCTGCTCCACCTCCACCTCCCGATGAATGTCCAGCAGTTCCTCCTTGACCACCATTAAATTGCGAACCACTTGAAGAATTTCTTGACCATGCTAATGAATTGCCACGATATCCACCTGATGTTTGCGATCCACCTTTTCCACCATGATTATCACGAGTACCTCTTGATCCATGGCCACCGGAAGCACCACCACCACCACCACCACCCGTGCCAACCACTTGAAATGATCCAGATGAACCACCTCCACCACCAGCAATCAATAAAGCATTTTCTATTGAAACTGAGTCTTTAAATACACCACTCATTCCACCACCTGCTCCTGCACCACGATGTGCTCCAGAACCACCACTTCCAGCAGAACCACCTGGACTATATCCAGGAGTATTTGAACGAGATTTAGCAGTTTGACCAACACCGATGATATAAGTTTCACCAGGTTGAACATCTAGTTTACCATCAGCATATCCACCTGCTCCACCTGCATTTCGATAACGACCACTGCCACCACCCGCACCCCAAACTTGTACATTAATTTGAGTTACATCATCAGGTACAACAAATAATCTGTTTCTTCCGTTTGCAGTATAAGGTAAACATTCTTCACGGTCTTCCCAACTAATTAAAATCAATCCATCATGATCAGGACGACCTGCATTCATTATCATTTCATGCAGTTTATATGTTGGAGTTGGAGTTGGAGTTGATCCAAACGAACAATCTGAATCTATCGGTGGAATAATTAAAGTTGCTACAAACGCATTTCCTGTTGAACTATCACTCAAAGTTGCTTCTGGTGTAGAAATATCTTTAATGTAAGCATCAACTTCTTCTCCAGATGAAAGAGTAAGAGTTAAATCAGTTGCATTCCAAGCTCCTCTGTCACCAGATACCGCTGATCTGAAGAAATTAAAATTTTCAATTTCTTGAAATGAATCTGACTGAGGAATTGATAAATTCCTTGTGACAGTTTCTCCGTTGTCAGTTGCATTTGGCAACACCATTTTAAAACTCAAAGTAACGTCACAACTTGGAGCTGGTATAGGAGTTACAGTTGGTGTCGGTGTTGGAATTAAATCTAACGGTCTAAAATATAAAAAGAATCCTTGATTGGTAATTACATGATCACCTGCTTCAAAATACTTATAGTAAACTGTATAACAAGTTCTGTCTGCTTCCCATCGTGGAGTGTATTGTGTCCATGAACCTATAATACCTGCTCCGTGATTCCATGAGTCTGTCAAAGTTGTAACTGCTATGACCATAGTAGGTTTTGCAAAAGTATATGTCAAAGCACCTTGATTCATTCCTGTTGATCGTAATGTTCCTTGCAATCCTCGCATTCCTCCCGTTGAATGATTAAATGGATCAGCTATTTGCCAAGTGCTTGTGTTGTGCATATGAACAAATCTTAATTGAGAGTCAGGAGATAAAAATCTAGGTGTTAATTCAATAGGAAGATTTGTGTAATTACCATAAGTTACCCAACGATTACTTGCATTTTGATTGTGTGCTTGAGTGTAATCAATGGTAACATCTTCCGTGAGATTTGTAAGTGGGTTGAATACATATCCGAGTTCATTTTCAATGTTATTCAAATATAAATCGCACATAGGAGAACGATGATTAATATCAGTAATATCAATATCTTGACACGCATCACTTACGACCTCTTCTGAATCAGTTGATTGTAAATGGAGAACAACTTGACCACAAGATGCTTCGTTTGGTAAACACGGTGGACAACCTCCTAAGATAAAAGGTTTCTTTAATCCATCAAAATTAAAATCAGAATCGTATTTCCAGCAATATGTTTTTCCGAAACTTCCCATATGAACTTTTTCAGTACGGTTTAAGTAAAAATATTTTGCTTCAACTTTTTCTTGTAAAGTTGTATTTAAATTGTTTTCGTCATAACAAACAAGATGATCACCTCGCATTTGTACAGTGATATTTTCATATTCAGAAATGACTGAAAGTCTACATTTTTCTTCGTATTCTAAATACTGAAAGAATTTGAACATTCCGTCATCATCTTTTTTGTAAATTAATACACACGGAATAAATGAAATTGCATCTTCGTTTTCGTTTGGAAGTTTGTTTTCTAGTTCACTGTTTTTGATACACTTGTAACTTGATACGGATAACCATTCTTCAAACATACAAGGTTTGCCTATTATCTTTGTAGAATTACCGACTACAGTATCACCAACTACATTATCATCATATTGCGGATGTAAAATTGGATTTTCAACATCAAGTAACCAAGTTCCGTTCAACTTTATACAACTATAAAAACCTTTTTGATTTTGAGAACGTTTCTCAGATTCTGTGATATTTGAACAAAAAACAAAATCAGTTGTTGTTGCCGCTAATGAATTTATTCCACCATAAATACTTTTACCAGTTAATTGATCATATGCAAATTCATCAACTTGAAAAGACGCATTATCTGCATCTGCTCCGTAAAATTCTTGTACTAGTTCCCAAAAGAATTCTCCGTATTCATAAACACCGATATACGAGTGTTTATCTCCGTCTTCAATCGTTGGAGAACAAGTTATAAAAAGATTTTCATCAGTAAGTTCTAAATCAATACCAAAATTTAATTGATTTTCATCGGTGATTACAACTTTTTCAGAATCAAGTTTAATAGTTTGTATAAAATAAAACTTACCATCATTCCTTTTTTTGAAAATCATGACTCCACCAGTACCAGGAACAATTTGCGTACCATGATTTACAAACGAAGCAGCTATGAACTTGTCGTTGTTTACAATCTTGTATACATCATCAGAAGATTCCGGAAGAATTATTTCTTCTAGCAATTGAGGATCTTCTTCTGAACGAGGGGATTGTGAATAAACATACAACACACTTCCGTGCGAGTTCTTTTTGCATTCTATGTAAGTTTGTGTTTCCATGATTTAAATCTTAAATTGGTTCATAGTATGAATATGACTGATAATTATTATCAAAAAATAATGTGGCATCAGTAATAGGTTGATTTGTTACATCAGCAGTTATGCGATCAGGAGCATTCATAAAAGTTTGTCTGTCGGAACTAAACTTGTGTATTTTTCCGTTACTTTTCAGAATATTATTTGATGGTAAAATATCCACTACACCTGTTGCAAATGTATACTTGGTAGGTGCGTATCGTGTTACCGTAAAATTACCCCAATATCCCCAATTCCCATTGTGAGATGATCCTGAAAATGTCCAATGAGGATTCCATGTATATCCAGTTGATCTTGTTAGACTACTATAAGACCTTGAATATTTTGAAAATAATTCACCAGCATCTGTCAAAAATAATGTAATTCCCTCTAATGTAAATGTTTTTACTACTCCGTTGGCAGAACCATAGTTTCTTTCTTCCATAGACGGATTAAGTCCCACTGGAACATAACTTCTCCAAGCTACCTCTTCGGGTTTAAAATACAAATCACCAGATTTAATGTAGTAGTGTCCATATTGTTTATATGTAGATAGAATACTTGTATGATGTGTTGTGTCAACATATAAATTACCATACCCACTTCCGACATAATTGTCAATATCTGTTAAAACATAGGTGGCCGTCTTTCCACCTAAAGTTATATTTCTTTGCACCTTTTTTGTAATAGAATTGTACATCAACAATCCTCTAACATCCGTTATGCCACTCAATTCATAAGGTGTAGTTGAATTGTGCGTTCCATACTTTCCAACTAAATAATATTTTTCATTTGAAATGTGCTTGTAAATTATAAAATCTGGACTTCCAAATTCAATTTTTCCGACATCTTGTAAAATAGTTTTAGATGGTTTATACGAAATTGAACCTTCAAACAAATGAGATGAAAATTCAGTTTGCTCAAACGGATCGGTATTATTAATATACCACTGATTGTATCTATTTGAGATTGTATTTTTCCAACCAAATGCGCTTCCAGTCTTCGTGACTGCAAATGTTACACCAGTCCCTAAATATACTTGTGATAAATATTCCCCTTTTAAGATATCAACATCATGTGTACGATCCATTAAAGTATTGTCACCCAACGGTGAACGGCCTTTTGCAGTTAATACTGCAAACGGAGTTGGTGTGGGTTTATTTGGATCAATCGGTGTTTGAGTAGGTGTAGGTGTAAACTCAATTGTTTTTGGTAGAATATCCGAATTATTTGTAATTGCAAATCTTCCTTTCACAAAAGTTACACCAGACCTTATAATGCTTTCAGAATTTTTTGTAGTAGGATTTAATTTCCAATAACTTCCATCGGATTTCAAATAGGTTGGTAGAATCTGATGTGACTCGCCATAATTGTGATTTACCAATTCAGCCGTATTTAAATTGTAAAGTGAAACAATATCTTCATCTTGAGTAAGTAAGGTATTTCCATTTTGTGATGTTCCCAAATCAATTATACGACCATCGGATTTAAGAATATATCTTCCCATAGTTGCATCAATTACATCTTCTGCTAAAATTACATTATTTTCAATTGCATTTCCAAGTTTAATGTATTTATCCTCAAGTGATACATAACATCCATCTTCTGTGTATTTTTTAACATTCTCTGCGACTTTAACTGATGTCGTACCATTTAATCTTCTTAAATTCCGTCCACTGTCAATTATGTAACTTATTGAGTCTGACGTAAAAATATCAGCTACTCCACCATCTATACTTTTTTGGTAAACTTCTGTGTTTGACGGTGTTAAGCCAAGTTGACCATTTCCATTTGATCCAGTTGCCCACACAGAACCGTCATTTTTTAAAATAAGAAAGTGTTGTCCACGAAAACTACCTCCACCAGAAGAGTAGAAATAAGAAGAGACTGAAATCTTTGTAATTTTTTCACTTTCATCACTTGGTGCTGGAAGTATTTGAAATAAATTGCTTGCTAAATACTCTGTATCTTTGAATGATTTTGTCCATGTTTCCATGTCCAATTGTACATTAAACAATCCTTCTAAAATTTTATTTTCAAATGATTCACCAACTAAATATGCTTGACTATTACTATAGTATCCTCCGGACATATAATTTTCAAATATCTCCATACCGGAACACCAAAGACTTCCATCAGATTTCACGAAAAAAGCTCCAGTTTGTAATGTTCCATCTATGTAAGATATGTTTTCATTTTGACATATTTTTTGGAATCTATTTTCAAGAGCAAAAACTGATCCGTTCCCTAAAGCACCATTGTTTTGACCTACTGCAAAAACTTCAATTTTAGAATCGGATAAACTTTGTTCAAATGGTTTTAAATTGGTTGTTTTTACGCAAAAGAAACTGTTATGCCCTACTCCAATATATTTTACATTTTTTGTAAATTCAGGAAGAAAATTTTGTTTTGGAAATGCATTATTGGAATTATTTCCATAATGTGCGTTTGTAAACTCTATAATAGAATTATTTGATTTATTGCGACCTGGTACATCTATTCTACGGTTGTTGTAGACAAAATCTGATGTTCCGATTCCAACCAATCCTTGTCCGTATAATGTTCCATCTTTGTGAAGTATTAAAACGAATCGTGATTTATACGTACGAGTGAAGTCATCATTAAAAAAGTTTTTATTTAAATACTGATTCAAAAGAACTTCGGAAGCTGCTATAAAATCAAAGTCTGAAATGGGATTATCTGAATATTCTATTTCAGGTTTTACATCTTTTATATCGTGTGCTACCAAAGAATACGCAGAAACTGCTCCAACATCGTTTGCATTATTATTATATTCCACATAGTCATAGTAATACGAGTCTGCATCATCGTCACTATAAACGTTTAAAAAGTTTAGCCAATCCCACTCTGATTTTAAACCAGTCATGTACAATGAATCATGGTCATCGAAAATGAAACTTGTAAGTGTACCCGCAACTACTTTTTTGTATCCGGAAGTTTTTATTTGAATAAATGTGTTTTCATCATTATCGGTTGTCAAAGAATTCTTAAATGCAATATATGTATCGTTGTCAAGAGTTGACAACCAATTTGTATTACTATCAAATTCCAGCTGAAATGAACCTTTGAAAAGTTTTTTAAGTGACCACTCGTCTATTTTGTTGTTTCCGAGTTGCCCAAATGTATTGTTTCCAGTTGCCCATACACCACCATTAGTTTTTATTATGACTGAGTGGTGTCCTCCGGCAGAAACTTCTTTTACACTATCGTTTAAAACTTTAGTAAAGGTATTAACATTTGCAGTTGTTCCGAGACCAAGTTGACCGTATGTGTTACGACCGGTTGCCCATAAACTTCCATCGTTTTTGATGGCAAAAGAATGTTTTGCTCCTGTGGAGATTTTTGTTACATCATCTAAAACTTCTGTGAATTCAGATGATTTAGTGTTTGTTCCCAAACCAATTTCTCCTACTTCATTTAATCCCGAAGCATATAATTTTCCGTTTGCGTCTAAGATCAATGAACATTTGTATCCAGTTTGAATATCAATTGCACCAGAGTATATTTTTGCAGGAGTACTTACTTTTGCTCCCACGGAATCACCCAACTGACCTTCTGCGTTTGATCCAGTTGCATAAACATCACCTTTATCTGTAAGTAATAATGTATGATCGTAGCTTCCTTGAATTTTTACAATGTTTATATTTTCATCTAAATTTATTGATTTTCCATTTACATTATTTTCAAATGAAGTCTCTGTTGCAATTCCCAGTTGACCACTTACATTACTTCCAAAACCAAGTAATTGGTTGGTATGAATTATCTCAGGATCAACACTTTCAGGTTCACTATCATCTACATCGTTCTCAGTATGAGAATCTGGTATAATAGTAATTACAGTTACTCCTTCAGGAATTGGTGTTGGAGTTGGCCATGGCCATGGTTCAGGTGTCGGTGTTGGATTTTCAAAAATATGTGTGCAATTATCAAGCACTGTAGGTATATTCAAATTAAATGAGATTGCAGTATATGCTGAATTTCTTGAATACACTTCTTCGTGTCGTGTATCTAAATTTACTTCTACTACTGCCCAATCGGTATCATTGCTTGCTTTGACTTTTACATTTCTAATTGATGAAGTGTTTGTACCCGGACCATAATACCTTTTCTGAGTTGTCATGAAAATATGACTAGTTTGAAATGGTGCTTTATTTTTTTCAATTTCAATTACGTGTGTATTTGTTCTATAAGAACCACCCATGTACCAAGGCATATTAAATTCGTAACTAATATACAATAAACATTTTTCAGGAGGAGCAGGACATCTTTCACTTTTTGGACAAAGTTCCAAAAGTTTTTTAGATGGAACAAAATTGCAAGTGTAAACTGCAAAGTCTTTTACTACACGTAAATCTTGCATATATCCGTCAAAATAACGAGTCCATTTGTTTGAAGAAGAAACATAAGGATCATAAACTGCTCCTACTGCAAAGTTTGATGTTTGACGAAAACGACTATCTTCGCATCCGTTGTATACAAGTTTTCCGTCAAGATACATATAAACTCTAAGATTTCTTCTGACCATTGCAATATGATGCCATGTATCATTTTCTAACTTTCCTCCACCAACTGCGGTGTGTCCGTTCCAAAAACAAAGAGTTCCATTGTAACGAACATAAAACAAAAATTGTTGTCTGTAACGGTCCGCAGTCATGCTTCCAAAAATTGCTTTGTCGTTTAAGTAAGTTCCATTTTCTGCTAAATCTTTACAATATACCCACGACTCTATTGTGAAGTCTTCATACTCAAATGCCCAAGAGGAACTATTTCCCAAAGAAATTTTAGCAGTTGGTTCTGTAAAATCTAATGAAGTTTCTGAAAAAGGTGGGTTATTGTTTTCTTGATTTTCCATAATAAATTTCCTTATGACACCGTTATACTGAAGTTCATAAAAGCATGAATTTTACAAATTCCACGATAATTTCCTGCTTCTGTTGGAGTCCAATCTATATTACCATTATCAGTTTCTTGATTTGTTGCATTATCAACTAATTTAGTTTTTGTATATTGTGAATCTACTTCCCATATTCCAAGTGGATGACCAGATGCGTCAACAACGAATCTCACTGAATCATCAACATTTAATGTTACACCTACTGATGTGTTATTATCATTTATTGATCCACTGCGATCAGTTCCGTTTAAATGATACCAGCCATCTGAATCACGTGTGATGTTAATGATATAACCATCAAATGAATCTGTTGATTGCGACACTTGTGTAGGAGTTGGAGAAGGTGTCGGTGTATTTGGAACATATTCAATTACAGGCCATACCGCACTTGCTCCGTTTGCTGAGTAATTTGGATTATCGTTGTCTCCAAAGTATAAGAACAATGCTTTTTTGCTTGTTGAATCACTCATTGTGTGCGACCACTCTCCGTTTGCACCACTTGGAATTTGAACATACAATTGCAAATACCCTTTGTTATGAGTATCTTCTAATGTAAATGTCATTCCACCGAAATCAAAAGTTTTTTCAAATTCATAATCACTTGCTACTGATGCTACTGGCCATGATGCGTGATTTAAATCAAAATCTGTTTCGGATTGTCCTTCTAATCCATATAGTGTAGACCACTGAGTCATATCACGTTCACCGAAACGATCATTATCAGTTGGACGAGTTAAACATCTTGCTTGTAGATAAATTTTTCCACCAATTTCATTGCTAAATTTTAATTGAAGTTCACATTTCTCGTAATCACGATCAGTTGCACTAATCACAACACCATCGGTGTCTGCTGATAAATGAGAACTAAATTCATCACCATCATCTTCAAGATTCTCAGCAGTTAAAATTGCTTCTTCTTCATAATCTAAATTTTGAACAATCACTTCAGTTGCTTCTGATTCATTGGGAGCATACAATTCGACTCCACGACAATGATCAGCACAAGTTTCACAATCTCCATCAAATGGTTCTTCATCATCGTCATATGGTCCACCTACATCATCAGGATATCCTGGACGACAATTTGGTGATTTGTTTAATACAAAATGCTCAGTTTCAGCACACAGTATTTGTATAATTCTCCAACATCCGTATCCTTCGTCTGCACTTATGCGAATTATATCATTTACTCGTAACCCGGATTCCCATGCAACAAGTCCACTAACTTGATCCAATGAAGAATTATTTGAACTATGTGGTACTACTTTAAGTGCATATCCACTTTTACATGAATTATCATATGGTTTTCTTGGACCAATTGGTGGCCATGGTTCTGGATCTTCAAGAACAACTGGTCCTCCACAAACTTCTACACGACCTCCGTGTGGACGCCAATCTGCTTCGTTTGGTTTCATTATCCATTCGTCTGATGAGTCACTTGCTTTCTGAGAGTATGCGGAAATTGAACCACTTGTATATTGATTGAATTGAATTACCCAACGACCATTTGTATCATTTTCATTTTGGAAGTCAGGATAAACTGGAAACAATAATCCCATGTAACGACTTTGCCAACGACCATTAGAATAGAAATTATTTCTGCGATCAAAGAAACGTTCGTGAATCCACATTGGTTTCCATTGCCCTCCTCCTGCTTGTGCAGACAAGTAGCGATTTCTGTACATTGCTCCGAGTATATTATGACCAAGAGCAGTTTTCTTTAATGTGCGACCTAAAATATCTTTTCCTGTGATTGGGTTTAAGAAGTAATAAGAACCATTAAAGTTTTCTCCATCCCAATAACAATCCCATGCGTGAGAACCACTATAAACTTGATAACATCCGTCAAATCCGTTTACACAAACCACTCCAGGATACTCTTTTCCGGTGAAGTCATAAAATGAATGATCTTTTGTATCAGGAATTATTACTGGTTTTTGATCAACAAAATTGAATGCCGATGATTTGTATGGTAAAACATTATCACATGAATTACAATCAACAGGTGGTAGAGATGAACAATGTTGCTTACAATTGTTTGGTACGACATAACATTGTGGTCTTGCACAAGTTGAATCAAAAACTTGATAACAATCAAGTCCACCGTCTATTGAAATTCGGATTAAATCACCCATACGTACACCATACACAGGATATACTCTGTATTGTTTGTTACGATTATAAATGTTTCTTACCAACAATGATCCACCAGTTGCACAGTAAATACTTCCCCCTCCTGGTTTTGGATAAGTCCATCCTCCACCTCCGGGTCTTCCACGTCTACCAGGATAGCATCTTCCACCACCACCACCGGTACGGCGACGCCACCATCCACCACGTGGATATCCACCACCAGGACGTCTGCGACCTCCACCTGGATTCCATGGCCAACCTCTGCGGCCACCTGGACGATGTCTGCCTCGGAAAATATCTCCCCAACCACCACCTGGTCCACCACGACCCCAAGGACCAGATACACCTGTTCCTCCTCCACCTGTTGGTCCACTCGTTCCACCACCAGGACCAGTTGGACCAATTGGATCGCCTGGAACCGGAGGATGATATTTAGTTGGTGTTGGGGTGCTTTGACCAATTGGTGTTGGATCTTCGGCAGGAGCAGAACAATCACTCGCACTAATTCCTGTACCTGTCCAATCTACACAAAATGGATAAGTTCCTTTTTGTACCGGTGAACATGGTTTCATGTGTTTTGGTTTACTTGAAACTAAATCTTGTGTTGGATTATCTAAAGTTTTTAATGAATATTGTGTTAATGATAAATTGGCAATAATAAACCATTTTCTATTTCCGTTAGAATCAACAGGACTATTTACATGATAATAGCAAAATCTAAATGGATCGTGATCACATGGAACTGGTCCTTCGTACGTTCCGTTCATTTCGCCAGGATTAATTCCAGTTACACAACAACTTACATACTCTGGTGCAGCCTCTGTTGGACAATCCGGATCACCATCATCATCATAATCGTCATCATCTGGATTATTTGTACCCGGACATGGAATAAATTGACATTCGGCATCTGGATCTTTTGAAACATATATTCCATCTTCACATTCCATTAATCCCTTTTCGCACTTCCAAGGTTCTCCTGGACAAGGAATAAAGTCACATCCATTATTTGGATCACGACTTACATAAGAACCATCCGGACACAAACACGCATGGTTTTCACAATTGCCAATTCCACCACATGGATAAAAATTGCATCCATTGTTAGGATCACGACCAACATAGTTTCCATCCGGACACAATAAATAATCATCTGTGTTACATCCAAAGTCATCACCAGGACAACTGTAAAATCCACATCCATCATCTGGATTTCTTACTACGATTGTTCCGTCTGCACAAGTCAAAGTTCTATCATCGCAAGTATTTTCACCTGGACACGGAACATATTCGCATCCATTATCATAATCTGCAATAACATAAATTCCGTCTGAGCATTTTTTGTATCCTTTGTTACAATCACCAATTACTCCAGGACAAGGTAAAAAGTCACAAGTCTCAGGATCACGTCCTACATATTGTCCGTTTGGACAAAGCAATAAATTATCGTCACATTTATCATCACCTGGACAATCTGGAAAATTACAATCATTAAACTTGTCAGCAGTTACAACAGAACCGTCTTTACATACTTTTTCTATATCATCACATCTTTTTAACTTATCAGTAGGAGTCGGTGTCGCATCTGGATCAGGAGTTGGAGTTGGTGTCAAATTATCTTGATTAATTGGAGTCGGAGTCAATTGTAAATCCGGACATGGTAAAAAGTTATCACAATCATCTGGATTTTTTCCAACAAAAATTCCATCACCACAATCTTGAGTCGTTGTATCTGTGCAATCGTCATCACTATCACACGGTAAAAATTTTGAGCAATCATTTGGATCACGAACTACGAACGATCCATCTTTGCAAACCTTAATATCGTCATTACACTTATTATCGTCAGGACAAGGTACAAATTTACATTCATTATTTGGGTCTCTCTCGACATAAGTACCATCAATGCATTTAAGTGTTCCTTGCTTACAATCGTCATCTTCAGGATCATCATTCTCTGGATCATCATCATCAGGAACGTCATCTTCAGGATCATCATCATCTTCGGGATCATTTACGTCAGGATCGTCATCATCCGGATCATCTGTATTTGGACACGGAAGAAACTCTTCACAATTACTAGGGTCTCTTGCCACATAAGTACCATCGGCACATTTTTTTACATCATCATTGCATTTTTCTGTGTCATCATCGTCATCATCATCATCTGATGGGCATGGCATCCAATCGCAATTATTATCAGGATCAAGTCCAACATAACTTCCATCCGGACACAATTTTGTTTCATCTTTACATCCATCTAAATCAGGACATTCATCAAACTCACAATCATTTTCTGGATTCTTTGTCACCGTTGTACCATCATGACAATTTTTGACTTTGTCATCACATGATACAGGTGTTGGTGTTTCTTCATCTTGAGCAATTGGTGTTGGTGTTTCTTGTTCAGGTGTTGGTGTTGGAGTTTTTTGTTCAGGTGTTGGTGTTGGTGTTTCCTGCTCCGGTGTTGGTGTTGGAGTTGGATCAGTTGTAGGTGTTGGTGTTGATTCTAAAAATTCACAATTTTCACCAATTGCAGGAACTTCTATTATTACTTTAAGTGATTTTTGAGAAGTATCAATAGAAGATGTAACAATTGTTTTTGAAATAATAACTGGTTGATGACTATCACCTGAATCATTTATTAAAACTGAATCAGTAATATCCCAATCATCGGTATTTGTAAGTGAACTAGAAAACAATTCAACTTCATATTGATCTATGCGAGTTTCCGCATTTTTTATAAATTTACGAATACGGAATTCATTGTTTGCAGAATGAGTTGGTAATACAATTCTATAAATAAAAGTTATTTCACAACACTCAGGTGTTTTAGTTGGTGAAGGTGTTTCTTCTTTTGGTGTTGGGGTTTCTTCGTCCTGAGCAATAGGTGTTGGAGTTTCTTGTTCTGGAGTTGGTGTTTCTTGTTCTGGAGTAGGAGTTGGTTGTAGGACTGGAGTTGGTGTTTGATCACATGAGTCTTTTAAATTAGCAAGTGTATCTGAGATTTTATCAACCTGAGTAATTAATTCGTCAATAGCATTGCATGATGCTTCATTTCCACCTTTATCGCAATTTTCTGAAATTCTTTTGTTTGATGTTTGCGATGGTAAATTAGTAGTTGTTTCAAGATCAGTAATTTCAACTGCGGTATTTCCTGTGACTGCCTTGAATACAATTAAATACATAAATCCAGGAACAAGAAATTCAAAATCTTGTTGTATTCCATCTGGTTGAAGTGGATTATACAAATCCCACGATGTTTCGTCTTCGTTAATTTGATACACGCCAACGAGGTATTGTTTTATTGTATTTAAATCAAAGTTGGTGGAATTTCCACATTTTCCATACCAACCAAAAACATATCGTGGTTTATCTGTGTATAACTGAATTGTGGCCATAGAGATAAATATATAACATTTTCTTAATTTATATTTTTTTGATTAAATTTTTCTTAGATATTATTTGGTGTTGGAGTTGTATTAAATGTTTGCACCTTGGTGTAATCGACAGAGAAACCTATATCTTCTAATAATGCTAATGTAATTTTACTAATCGGCATACTTGCGTCATCTTCACTCCATCCTGTCATAAGTTCGTTTTCTAATCCAGGATGCCAAATATTATTTATGTATCTATCGTTTACTGATATGTCACCATATCCATAATTTACTAAACCTTCTTCGGGATGAACATGAGCAGTTCCATCTCCTCCATCATCCTCAATTGGAATACCAATCAAATTGTTTTTTCCATTTGAAAAATATTCGTTGTATGCTGTTAATCCACTGGTTCCTGTGTAATATCTTTTTGTAACATTTTCATTAGAATCTAAATAACTTACAATTGGTTGATTTTCAATGATTCCTTGATGAAAAAAAGTAATGTACCCAATACCAAGTAAATGACCTATTTCGTGTAATGTAATTGAATATAATTGAGTATTTCCTGTTACATCAGTTTCGTTGTACAAGTAATTCAAGTAATCTGTATTGATCACAAAATCTCCGATTGTAGGAAAAGTTTCTCCGAAATTAAAAATATAATTTTCATTAATTGTTAAAACTTCCGTAAGCATTGCACCTCCAAGAGTTCCACTTTCTAAAGTATCAAACTCAACTGCCACCGACATATTCCAACTTATTGACTCGTTATTCTCGATTATGGTATACGGACTTTCTAAAATAATTGAATCCCATTTATCAAATGCTTTTTTAATTTCATAAAAATACTTTGTATCACTAAAAGTCGTATTGTCACTTTTATTGTGAACAGTATATTTAAAAAATCCACTTGGTTTAGATTCGTATTCGATATCCCCACTCATAGAAACAATGAATGGTGTTGGAGTTTCTGTGGGTGTTGGAGTTTCCGTTGGTGTTGGAGTTTCTTCACCATTTAAGAAAAATTCATCCCCAAACATTGGAAATTCTTCAAATAAATCAGAATCATCATCGTTTTCTTGTCCTTCGTTTATTCTTTGAAAAGTATTTACATATGGATGTGGTTCACTCAAAATTCCTTCATAGCACTCACCAGTTTCTGTGGTATATCTCATTTGATCGGAGTTTACAATTGCTGACATATTTAGAGTTAAACCTCCGTCAATATAATCTGCACCAAGAGATATTAAATAAACTTTAGGTGACCCAAAAAAACCAAAACCACTCCAACATAATGTACCGTCTGGACCACCAGTTGCACTTACTTGATTTATTGTTTCTGATTGACCGTATAACACATCCAAAGAAACATTAAAATCTGAACAACATGATGTCTCTACATATTCAGGTTCAGTAATGCCAAAAAGTTCTATTGTTGAAATTAAGTTCCAAGGCAATGTGTAATAATATTGATTATTTTTATACGAAACTTGTTTCAATAATATTACTTCATAATTTCCATCATTGGTGTATATTTTGTATTCTAGTTCACTTAATTCGGTATCAGAGATTAAAAAGAAACATCTTACGGGTGTTTCCAATAAACTACCAAGTTCATAATTAATTATTCCATTTACAGTACTTAAGTAAATTGCCATGAATATAAGTATAAAACAAACCGAATTGTATACTTATTCTGAATTGACTTTAAATTGTAACGAATATAGTATAGGAGTTGTATGAAATATAGTGATATACAAGATGGTAATGTCGCATCACTTGCTGATGCTAATGGATGGGTTCTTGCTCCATTCAAAAATAAAATGTGCAGAACTCATGCAGAAAGTGTATACTTTCGTTGGTGTGATTGGAAAGCAGGTGAAATACGAAATCAAACTGAGATTGGTAGAGGTGACGATTGGTGCGAAGCAGTATTTTTAATCAAAGGAGAAATGTTTGTCAAATACGAATCAGAAAGTATATTATTATCAAGTTATGGTGATTATGCGGTTCATGATTCTATTCGGCATCCTAAATTTCAAATTAATATTGATTGTATCGCAATTGTTTTGCGTTGGAAAAGCACCTACGAAGGCAAACGATACGGAAATGTTTCCAACTACACCAAATATTACAAAAATTGGATAGTAGGTCCGTTCGTTGACAAAAACATACATCCTCAGTTTTTTTCCGAGAACCTCGAATTCAAATGGTCAATACGACACGAAGTGCCTTATGTAAGAAAACCCAAGGAAAATTCGGAAATTTTAAACGAAGACTGGAAAAGTTTATGTGTGCTTACTGACGGAAAGTTCAATATCCAATTTAAAGATAAATTATCTAAAATGACTCAACAAGGCGATTTTACGTATTGGTATCCAAATTTACCTCATATTAATTACACAGATAAAAAATCAACTTTGTTTACCATTCGTTGGATAGATTAAAATACTATTTATAGAATAGTTTTATGAACAAATTATTTGGTAAGCATTCAGTTCCTTTAATTACCATTCACGGTGGTGCAAGTCCGATTGATCCAAAAGGAAATGCTTTAAAAAAAGCAATAGCATCAATTGAGAATATGGCAGAGTTGTGTATGTCTGAATTAAAATCAGGAAAATCAGCAATAAAAACTGTAGTTCAATGCCTTGAAATGCTTGAAAATGATGAACAATTCAATGCAGGTATCGGAAGTGCTTTACAATCCGATGGAATACCAAGATTGACATCAAGCATAATGAATGGACACAAACAAAATTTTAGTGGTGTTATTTCTGTTCCATATGTAAGCAATCCAAGTAAACTTGCGGAAAAACTTCAAAATAGAAATGCCAAAGTTCTTGCTTCTCCTGGTTCTGAACTACTCGCCCGTGAAATGAAACTTCCTGTTGCTTCCAATTTGACAGAGAATCGTTCCAAAAATTGGTTGCATAATCTTCACAAAGAAAATTATCATTCAGCCGTTGAGCACGATACGGTAGGATGTGTGGTGATTGACAACAAAGGTAGATTAGCAAGTGGTAGTAGTACCGGTGGTGTAGGCAACGAGTATCCAGGTAGAGTAAGTGATAGTGGAACAATTGCAGGAAATTATGCTTCTAAGTACGCCGCAATTACTGTCACGGGTATCGGTGAACAAATTAACAACGATGCAGTTGCTTCAAAAACTGAAACAAGAATTCGTGACGGAATGTCTTTAATAGATGCATTCAACAAAACCTACACAGAAGCAAAAAGAAAAAGACATTTGTATGGTTACATAGGAATTGATGCTAATGCTAATTATGGTGTTGCTTATACAACCAATGCAATGCCGTATGTAATATACGGAGCAAACGGAGTTTTAGCAAAATACAATTACTGACCAAGTGGATGTGCTTTTAATGTATCGAGCATTGAAATAGCCGCATCCAACTTTTTGTATTCTTCTGCAATGGTTTCCACGAGAATTTGGTGTTCTCCGATTCCAACCATATTGTTTTCGTATACGGCAAGATTTGCTTTTGCCATATCTGCTTTAGCTTCGTATTTTTTCACAAGGGCAGCGTGAATGTTTTTTGGTATTTGTTTGTTCATGAATATAAATATAATTTAATTGTTTTTAAGAGTCAATATGATACTGTCTTTTTTGCAATTCTTCAAAAACAGATTGCATATCTTTTTTTGTTTGTGTTTGAATAGTCTCGGCGGTTTCCCGCAATAAATCATAAACTGACATTCTTTGACGAATTTTTTCGTTTAATTGCTCTTTTTCGTTTGGATGAATTGCATAATAATAATCATCTTTAGTTTCAAGTTCTGTGTAAATTTCGTTGAAACTATTTCGCATTTCTTTCATTTTATGCTGAATTGCTTTCAGCAATTTTTCATGCTTATCAATTCTATCTTCAATTTCTACTAAATCAAACATACAAGAAAATCCATTTATTGTGAATACTTGTATAAGCATAATGACTTGCTTTTTTTGGAGCAGTCGGCATAAACATAGCATTACGACTTGGATGTTCTGCTTTGCGACTTTGCCATACCGTAGGATTATCATCTGTATAATAAGTCCACGGACGAATGCTACGATTCCACGGATCACGTAAAGTCATCAACG
>TARA_B100001093_G_scaffold503122_1_pt1 | contig 17513 bp, 22 predicted proteins | sample TARA_B100001093 | Tara Oceans TARA_B100001093 (sample SAMEA2623116) | marine metagenome | biome: marine biome (ENVO:00000447); feature: surface water layer (ENVO:00002042); material: "saline water (ENVO:00002010), including plankton (ENVO:xxxxxxxx)" | depth 5 m
GATTCGGAAGTACGAGATTCTTTTGGGATATCGATACGGTCGGATGCATACCATCAATCATGCTTGGTGACCTCAGTAACCACCGATTACCCTCAACAGGAGATAACTTGGCAGCGATTCACCAGTTCCGGCCCGCAAGCATTTCTCCCGCTACCCGGTCATCATGCGTCGTTAGTTTGGTACGACGAGCGTTCGGAAATAGAAAATTTAGTGAAGCTTGATTCACTTCAACTCGAAAAAAAAATACATGAAAGATTTCCGGGAGAACTTGGATCAGTCAGGGTGAATTCAAAAGGATCTTATAATCTGTCGAAGCAGCACGCAAAGCATTATGTTCAGGATGGACTTGCATTAGTCGGCGATGCCGTCCACACAATTAATCCTCTCGCAGGGCAAGGAGCGAATTTGGGATTCCAAGATACTCAGTGTCTGAGCCAATCCATAAGCAAGGCTTTAGAGCATGGCACTGATTGGTCTTCTTACAGGTTTCTAGTGGAGTATCAAAGACAGCGAAGGTGGACTAACGAATTGATGTTGCGGGCAATGGATGCTTTTTATTACGGCTTCAGTAATGAGTACAAGTTGTTGAAATGGACTCGGAATGTAGCGTTAGCTGCGGCAAAAAAACCATTGATTAATCGCAATGTTATGCGCTACGCCATGGGGATCTAGTCATTATAATAAGTTCCATGTTAAGTATGATAACCTTCCAAAAAATTTTTTGTACTTTAAGTTTGTTGAATTGATAAGACCTCTTTATTTTTTATGATCTCTTTAGCCCAAGCAGATTCAGTCAGGTATGTAATTATTTCTAACTAAACATATCCCTCATTTGAGGCAGGTCACATGGGTTATCTCTCGGTTTAGCAAGGTAAAATCAATTCGTCCAAATGAAACTCTATTTTAAACAAGAATCTTTGGATAGGATCTGTAGACGTTAAAATGTGTATGGCGAAAATAGTTGTTGGGTACACTTATATGAACAATTTCTTGCGGGACGAAGAAATACTGGAAGTTGGAAAATTTTCATAATGTTCACATGTGGCAGTAAATTAGCTAGATTTTTCGATGCTGAGCCGACTGAGGTCATCGGAGAGCTAACCTTAAAAGGAATCAACAAGCTGCTCATACGACACATAATTAGTTCAATTGCATTATTTCTATTTGGAAAAAATGAGAGGTTTGCGGGGCAGATGCTTACGCAAAATTTATGTGTGATGATTTTGGTGTAGACTATTGCGAAATATTGCGGTTCTAAAAACGGACATAAAAGGTATGATCAGTTTAGAAGCCTTGGCGGAGTGGTGCTAATGTCAGTTCCAACTGATAGTTGCAATACATAACCTCGTTATTTGGCGACCGTGTTGCTTGCTACTTCTCCCACTATGTGAAGCGACTGATTGTGTTATTAGCTATTAGAATCTATAACGCATTTTTAGCTGAATTCCTTCATGTTCACGGTTAACAAACCCTTGGTTCAATAGTCTACTCAGACTTTCGTTTGCAAATGAACTTGTGTAATAGCCTCCTCTACTGAACACGACAAAAATTTCGGATAACGGAGCAATTTTGTATCTATATCTAATTTGGATACCGCTGTTACTCCTACTAAAGTCTGTTGGGCTGTGTGAGGAAAGAAAGAGATGACCACTTGAATTGATATCAAAACTTTCGATGGCATCTCCAGTAACACTGGTCCATTGTAATTTAAACCTTAACTCTTGTTTCTCGGTGGGATACCAGTCAAACCTTATATTGGTAATATATTTTGACGTATCGAAGGTGCTCAATATTTGGTTTCCTGAATTCCAGATCAGTTCACTGTCAGATATCTCGTATTTTAGCCCTATTGTGAATTGCATGTCCTCAGATAGGTAAATTTTTGGATCATACGAAATGGATTTTGTAAAACCCTGTATATTGTTATGAGATATAAATAAGTTTCCATCATGAAATATTGCTCCTTCCTTTAATCCGCTAAAAGATAAGCTACCCCCAAATTTTTCAGGCTGTTTGAAGACTCCGTTGCCTCGTGTCTCCAAGTCATTCCAACTTGCTGAGTTAGCCCAAATTTGTGAGGAGACTCTTCTTGTGGACAGAAAATCCCATGATTTTTTTAGATAGAATCTTTTAAGAAGTTTTTGGCCATTTAAATTTTCCTCATACGCAAAAGAAAAGCGAGTTTCTGTTGATGAGAGGTTGGTTTGCTCTTTAAAACGCGTTTTCTTATAACTAGTTGAACCAAATATGCTGTTGTAATTATTCCGGAGCATAAAACCCATATCATTCATATCGAAATCTTTTCCATAATGTACTGCGGTAATTTCATGTTCCCAGTTCTTGTCAGGGACATAAAACCAGTCGAGCCAACCCGCGTAATCGGCAATCCGAGAGCTCATTTTTGGGCCTTGGCGTCTTAATTCACTACGCATCAATGCGCCACGAAGTCGGTTAGTTTTATTAGGTCTCAATTCGAAGTCATAGTTTTCAACTCGCGCAGTGCGATACTCGTTGCGTATGTCTGCATATGTGAGTTGGTGACCGAACGAAAGTCGCCCGAAAGTGTTCTTAATTTTCGTTGAGAAAAATCGATTGCTGAAAAGTGCGCCATCACTTTCTTCTTGCACCGCTAAAACACCTAATCCCATTTGATCTAACTGATGTATTGCCTTTAAGGCATATTTAATCTGTATTGGGGAGCCATTATCGTCTTGACCGGCACCAAGTCGACGAGTGTGTAAAATCGTCTCTCGCGTCCAGCCTCTGGTGGGTATTACGTTGGTGAATATAGTTTGGTTGTTGGTAAAGAATAAGCGCTTCTCATCTACAAATGTCTCTATTGCTGAAAAATTAATTACTAAATCGTCGCTCTCAACTTGACCAAAGTCTGGTTTTAATGCACCGATTATTTCTGTGCCTAAAATAGGGGTCCAGTTAAAATCAATACCCAGAGAGGTGTCATTATCTGAGGCAGGATTGTTTTTGGAAAAAATTTTATGTTTTAACGCTATATATGGCGAAAAATCAAAGGATTTAGTTCGTTCTGGTGTGACCTCTATTGGTACCCAGTCCTCGATAAACGAAGGTTTACTATAATGTGTGTTAGGAAATGCGAACCGCAAACTCTTGCTGTGGACTAATCTTGCGAACATAAATGTGATATTTCTCTTTCCATTTTTTTGAGATAGTGGAGCTACTGACCAAGGAATATGTATCTCGGTAAACCAATATCGATCGTCAGCACTGGTTGCTGATGTCCAAATACCATCCCACGAGGAGGAGAAGTTGCCGGGACTTAATATCCCGTCCCTTTGCCCATTGGCAGAGCTTACTATAAAGCTGTGTCCGACATTGGAGCCCTCATCAAAGCCAATGTACACCTGATTTGAGTCCGTGGAGTCATAAATCGACTTCATATCACGTGCAAATATTCTTTTTGTTCGGTCTGATAGTTTCGGTTGGTAGTTTTTAAAACCAATATAGATGCCTTTTTTGTTTGTAACAACGAGGGCGACGGTTTCATATTTCGCGGCGTCGAGGGTCAGTGGAGAAATCGTTATAAACTGATCAAACTTTTTGGCGTCATTCCATTGTTGCTCATTGAGAACACCGTCAACTACTATTTCTCCTATAGCTGGCCAGTGGATTAAAGTGAAAAGGGAGTAAAGCAGAACCTTTCGAAAAAACTTCTTAAAACTCTGACTGGGATTCACCATTAGCTTGTTTTGTTTCCAACTATTTTCCAAAAGTACGGTATTATGCCTGGGATTGTACATCTTAGGCGGAACATTACCCCCGTTCATCCATATAATAGAACTTTTTCGATAGCCAACCCAATGATGCCTGCATACTTTGATTTATTTAGTCGCTATTTGTTTATTTGGAGGTGATGTCCAGGCTGGAGGTTTATTATATGCCTTTGAAAAATGTTTATTACTTTTACTTTAGAAAATAAGAAAAGCGATATTAACTATTTGGTAAAGTTATAAAGTTTGAGATATTTTAAAAATAAGTCGATAACACACTCTTGGATTAGCTTTTATTTATTGAGGAATTTACCGACAGCGAGTTGGTAGACAATAATTTTAATGAAGCGAATGTGGACATTTCCGTTTAGAACGATGGTGCCGTTACTTTGGGCTATTACGCTATTATTGGGGTTGGTAACGAGTAAGATTCGGCGTTTTTGGTTACACAACATATAATCATTGTTGATACGCTGCGTAGAAACACCGCTAATGAAGTGCAAAGAATGTTTCAGGAGTTTAGTGCAAGAATTTCACTCACTGACCTATTATTTTTAGATGAGATGGTAACATGAAAATTATTTTAGCTTTTGTAATTGTGGGAATAATTGGGTTTTACTTGGGTTACTTGTGGATTGTTAGCCTCTGTGCATTCGGATGTGTTTTCGCAGTTATCCACTCAAATGATAAAAGGAGGGCAAGATTGCAGGAAGGGAAAGAAGACGAGGACGTTGAATAGATAGCTTGGGTAACTTCAAGTTTCCAAAACAGTGATATTCTAAGAGTTGAGTACAAATCGTGACAGGAGCCCATAAAATACTATTTAAGGGCTAGAGCCGCTGAGTTTATGCTCTGAAGTGATAGTTTTATTCTTTTGATTCATAACAAAAGGCTTGGTCGCGGTTGTTTTACCAATTATTTCTAACAGTATTTATTTAAAAAAATTAAAGACAAGAGACAGAACAATACTTATTACTAAGCATGTCACTACAGGGAATGCAAATGAGGAATTTCCTGACTGGATAAATATGTCGCCTGGCAGTTGACCCAACGGTAGTTTCTTCAAATATGGATAGAGAAAACCAACTAATATTAGAATAAGTCCGGAAATAATTAGGATTTGCTGCACACGGTGTCTCCAGCAGTGGTTTGACAATCTTTAGATAAGGTTTTCAGTATTCTTTGTTCCTGTGGGGTGTGCAGTCCCATTAATTATCAGTTTGGGTGACACTCCTATATCGATTAATTTTGGTCGTGTTTCGAGGTAGTTTCTCACAGGATCAATAGATTCGATTGCCTTTAGTAGCTCTGTTATTCGTGGAAACTTTAAAAAAATATTCTGATAGAGTGTTCGTGCGAGATCGAGGTGATGATAAGCAAGAAAATCACATGCTCTGGGCTCGCTATCAACAAAGAAAGGGCTGTTTGTCGAGTCAAGTGCATGTTCTAGATTTTCAATTTTCTTTGTTAACGCGGGTAACAAAGAAGCTTTTTTTGTCGAGAAGTCCTCTCCGACTGCAAAATTTAAGATCGGATTAAGAGGTAAAAATAAATCATGTGCGCCCAACAGAATGGAGTGCATTTTTGCGGCGGTTAAAGGGTTGGGGTGATTAAGGCCGGCGAGTTGCTGGAGATACCCCAAAATCGCAATGCTTTGGGGGATCTGATGAGCATCATCAACAACTAGTAAGGGCAGTTGCTTGAATGGTAAAGTTGGTTTCACATTTTCCCAGTCTTTTTTGAAGAAGTCCCAAGACATCTCATAGTTATACCTGATTCCAGCATAGTGCATAAGCATTTGAGGAGCTTCTGCAAGAGACCTCATTTTAAAATAGATGAGTTTTAGCGCCATGTATAACCTCTGTGGGTCAGAAAACTGATCTGATCAACAATACCTTTATTCTACTTGAATTTTAAGAAAAATGGATCTTGTATTCTGCTATCAGGAAACGCTTTCTCCTTCACAGTGCGCAGTTGCAAAATACAGCGTCTAAAATATCCTGATAAGTTACGCTCTAGATGAATTTCTCAATAAGGAAAAAATGACGCAGATGAGCACTCATAGGCAATTTTAACCGTCAGTGTTTGGTAAGTATTTTTCTATGGAAAGACGAAAAAAGTCACGTTTGATACGACATTGAATTCTTTCCTTAATTGTGTGAACGCGCGGGTATACTTCACGTGCGTTATGTCAAAGCAATAGAAGTGATTACATAACCAACAGATTCCTCATTCGTATGTCAGAGGCGGCTATTAAAAAATGGTACTGGATAACGCATGCTGCCATCGCAAAGGATCTTGAACTTCATCAAAAATGTTTTGAGGCAGCGTCATATCTCGAAAGGAGAGGCGATTTCAAAATGGTTTGTGGAAGACCGTTAAAAGCTACTCATGAAGGGCACTTAATGAAGTTCGGAGCAGTGTTAGAGTTTAGCACTGAGGGGAAAGCAAAAACTTACTATAAAATTGACGATTATCAGGCCGTAGCTCTGCAAATCCGATAGTGTAAAGAAGACCTCATTAATCGAAGAGGAAGTCGCTGATTATGTATTTCGGACACAAACCAAGTTTTTCGGAGAAAAATGATGAGCTACACTTCTATTCGATGTCAAAGGAGCCAATTGTCGAACACAAAGGACCAATCCTTGCTAGATAAGTTAAAACACCATTATTTGAAGATTCCACATTGTGACTTGTTACAAACTCAGTGTGATTGCGCCGAAAAATATGCGGGTATTGAGTGCGTTTGATACATATCATCAAATTTACATAACCACTCTGTTTGTTTTTTGAAACCTTATCTGTTTGAACAAGAAACTTTAAAAAACTCAAGAACGGCTTCATACCGATGAGTCCAATCAGGTTGATGATGGCTATCTCCCTGGAATACCTGGCTGACGTAGTTTAGTGAGTTTGTTTTTTCTAAAATCTTATCGATTTTGGCTTGATAACGTCCATATAAAGCATCAAGTCCCTCAGTACCCCGGTCAAAATAAATAATCGGCCTGTGCTCATTACTCAGAGTGCTCCCAACATAATTAATTAGGGCGTCTGCAATGTAGGGATCATCTCGGGAAATTTTCTTTCCTAGGGACAATGTAAGATATTGATGCAGCAATATACCGGTCCAATGTGTCGACAAACAGCCAGTAAATCCGAACAGGCTTGGATTTTGTAAGGATAGATCCAAGGCTGCAAGAGCCCCCATGCTAATTCCAATCGTCCCAAAATTCCTTCTTGACAGTGTGATGTGAAATTGCGCCTCAAACCAAGGCTTAAACTCCTCAACAACGAATCGCGAGTATTGAAAATCTCTCGCGTCAATAAAGCTTGAGTATACGAATTTGGTTACGGGGTTCTTGATAAACTTAATAGACTTCTTTGGAAAATATTCGCTGTAGCGACGACTACTGGAACAAAAGCCTTTTCTGAGCGCTTTAGCACTGCTTAAGGCCACTATCAAAACGTTAGAGAAGGCAATTTCACCCTGCTCCAATTGACCTTGGTTAATATCTAGTGAAAGAGAAGGGGCACTGGAAACAAAATTTTCACCATCATGTAACAGTATCACCAGTGTTTTCTTTGACACAGTTTTTTGTTTTTTCGATGCATAAACTACAACGTCTTTTTTACTAACATTTTGTGAGTGGAGTGTTTCTTTTCTTATTATTTGGAAGTTCATATTTGAGCTTTCACATAAAACCTTTTTGCTGGTTTTACATCGGTAGAAATTGATAATAGTAGCAAAAGTGGTAAATCCTTTTGTTGAATTGTACTTAGGAATAACTTTCGCACACCGGTAAAGAAATATTCGTCGAACTTTTTACGTTACTAAAATTAACTTTTTGGTAGTCTACTAGCAAATTTCATAAGGATCGCCATAATAAACATCTTACAAAGAGCCTTTTTGCTTGCCGTTGATATCTCAATCAGTAACAGTCACTCGATTGGAAATTTTTAGTTCCCTCGGCGAATACGTATGTCCTTAAATGTGTTTTGAAAGATTCAATATACGCTCATACAGATTTCCATCACAATGAGATAGCTAGTATAAAGATCATTAAAATATCCCCGCCTAATTTAAATGTTAAAGGTTATAACGATTATGACTATGAAAACTCTTAGGCTGTCAGCAATTGTAACCCTGCTTTGTGTCTTCTGTAACAATAATGCAAAAACATCCAGCGATTTGATGTCATATGACCTAGAGGAAATACTCTCCAATTTAAGTGTTCAAGAAAAGATCGAGCTCGTGACGGGAGTAGGCTATGAGTATAGTCCACAAGGAGTGACCGGCTACACAACCTCAATCGAGAGATTTGGGGTTCCACACATGGCACTTTTGGATGGACCTCAGGGAATTAGAATTGATTGGTCAAAAAAAGATTTCAATTACTCGATTCGCCCAACTGCTTTTCCCACGGCAACAGTTCTTGCCTCTTCGTGGGATGAAAATTTGGTTTTTAAAGTAGGCGAGGGTATCGGTAAGGAGGCACGGCACATTTATGCAGACATTATTTTGGGCCCGGGGATAAATTTGCAGCGAAATCCGTTAGGAGGAAGAAATTTTGAATATTACTCCGAGGATCCGATTTTAACTGGGCGCATAGGCTCATCTATGGTTCGAGGTATCCAGTCAGTTGGAGTTGGAGCCACACTCAAACATTTTGTCGCGAATAATTCTGAGACGAATCGAGCTGCTCTGGATATTATTGTTGACGAAAAAACATTACGGGAGCTGTATTTGAGGGGATTTAAGATTGCAGTTCAAGATAGTCAGCCGAGGGCAGTGATGACGGCTTATAACCTGCTAAATGGAGTACACACTTCACAAGATAGTAAGCTGATCACTCAGATACTTAAGAAAGAGTGGGGCTTTGACGGGCTCGTGATGACTGATTGGAAGAGCGGCACCGATCCGGCTCAGCAAATTTCAGCTGGAGTGAATCTCATAATGCCTGGTAGCTCGAATGACCGCGCTTCCATAAAAAAATCGCTTCAATCTGGAAAACTCCGAATGGAACAACTTGATCGATCTGTAAAGGAAGTGTTGAGGGCGGCATTAAACCCACTGCCGACCCGTGGTAGTTATAAGTTATCAAATAAAGAAAACCTTCTAAAAAATAATCGTTCGCTGGCTCGTGTCGCTGCCGCAAATGGCATGGTTTTGCTGCAAAATAAGGGAAAAAAACTTCCGCTAAAAGGCAATATCAAGGAAATAGCCTTTTTTGGGAATGGTAGTTATCACTCGTTGATTAGTGGTTTGGGCAGTGGAAGAGTCTGTTCGACTTATAGGGTAAACATAATTGAAGGCGCCTCAAACTTTGGCTATGGACAATCGAAACTGCTTGAGGAAATTATGAGAAATTATCTTCCCAACTCTAATCCTCATTCGGTATGCGATTATGGCGGTGGTTTCGGTCAAGATCCTGAATTGATCGATGAAAGAAATATTAGCGAGAAAGAAATTGGCTTGATCGAGAGACAAAGCGATGCCGCGATTATCACGCTAAGAAGGCTCCCCGGCGAGGGAAAAGATTTGTCTGAAGAAGACCATTTTGAGGTAAGCCAAACTGAACTGTCCTTAGTTCGATCAGTTTCAGAAATTTATCGAAACAAGAATAAACCAGTGATTGTAATTCTAAATGTGCCCGCTCCAATAGAGACAGAGAGCTGGACAGATTTTGTAGACGCGATTCTGGTTTCTTGGTTAGGAGGGCAAGAAATGGGGAACGCTGTTTTCGATATTTTGACTGGGAAACAGAATCCAAGTGGACATCTGACAGCATCATGGCCAAAAGAATATTCTGAACTTCAGTCAGCACACGGATTTCCTGGCATAGTTACCGCAGAAAAACTTATTCCAATTTTTGCTGGTAGTGACATGGCAAAACCTACAAAAATTGAATATCTAGAACAGGATGCGGTTGGGTACAGGGATATTCTCCAATCACAGAAATCGGTCGCATACCCTTTCGGATTTGGTTTGCATTACACAGAGTTCGAATTAAGTAATATGAATGTTAAGCAGCGGCCTCATAATGTTCAGGTTTCAATGACGATTACAAATACGGGGGAATTCTCTGGCGCTGATGTGATACAAGTTTACAGTGTTAATTCTGATAAAGATGACGTTAAGTTCAGAGAATTGAAAGGTTTCAGAAAGACAGATATTCTCAGCCCTAAACAATCAGCCGATGTCACAGTGACCATTCCATATCGTGAACTTGAAATATTTGACAATGATAATGATTGTGGTTGGATGTTAGAGCAGGGTACTTATCAATTTTTTGCCGCCCAATCGAGTCAACATCTTATGTCTTCACAAATAATTGAGCTAAAGGGAGATCAATCATGTGAAAAAAATGGTTAGAAGTCTCGTCGATCAAATCAATTCTATTGAGGATTTAAGAGAATTCTACCTGACCCGCTTGGTGTTATTATCGATTCATAATCAAAGTAAGAGACGTGATTGCGGTTGAGAAAGTGTCAGCAAAAAATAACAAGCATGTAAAGCAGTACAGAATTGCGAGGGTGACCAACAATCCTGACACAAGCCATTTGGCGGGACTATTTTTGTACTCATTCAGTGGCATTGGCAAAATACTTGAGGCTACTTGAAAGGGAACTCTAATTAAAAATAAACTCAAAAAGAAGCTAATAAAGCAGCACAGTAGCGCTAAAAAATTAGTAATATCGGATACAAAGCCTACACTATTTTGAGGAGACAATATTGTAGTTCTGAGTACTACGCATAGTAGAAATATGACGAACGCCATAAGTCGATGTCCTTCAATTTGGGTTTTTATTATCTCTCTCATATCATAGATTACGCTTCGTTTAGCTGACCGTATTATTTGCTAGCCTTTAATCAGCGAACCTACCCAGTCTGTCTAACCGGAGGTATGTTGTAAGATCTAATTTGCTTCAATTGCGCGTTAGAACCACGCAGAAATCTTTAAAGGTCTACCGAGCGTATTAATAGGGAGTTTTCAACGATAGGCTTTCATGAAAGCGATAAAGAATACAAAGTATTTGAATGTGATCAGAAGTGGTGGAAAGGGGTTATTGCTTTTTTTTGCCGTGAAAGGCGCAATCTACACCTTTCTATTAGTAGTGGGGTACTTTTATATCAGCTGATAGATGAAAAAAACAGAATGCGAGTCTGACTGATATGCGTCATTGTACGGTAGTAAAAAGTAAATAGAGGAGCACTGCGTGAGATCATAGGAGGTTCTCGCTTCATGAAAAACTTCGATTATCAAGACGTTCTTTGGTGGGACGTTGCCCATAATAATTCGGGGTCGCTTCTAGTTTTAGGGTTACTCATTCTCGGCGTTGCGGCGATGCTACTCGTTAACAGAAAATGAAATTAGTGCAGACGTGGCTCGTTCAGGCGCCTAAATTTCCTGTATTTCCACGGCGGGATATTCCTGTTAAGTGACCAAATACCGAGACCTTTGATTTGCGCCTGTTGCAATGCCCTCCAGTATAGCGGCTCTTGATTATACTTTTTGTTTACCCATGCTAATCCGTTAGCGGTCAATTCCAAACAGACATTTCGGTCAACAACATATAGAGTCGCTAACGATTTCTCGAAGTGATCTTTGCAGTGATGGAACACTGCCTTCACCTCTCTCTCGATCAATAATCTCTCCAGAGCCAATACTGCCGCTCTGCCACCTCTTTGGGTGTATTCTGGCGTTTCGATATGATTCAACCTTAATTCAAAACAAGCCTTTTTAGTTGATTCTATTTTTTCTGCTAAAAACTCCCTAGGGATCTCGGCTAACACAGAGTTTCCACCAATCACTTTTAAAACTTTAATATTTAAAGCGTGTTTTGGTGGTGTTTCATGACAGTGCACCCACGATTTGTTGATAAGATAGCTCTCAGTGTCATCCTTTTTATAAGTGCCTAGAAGCCTTGCAATTATGAGAAATACTACAAGAATAAGAAGAAACCAATCCATAATCATTCCTTGCTTTAATGGATACCTAGAGACTCACCGATAGATGCTTCCCCAATGATCACATCCCATTCTTAAAACGTTTGGTTGAAACAACTTTTGAATCTCGAATCCGCTTGAATGCATTGACGTATTCAATAAGTAAATCAACGCAGAATTCCAATCTTTCCATTAATGAATTTAAATCATCGTTGTCTATGGCGCTGTTGTCATTGAGAACTGACTCAACATTTCGTACTATCAAATGCTCTGGTAAGTAACAGATACGACTATTTTTATAGCTACTGGCCCGCAGCTCACTAATTGGATAGGCTCCACCAATACCGGATGAAACGGCCGTCAGCAGAGCCGGCTTGTGGGCCAATTCACCCCCACTAAAGTGCAGAAAAAAGTTTTTTAAAGCGGCTGGAACCATCCCATGCCATTCGGGGCATACAATCACAAATCCGGAAGCGGCTGCAATGTTTTTTTTCAACTCTGCAATATCAACTTTCGATATTTGGCCCTGAGTTTCATCCATACCCCAAAGCGGAAGCGTCTGATCTGCTAAGTCAAGGATAGAGGCATTATTCACGGAGCCACGCTCCATTAAGGACGACTTGAATACCTTTGAAACTTTTAGGCTCTGTGAGTCGGGCCTATGACTGCCGGAAATTACAATTATTTGTGTCACGAAATCCTCCAGTTCAGATGGGACGTCTACCAAATGTGTATTTAAAATGTTTCTAGTTCTCTAGAACCTAAATCTTTTACGTATCAACGATGGTAAGAGAATACTTTTTATTGAATAAGAGTAGAAAAAGTTTTTTAGAGTAGTTCTTATGCTTATTATCATACTTCATCCGGGTCAAACATAGTCAAAGAATAAATATAAAAGCAAACACTTTTGAGATAACGAGCAGAAAGTAAGTTCCGGAATCGTTTACACATTTATATGGTGAAGGTGCCTTGCTCTTATTACTCCGCTGAGTCCAAGTTAGTTGAAATAGAGAACGACTTTTATGATACTCGACTGCTTTTTAAATGTGTAATTCAATTAGTAATGACAACTTGGTGGTGAGTTACTTAGAGTATCGAATTGATGGATGTATTTTTTCGAGAATTTCTTACCTAGTGAGATCTTAGTAGTGTAACTTGAAAATGTCTTAACTCGTATTGTTGTAGTTTCGAACAAAAATTTACGATAATATACCCCCATGGGTATACGAATATTAGCCTTCATTTTTTTTATTCAATCTGTAAATCTGGATGCGAGACCTATATCTTATCCAAGTGGATCAACTCTCATGGCATTTTCTAATCAATTGAAGGAATCTATCTATTACCACTATTCCCCCTCTTACAGATATTCTGTTGGAGTCGAAAGTCTAAAAGACAAAATTCACAAAATAAACTATTCTTATCTAAGGTTTACGTACCTGTTGAATCGCACAAATACCACTAATTCTCAGCTTAATATTTATTTCCAATCGGGGATCAGGTTTGACAACTTTGACGATAGTTTCTTTGGGTTACGCGGAGATTGGGAGACAAGAAGGTGGTACATGGATTTTAACTATAAAGAACAAGAGACGAATAATCTCAGTTATACCGATCAATATTATCAAATCGGTCTTGCTCCCTACCTCGGTGAGTATGGTGACTTACATACATGGGTAATGCTCAAAGCAAGAAGAAATTCTCGCAATGAAACGTGGTCAGTTTACCCTGTGATAAAATTTTTCAAAGGTGATTTGTTGTTCGAGTCTGGATATAGCAAGGATAATCAGTGGGATATACACCTGATGTATCGGTTTTAAGAGGGTGAATATGCGGGAAATGCTTCTTTTCTGGCTTTTAGTGATAGCCTCAATTAAGTTGCTTTCTGCTGAAATGGAGGCGGAACATGATCACTTTAACCATACACATGAAGAATCGATTGATGGAGATAAATTTGACTTAGACGCAACAAGATTCAATAAATTTATCAACGGGCTCTCTGATGTGAAAGTCGCAGTTGTCAGCGTCAATGGGATGGTCTGCGATTTCTGCGCCAGAGGTATCGAAAAAACATTTAAGAGAAATGCTGAGGTACGAAAAGTTGATGTTGACCTAGGCAGAGGGAAAGTCTTAATTGCTTTTTCGCAAGCTACACGCATAGACTTTGAATATATTAGTAGGAAAATTTTGGAAAATGGACAGACAGCTACTAAGCTAGCTGTATTGGAAATCCGATAATTATTATGCCTAAGTTCGACATATCCTTGAGTTTCTTGTCACTCTTTGCAGCCTCTTCGACCTTGATATGTTGTGCGATGCCCGCGCTATTCGTTGCTTTGGGCGCGGGGGCGTCTGTTGCAACTTTGGTGGCTACTTTTCCACTTTTAGTATCGTTGTCAAAGTTTAAGATTTATATTTCAGTCTCAACTTTTATAATGTTAATAATTGCGGGATATTTTAATTACGTAAGCTTTTATTCGCCATGTCCCCTAGACCCTGGGTTAGGAAAAATTTGCTTACGATTGAGGAAACGATCTCGGTATATTTATTACTTCTCATGGTTTATTTTCATTTGTGCGACCATTTTCACTTATCTAATTCCGACTTTGTATTTATATTAGTAACGAATTCCGCTCAACATGCTGCGACAAACGAGCTTCCCACACAAAAATTGATAAGGTTAGGAGACTTTGATTTATGAGTCCATCAAGTATCCGTGGTTATAAAAAAGTATTTCTTACTGACCTTATTTTATTTTTTAAGAAAGTACGTATTTGTATTCTTTGAGTGTTTAAGGATCAGCTTGGTAATAAAATAAATGACCCTTATTATTTTTCGCTTAATAATTTATTGTTTTTGTGACTATTCAGCAGTATCTTTTTCCCATGGTATAAGATTTAGGTTTACTAGCTAGTTTACTATTCGTTGTTTCTGGGAGATTGAATCATGCAAGATTATCTGGTTGTCCACACCTTCAAATCGAAGGAACTAAGGCAAAAACACTTCACGGCAGTCGGAGAAATGTCACAACACGAAATTGCCGCTGGAATGAAGAATGAAAACGCCAGTTTGCAGATGAATTGGAACAATGGTGAAAATGATATGGCAATGTTTTGCTGGTGGAAGGCGAAGTCCCCGGATGCCATATTGGAAACGCTAGGAGATATGTCTGATTCTTTTGACAATGACATTAGAGAGATGCCCAACATCATGGACATGTCCGATCGATGACAAATCGTCAGAGAAAGTTCTCGACGAGAACTTGAATCTAAGGTCTTTCGTGGAAATTCCCTCGAGACCAACTTTGCTTAGGTCTATTGGTTTCTTTGGGTGAGTTCGAATCTAGTCGAGTGCCTCTCCATTAGTGGGGTGAGAATGCGTTTTAATTTTGGTGATAGGTTCATAACTCGCTCTCTCCAGAATCATAGATGTTAACGTGATATTTTGTCGACTACTATATAATTATCAGATGACCTTTGTTTTTTATGGCTAAACATTTGCAAGATGATACAGTTTGATTAATAACGTTATGAATGTCTCTTAACATTTAGTTTATTAAAAATAAACAAAAGTACTCCGATTGCAACGCTGATAAAATTTTGAGCTCATCATGATGACATCATACCAAATCACAGCGATGCTATTCTTGTAAGTTTGGGATGTATTGACAATAAGACTTCAATCTCTTACAGGCATATGAATAAGCATTCAAGAGGGATTAAAACCAAAGTGAAGGTCTTACTGCTTTGATTGATCATCGTGAAAGAAAACATAAAAAACATAGGTTTTTTGATGTAGTAAGGACCATTGTATTTGCTGCATTAGGCGTCAATTCAAACAAAAACCGTGAATATGACTTTCGGAATGCAAATCCGCTTCATCTCATTATTGGAGGCGTCATCTTTATGCTTTGTTTCATAACAACTATTGCTCTAATAGTGAGTATTGTTCTTAGCAGATCTTAATAGCATATTCAGAAATCTGACTCCTTTTTAACCCACAGCTACTAAAACTTACAAGTAAAAATTGTACTGTTAAATCATGATTACTACTAACAATAAGACACGTCATGTTCACTGAAGATCTTAAAGTAATTGGAGACAATATGAAACATACTAGCGTGGTAGAACTTATTGCGGTTTCTCCGAATAATCAACTGTGGAAGTGTAGTTGTTGTTATCAAACACACCTTATGATTGGTAAGGTGTCTTTGAGAATGACCTGCGCAGAGGTCGAGGAATTAACGATAATGTTAAGTGAGGTGATTGATAGACCTTTTTTTCATTAGGTAGATGATCTCAAGGGATCGAACGTTGTTAACTAAGCACGAGTTATATGGTTATCTGTTGGATACTTTTGTTGACGGCACTATGGATAAACTTAAAATCATTGACCCTATTACAGGAAAAGGCTTATGGGGGACTGATTACACTTTCCTTCACATAAATCTAACAGATGTTATACCCTTCAGTATAACCATACTATACTTATTCTGTTTATCTAAAAAATCAGTATCTTTTTTTCATATAGTTTCTCTATCAAATTAACGGTCTTGAAGGAGAAACAGCATGATGAATACTCGTAATAAATATTTAACCTCTTTATCTTTATCACTCGCACTATTACTAGCTCCAATATCAGGGTATTCAAATCATGATAACAACAGTATTGATTGCTCCTGGATTACATTAAACCTTGATTGCACCAGACACGAAGATGAAAAATCTAAAGAAGCAGGTCAAAAAGTTGTAGCAGTCCTTGTTGGAGCTGCGTTGATTAAGTTAGCATATGACCGTATCTTTGGCTTGGAGGAAGAAGAAATGTCTCTGAAACTTCAGGAATATTCATCCGGTAAGGGATGGAGATTGAATGAAACAGAGTCACCAATAAGAGTATCTTTGCTACCTAAAAAGAACGATTACGCTAATCCATATCAAGAAAACAATACTAACATGTCTTATAATTTCGGGAAAAAAGAGCGGATGCTCTTGTCTGTTCAATATGATTTTTGATATTACTGACGCTGGTTGTATAGGTATGAGTATAAAAAGCTCTTAGCATAGATTCTATGATATGGGGAGATTGTAAGTTGCTTGTAGTAATCTCCCAAGCCTACCCTGTACTCTTTCATTAATAAGAAAATGAAGGTATTTGACACAATTTATAATATCCACCAACCTATAACCAATACTAACCAGTAGAGATCATCTTGCGTGAAACATAATTTTATGTTTTTCTGGTTCTATTTCTATGATCTTTTCTATTAGAAATAATTTGATTTCAGTTATGAATGAAATTGGACTAAAGGTACCTTCAAAACATGAGACCAAACAATCCCTAAAAATTGCATTAGTAGCCGATTTCCATATAGTAAATGATTCAAGTGCTTTAAAGGACGCCAAAGCGCTTTTAAAAAGTTGGGAATTATATAAAAGCTTACGACTGATTTTCAGTGAAAACAGCCCAAGGTTATGAGAGCGCCACGAGTAATCTTGATATAATAAAAAAACATAATTACCGAAGAATAAATAGCCAATGGACAAGCACTAGCTACCAAATGCTGGGAATCTCACTTTCAAGATTGTGATTAATATCTCCTTTACAGCCTCACTAGCCTGAAACGTCCAACCACACCTATACATGCCTGAAAAGAGGTATGGCCGCCTATATGGGTAATATTTCTTACAGGAATCCTTACAGGAATTCGGCACTTTTATAGAAAAATCGATATTAACTAAACCAAAAACAATGGCTTACATACTACTTTCTTATTGATGGTGCCCAGGGGCGGAATCGAACCACCGACACGAGGATTTTCA
>TARA_B100001093_G_scaffold147018_1_pt1 | contig 17501 bp, 16 predicted proteins | sample TARA_B100001093 | Tara Oceans TARA_B100001093 (sample SAMEA2623116) | marine metagenome | biome: marine biome (ENVO:00000447); feature: surface water layer (ENVO:00002042); material: "saline water (ENVO:00002010), including plankton (ENVO:xxxxxxxx)" | depth 5 m
CAAGAAAGACAAATTGAAGAAGTTGTTGTTTCTGCTACTAAGAAGGACGAAAGTGCTTCTAAAGTTGCTGTAACAGTTACTGCTTTAACAGAAGAAACATTAAAAGAAATGAACGTTTCTAATTTTGATGAATATGTTCAATTTTTACCAAATGTTTCATCAGGTGGTAGAGGACCTGGTCAATCAACAATCTATATTAGAGGTATGGCTGTTGATCCAGTGAACGTTTTTCTATCAGCCGCTCAAGGCTCTTCGCCAAACGTAGCTCTATATTTAGATGAGCAACCACTTCAGGTTCCAGGTAGGAACTTAGATGTATATGTTGCTGATATGGAAAGAATCGAAGTATTGCCTGGGCCACAAGGAACTCTTTATGGTGCTAGTTCTCAAGCTGGTACTGTTCGGATGATTACCAATAAGCCTAAATATAATGAAAGAGAAGGTGGATTTAATATGTCTCATTACGCGACAGCACATGGTGACCCAAGTTATTCATATGATGCATTTTTAAACGTTCCTTTAATTAATGATGTGTGGTCAATCAGAGGTGTTTTTTATAAATCCGAACAAGGTGGTTATATTGATAATGTTCCTGGAACATGGTCAGGTGCAGGAAGAGGAAGTTTCCCTGCAGCAGGAGCAGCAATGTTTGTTACTGAAGATAACTCAACATTAGTAGAAGATAATTTCAATGATGCTTCATATGAAGGTTTTAGAATTTCATCTGCTTCATCAATTGGCGAAGACTGGGAAATGCTAATTACCCACATGAGTCAAGATATTAGTGCTGATGGTGTTTTTGATTATGATCCAGAAAAGGGTGATCTTAATGTAAGCAGGTTTGTACCTGACACATTAGATGATTCATTTACTCAAACATCACTAACATTAGAAGGAAGAATGGGTAAACTTGATGCTCTATATACTGGTGCATATCTAGAAAGAGAATCCGAGCAACAGGTTGATTATAGTGGTTATGCGAATGTTGGTGCATGGTTACCATATTATGTATGTAACTACACAGCCTACAATCTTTGTGGACCTGCTACTGTTTCTGTTGAATTATTAGATGATAATCAAAGAACAACTCATGAATTTAGAGTATCTAGCAATGAAGAGAGTGATTTACCATTCTCATATACTGCTGGTGTATTTATTGATGAAAGTATCCTTGAAACAGAAAATGATTACTGTTACTTAGGTACTGATCATCCATATGCATCTGCTGGAACATGGGCTGCATATGGGGCAAATAATCCTTTGCCTGGAGCATGGTCAAGAGAAGGAAGAGTTAGAAGACCTGCTTGCAGATTTTTTAATGATCTAAAAAGAACTGAAGAACAAACAGCTTACTTTGCTGAAATGACTTTCCCAATTAATGATAAGTTAGATCTTATTGTTGGTGCTAGAAAGTATGACCTAGATGTTGATTATACCGGTCAATCAAAGTTTGGTTATAGAGGTTCAAATGTTGCAAATGGAAGAGACTATGATGTTTCTGGTGACCATAGTGCTGATCCATTAAACATGAACGACACCATTACAAAAATCTCAGCTAAATATACTGTTGATGATGACACGATGTGGTATTTCACAAGATCTGAAGGTTATAGACCTGCAGGATTTAATAGAGGTGGTGGACTTGCATCAAGGAATTCATCATTACCAAATGTTTTATTAACATATGGCACAGATGACACTACCAATACAGAGGTCGGTGTTAAAACTGTAATGCTAGATGGAACATTAAGGCTAAATGCATCATATTACATGATTGATTGGACAGATGTTCAAGTATCACAGTTTGATCCAGTTAACGTTGGATTATTAACTTTCATCGAAAATGCAGCTGATGCAGAAATAAGTGGTATGGAAGCTGATATCCTTTGGTATCCAAGTGATAATGTAACTGTAGCAAGTGCTGTTTCATATAATGACAGTGAAGTTACGGCTGATAAGTCTAGAATTATCCAAATATCAAATGTAGGAAGTCAGATGCCATTATCACCAAAACTTCAATACAACATTAGAGTTAAGGTAGATTCAGAGCTAGCCGGGAATCCAGCATATACGCAAGTTGCTGTTAAGAGTTCTGACAAAGCATGGAGCTCACTTGAAACTGCGAAACGTTTAGAGCAACCGTCTTATACTATATGGGATGCAGCTTATGGCGTGAGCATTAATGGAACTGATGTTGAGTTCTTTATCAGAAATATTACTGATGAAAGAGCAAACTTCTATTATAACGATCAGGATGATATTCCAAGAATTACAACTAATAGACCTAGAAATATTGGTGTAAGAATATCTTATAAATTCTAATCTGAGATAATATCTTAAAAGGCCAGTTTATTACTGGCCTTTTTTTTATATAAGTGTATTAAAATTAAAGTATGAATATGAATATTGAAGTTTCAAAAATTATTGAAAAATCTATAAAAGATAAAGATTTTAAGAACGCATTATCATTATGTAAAAAAAATTCAGAATCATTAGCAAAAAAAGATTTTTATTACCTAACATCAGTTTGCTATAGGTATCTTAATGAGCCTAACAAAGCTCTAATTAATTTAGATAAATTGATACAAATCGATCCAAATTATGGAAGGGCATATCAGGAGATAGGACACACTAATATCTTATTAAAAGATAAAAATAAAGCTCTTAAAGCTTACTTAAGAGCTGTTAGACATAACCCGTCGCTTCAATCTTCATGGCTAGGTATTCTTGCCTTAGAGAATAAAAATGAAGAATTAATAAACTTTGTAGAACAAAATGTAATCTATCTTAAAGACTTGCCACCTGAATTAAAAACTGTGATTAGCTTTACTCATGAAGGAAAACTATCAAGGGCTGATAGGGTTTGTAGAGAATACTTAAGAGATCATCCTCATGATATTGAGGCTATGAGATTGTTAGCAAATATTGGAAGAGATTTAAATATATACGAAGATGCTGAATTTCTTCTAGAAAGCGCATTATTATTTGATCCAGATAATGCAAAAATCAAATATGACTATATAAATATCCTAACTAAAAGACAAAAGTATGGTGAAGCATTAAAACACGCTCAGAAATTCTATAACGAGGATAAAAATAATATTAATGCAATGAAACTCCTGTCAACTGCATTATTTAGAACAGACAGATATAAAGAAGCTATAGACATTTATAATGAAATTTTAAAATTAGAACCCAAGAATACTGATGTAATGTTATCTATGGGACATTTATATAAAACATCTGGAGAAATTGATAAGTCAATTAATTCTTATAAGAAGGCCTATAAAACTGATAAATATTTTGGTGATTCATATTGGAGTTTAGCCAATCTAAAAACTTACACATTTTCCGCATCTGAGGTTGCATCCCTAGATAAAATGGTTAGTGATCCCTATGTATCTGAAGACGAAAGGGCCTTTATGCATTTTGCATTAGGCAAGGCATATGAAGACCTAAATGAATATGAAAAATCATTTAATCATTATAAAGAAGGCAACTTAATTAAAAAAAATAAAGCTTTATTCAATATAAATGATTTTGAAAAAGAATGCTCAAACCAAATTGATGTATGCACCGATGATTTATTTAAAATGAAATCTGAATGGGGCTCCAAATCTAAAGCTCCTATATTTATATTAGGATTGCCTCGAGTTGGATCAACTCTTATTGAACAAATTCTTTCCTCTCACTCGTTAGTTGAGCCAACACATGAGCTGCCTAACATTATCTCAACCGCATTAAGATTGAATGAGAGGAAATCCCAGGATATAAAATCAAGATATCCAGATATTTTATTAAGTCTGTCTTCTCCTCAATTAAAATTAATTGGAGATAAATACATAAAAGATAGCGAAGTTTTTAGATCTGATAAACCATATTTTATTGATAAAATGCCAAATAATTTCAGACATATTGGATTAATAAAACTCATCTTACCAAATGCAAAAATCATTGATATTAGGAGATCTTCAATGTCTGCATGTTTTTCATGCTATAAACAGCTATTTGCAGAGGGACAGGAATTTACATACGATCTCAAAGATCTAGCTGGATATTATAATAATTATGTTGAATTAATGGATCATTGGAATAAAGTTTTACCTGAACAAATACTTTCGATAAATTACGAAGATGTAGTAAATAACTTTGAAGAATCTGTAAGAAATATTCTAGATTATTGCGATATTCCATTTGAACAACAATGTCTTGAATTTTATAAATCTAAAAGATCTGTAAAAACACCAAGCGCTGAGCAGGTTCGCCAACCTATATATAAAAGCGGAATGGATTACTGGAAAAATTACGAACCGTATTTAGATGATTTAAAAAATAATTTACAATACTGATATATAAATAAATTTAACAGGGGTAATGGTTATGGAAAATTTAATAATTTGTGTTGGAATGTTTTATGTACTTCATTTGTTTTTAACAATGGGCTTTTCATTACACAAAGTACCATTTATTAATTGGACCTATACAGGCGGTGATATATCTGGAATGACAGATCTATCATCTAGGATGGCATCAGCAAGTGACAACTTAAGACAATCTTTACCATTATTTTTAGCTTTTGCTGTTTTATCAGTAGTTATGGACAAAGGAGATGTGAATTTAATGCTTGCACAAGTATGGTTTGGATTAAGAGTTGCATATCTGCTAGGTGCTGTAGTAAATATTTATAAAATTCCAATGATAAGGCCATTGGTATGGCTTCCTTCAATAGTTGTTTTGGTTATGATGGGACTAAATTTGTGTATCAGTTAAATTTTAATTAAAAATATCATTTAAATTTTCTTTCAGTCCTGCTTTTACCTCTGTAAACACAGCTTAGATTAGAGGTTTTGTTATCTATTAGAGTAACTATTTCATGGTTAAACATGCACATATTTTGGATGAGATCAGTAATATATACCTTACTAATAGATTCTTCTAAGAAACTAGTAACTGATAAAATATCATTCTGCTCACACTGTTTTATTTTATTTAATGCATCTACATATGCGTCCTCATTCGTTTGAAATCGCAAAGTAATAAGAACAGAGCACTTTTTATCAAAGTCACTCAATACAGATGTTGAAATAAATAATAAACTAAAGATAAGAATTTTTTGCATAATCTGTAAGTATAAATCTGTAAATGTAAATCTGTAAGTATAAATAAAAAACAAGAAAATATTCTATATTTTATTGAATAGTGATATATTTTAAACATATATATTTAAATTTATTATCATGATTGAAAAAATTGAAAATTTGTTAATAATTATTTCAAGATATTTCTTGATACTAATAGGCTCCCTTGCTCTCGTAGGTGCACTAATTGCGCTTATATACAGCTTATCACTGATAATGGATTCACCTAATACATCAAAAGGTAATATACCCAAAATAACATATGACGAAATTTATAAGTCAAAACTATTTCCTAAGCCAAAAAAGCCGGTAACGCAAATTAACGCACCAAAATCTCTTTCATCAACCACTCCAAGTAATAATCAGCAACCTGTTGATAAAAGATTTGTTGATCTAAGGGCAGCAATAGCTATGCAGTTTAATGACTCTCAAGACAATATAAATAAACTATATTCAAATATAACACCTAGAACTTTGGAAGATTTTTTTGCTAATAACTATGGCTATTTAGGTGAAGATTACGACACTTTAGTTTCAGGACTAACCGATTTTTTTGATGATATAGCTAACATTAACGACTTTAAAAGAGTTGGAAGCTTTGATAGCAGACTTGATTTGGTAGTAGATGCATTAACTATGTATATCGAAGATTTCCAAGATAATATCGAAGAACGACAAGATAAAATTCAATCCAATGTAAGTGAATCTGCTTTTAATAATTCTCGGGGTTATGCAAGCTTAACAAATGTTCTTTATGGGCTTGCGTTATATGCTGCTGCAGTTCTTTATTTGATGATATTCAAAGTTGAGATTAATTTAAGACGAATTCCACCAGCGATTAAGAGAGATGAAGATTAAGTTTTTATATCTTATATTATTTATATTTCCAATATTAATAAATGCACAAGAAGTGATTCAAATAACTTGTGATGAAGACATACAACTTGAAATAGATGAAATTAATATGACTGATGAAGAAATTGTTAAAGCCAAGGATATATATTTTCAAAAACTTCTTGCTCAAGCCAATCAAGAATGCATATCGCAGCTTGCACAAACAGACGATTTAAATGTAACTCAAACTAATGCTGGTGGCTCAATTTCTGGAGCAGATGTAAAAAAAGCTAAAGTAAGTACTGCAACCAAAACGCTTGGAACTCCCAAACTAAGTAATCCAACTAACAAAACTATAACAAGTAATTCGGGTTCTGGAAATTCATCTACTGGCAATTTAACAAACCAAGTTGGCAATAACACTTTAGCTAACGGAACTGTTCCTTCATGCATTGCAAATATAAAAGATAATAATCAGGTTTCTATTCAGTTAAAAGAAAGTATCGCTAAAGAGAGTGACCCAATTTTAAAAAATGAGCTTATTAGAAAATACGCTATATATAACAACCTTAAACCGGAGAAATTGAAATGTTAAAAAATATTACAAAATTATTTACCCTAGCATTTGTATTAGTAAGTTGTGAATCAACAGCGCCTATTACAAATTCTATGACCTATGAAGAATTAGAATTAGATGCTTCAACAATGTCAACAAAACTTGATATTAATATCGTAGAACTCGATCCTGGATTATCAGGTGATGATGGTGCTGATCGAGAAAACGGTTTATGGCCAGAGTTAAGAAGAGCAGAGGCAAGAAGATTTGCAGTAAAAATGATGAGATCTCTCAATGAAACAAATGCTTTTGCAAATGTTTCAGTGACTACAAATGCCGAATTTTTAACTGATATAGTTATTGAAGGAACTGTTAAAGAATCTAATGGCGAAGATGTTCACTTACAAATAACTGCAACAGATTCTACAGGTAAGCCACTTATAAAAAATAAACTTTATAAACACAGAACAAGTGAATACTTCTATCAAAATATTAGAAATAAAGGCAAAGATCCTTTTGATGTTTTATACAGATCTATTGCAGGTGACATAATTAAAGAGCTTAAAAAAAGAGATCTTGAGCAGATAGAACTAGTAACAGATTTAAGGTTTGCTCAAAAACTCAATTACATGCAATTTGAAGAATCTTTAGATGTTGAAAATGGAAGGTATTCATTAGGATTTGTTCCTCCTATGGACGAACCTATGTTTATAAGAGCACAAAATGTTCAATTAAAAGATGCACAATTTAAAAATGAAATGCAGAAGCATTATGTTTCATTTACAGACACAATGGATGAGAGTTATAAAATTTGGCAAGAGGCAGCATTAACAGCCTCAAAACAAAAAAGAGAAGCTCAAAGAGCTGCAGCTGGAAAAGCAATACTTGGAGCATTAATTGTTGCAGCAGCTGCCTCATCTTCATCTAGTAGCGATAATTACAACTATAGTTCAGGAGCTTCCACTGCAGCACTTCTTGGTGCTGGGTTGATAGCATCAGCTGTTGGTGATGCTAGAGAAGCAAAAGTTCATGAATCAACTATTAATGAGGTCTCAAAGTCATTTGATGGAGAAATTGCACCTAAAGTTGTTGAAATGGAAGGACTGCAAGTCAAACTTGAAGGAAATATTCAAAATCAATTTGATCAATGGCAAACTATTCTTGTAGATATTTATGAATCTGAGTCTAGTCAAACCAATGAATTCGAGATTTTATAAAAGCTTAACAGGTTTCATCTTCTTCTCATTGTTATACAGTTGTAGCAATGAGGAGAGTGAAGCTATCATAACTTATGATATTTCACCGACTGTAGATCCAAATACGTCACTTGATTGTACAGGCGTTTGGGCTAATTCTCCTCTTTGTAAAGAAAGAAATGAAGCCCTAGTAGAATTAAAAATATTAGATCCGCTCTATCAATCTTTTAAACAAGTTGAAAATACTCAAGCAAAAGATATTTTAAGTGAAGTTGAGTCACTAAAAAAAGAGGGCGATAAATTTTATTTTGAAGAGTTCTACTTTAAATCAAGAGATTCATATAAAAAAGCTTCCGAATTAATTAATGGTTTTAACGATAGAAATAGATTAAAAGTGCTAGAGCTTATTGATAGAGCTCAAGTAGCTTTTGATTCAATAAGACTCAATGAAGCTGATACATTAATTCAGGAAGGTCTTAATATTGATCCTTCTAATTCAAAATTGTTAAAATTAAATAATAGAATAATTAATTACCAAACAGTCACTGATTTAATATCTTCAGCAAAAGATTATTCCTCTTCTAATCAATATAGTCTTGCTCTTCAAACTATTGACGAAGCTATACAAGTTGACCCTGAACGTGTTGATGCGAAACAAACTAAAAATATTATTTTAGAAGAATCAAAAATTTATTATTTTGATCAAAATTTAAAGAATGCTTACAAGGCCCTGGCCGCAAATGAGTTTACTAAATCCTTAACTTTGTATAATGATGCAAAATCAATTCTGCCAAATAGCCAAGAGCTGCCAATACTAAAAAGAGAGATTGACACTAAAAAGAAAAGTTACGACATAGTTCTTTTTTCAAATTCTGGTGATAGGAGTTATGTTGCAGAAAATTGGGATTCCGCTCTTGATGCTTATAGTAAAGCATTAAAACTCGATCCAACAAATTCTGACTTGATAAACAAAGCTAATAGAACATCTTCTGTTAAAAAAACTTATGATGATTTAAATAAATATCTAAGAAATATCGACAGATTAAGCTCACCAAACATTAGAAATAATTTTGAAAAAGTTTTAAAAGTTGCTAACAATCTTAAACTTAAAGATGAAACAAAATTAATTAATTTAATATCCAAAGCTAACGAAACATTTGAAAAATATGGCCAAATGGTTGTATTAAATCTTATATCTAATGACGAGACTTTCCTGGATATTCAAAAGACTAGACAATACGAACCTTTTGTCGAAGAAAATATTAAACTTTATCCAGGCAAGTATGTTCTTGTTGCAAAAAAAAGAGGAATGCAGTCAACTAGAAAAGAAATTAACCTAGAACCTGGAACTGAATTTCTATCTATAACTGCGAAATGTACAAACAAGTGCTCTATCTATGAGACAGGGGATGTATCAAAAGATGATGTTGATTTATCAAATGTTGAGGAACAACAAGAAAGTATGGTTAATAATGAACAAATTAATGCTATGCAGAATATAGCAAATGAAAAATTTATTAAAAATGCAAAAATCGTTAGTTCATCTTTTTCCAAAAATATAAAATGTACCAAAACAACAAGAAATAGCCCACTGCGATTAACATTTACGCTTAACGTCGACAAGGCTGGTAAGGTTGTTTCATCTAGAGTTACATCTATAAGAGTGCATCAGGAAATGCAACAAGCTAAAAATCTTAAACCAGATGATAGGGCCGTAATAGTAATAATTGAAAAAGCGTTAAAGAAATCAAAATTTAATGTACCAAAACTTAATGGCCAGCCCCAAGTTGGAAAAATAAATCATGTTGTCGTGATTCCAGCTGGTTTCTGTGTTGCATGAATAAACGATTAATTATTATTATTGGTGTATTGCTAATTGCAATTCCACTTTTTCTTTTAAAATCATCTAACATCAATTACAAAGAAGATTATCCTGAGCTTAAAGTAAGTTCATCAAATTCTTTAGTCATAAAAGATACTGTTTATTCCTTTTTCTCTAAATTTAAACTTGATGTTGAGGCATATGGTTATGAATCAAAAACTATAGAATTTGATCATCGCGATGCTGATAAAGAAATCATTCTTATTGAAAAGCCAATTAGAGTAATTTTTAAAATAAATGAACCATACGATCAATTCATTCTTAATAATAAGATTCTTTCTTCTATAGATAATATTAATCTAAAAAAGAATTCTTATTCATATGAAATAATATCAAACAATCATTTGACCTATAAGTCAGATTTTGAAATAGAAAAATATACGGAAGAATTACTAATCCCAGTAATTTTAAAGAAAATTGATAAATCATTACAAATATCTTCCAATCCAAATAACGCTAAAGTTCTTTTAAATAATATTGAACTTGGTGTCACACCAATTACTATTAATTTAGACAAATCTAATAATGAAATAATTCTAAAGAAGCAGGGTTATAAAGATAAAAAGATTAATTACTCAGTTGATAATAACAGCAGATCTGAAATTAAATACTCACTTGATGAAGATGAAAATTTAATTTCTCTTTCAACAGTTCCAACTAGCGCATCAGTATTTTTAGATGATGAGTATGTAGGAATAACCCCAATAAAATTTACTAATCCAAACAAAGGAGTTATCAAAATCAAGAAATATGGTTATCTTGATAATATAATAAACTTTAGCAGTCAATCAAACGCTATAAATTCTATTCTAAAAAAAGATATGGCTGAAGTTCAATTTGATACCAATGTAACTTCTAAAATATATTTAAATGGTAACTATATTGGATCAACTCCGTTAAAAACTGATATTCAAAAAATAAGACATAATATTAGATATGAAGCATTAGGATATAGATCTATTAAAGAAACATTTGAACCATTAAACGATAATCTACAAATTTATAAAACCTTATTAACTAATAAACAAGCATCATTAATAGATAGCAAAGAAAACTCTACTAATTCTATCGGCTCAAAATTAGTACTTATGAACCCAGGATCAATTACAATGGGCTCTCCAAAAAGAGAATCTAGAAGAGATATCAATGAAATAGAGAGAAGGGTAAATATATCAAAACATTTTTTTATAAGTAAAAATTTAATCACCCATAGTGAGTTTAAAAATTATAAGAAATCTACAAAAGCCTCTAATCTTCCAATAAATAATATATCTTGGATTGATGCGGCAAAATTTTGTAATTGGTTAAGTAAGAAAGAAGGATTAGAACAATTTTATATTATTAAGAATGATATTCTTATTTATTACAATACAAAATCAAATGGTTATAGACTTCCTACAGAAGCAGAATGGGAGTATGCTGCAAAATCTAATAACCCAATGCAAGGCGATTTGATATATTCTTGGGGTTCAGATCGACAAATCACAAAATTAGTTGGAAATATAGCAGATCAATCTACAGAAGGAATTTTAACTAACTTCGTTGCTGATTATGATGATGGTTTTGTAGAGAGATCGCCAGTTGGCTCATTTAGATCCAATCAAAATGGGCTCAATGATATAACTGGTAATTTATCAGAATGGGTAAATGATTTTTATGAAACAAAGATAATAGATCCTTCCAAAATTTTTACTGACTATATTGGCCCAACAGTTGGAACCACTCATGTCATAAAAGGATCAAATCATTATTCATCTACCTCACTTCAACTTGGTTTATCATATAGAACATATGGAAATGGACCAAATGAACTTGTAGGATTTAGGGTGGCTAGATGGATTTACTAAAATTACGCTATTTAATTTATTTATTTGTAATGGTTATAATTGCTGGAACTTTATACTCTCAATCAAATAATTTAAATTTAAAAAGCAGACTTACAATAAATAACTCAATCGATTTGCCAAAGGACATATAATGAAAAAATACTTAAATAAATCTAATTATTCAATCTTTATCTTTTTATCATTCTTTTTATCTTTGATTATTGTTCATATTTTTTACCTTGCAGTTATCAATCCATTGGCTTTTGAATATATGGCAGTTGCTCAAGCAAGCAATATTTCACCCGAACGACACTTTTCAGTTATTTTAAAAGACCCAGAACAAAAAATATGCCTTACATTGTTTTTATGGAGTTTAATTATTGGAGGATTTAATTATTTTTTATTACAAGATGATTATAAATCTCTTGAAAAAAACAATGATCCGTTATTAGCAGAGCTTAATAAAAAAATAGACAGCGATACTTCTGATAAAGAAATTTATAGCATTTTAATTGAAAATAAATTTGATCTATTTCAACTAGATCTTTCGTTTATTAAATACATTTCCTGGGCAATACCATCTATCGGATTTATAGGAACAGTTAGAGGAATAGGTGAGGCCTTGTCTCAAGCAGCTGAGGCAATCGATGGTGATATTACTGGAATGACTACAAGTTTAGGTGTTGCATTTAACTCAACGTTTACAGCTCTTCTACTAAGCATTATTTTAATGTTTTTTATAACTAGAATTGAGTATAAACAAGATAACCTTATTGTAATGCTGAGAGCTAAATTCTTAGCTAACTAATTAATTGAAACGTAAGCAATTAAACCCATTTTCATTATCTTTCATAGATATAATGGCTTGCGGACTAGGTGCGGTAGCGCTTATGTTTATTTTTATAAAAGAAGCTACATATTCACCACTAACTGAAAGCTTTAAAGATGAGATTCTTCCACTAGAAGTCCAAATAGAAAATATTGATGATTTGATAGAATCAAAAAAGAATGAGTTATCAAATGTTACAAAAACTATTGATAATGTTAATTCTGAAATTACTTCAGCAAAATCGAAGACGGAAATAACCAATACTGTTATTGATAGTTTGGTTAGTCAAAATACTAAATTAACATCTGCTTTAGAAGAATTGAATAAAAAATCCGATACCAAATATAAACCAGTTAAAAAATCTTACATATCAGGTTGTAATGTTGAAGGAAAAAGAATTATTTTATTGTTAGACTCATCTGAAAGTATGTTGCACAAAGAATTGGTTGAGATAATCCGTTTGAGTGTCCAAACAGATAACATAAAACAAAATAGTGAAAAATGGACTAAGGCAAAACAAATCTATAGATGGCTTGTAAACAATCTACCAGAAGATTCAGAAGTTATGCTAGCTAGTTTCAATAAAGATATAAAAATTAAGCCAAATACCACTAAGTGGATAGATTCTAATAATAAGATTGAAATTGAGAGTCATTTAGTTCATTTGCTTACTGAACCACCTGATCATGGAACAAATCTTCAACTAGCTTTTAAAAAATTAGAGCAATGGAATAATGCTGATAGTATTTATTTAATTACTGATGGTTTGCCCACTCAAGCAATTGAACCTTCATCATTAAAAGAAAATATTCAAAATAGAACCACTTCTCAGCAATTAAGTATTAAACAAAAAAGGATTGAAAGATGTCTTAACAATGATTTAATTAATCTTGAATGCAGATTAAATTTCTTTAATGCATTTACAGACACGTACAGAGAGACATTCAGCAGAGATACAAAATTAAATACAATATTATTACCACTAAAGGGTGATCCAAAAGCAACTTATCAATATTCATTATTTTCAAAAAATACCAACGGATGTTTTTTAACATCTAGTAAGGATTGGCCATCGTGAAAGAAAAGAAAACTACAGAAGTTTTTTCAATGTCTTTTTTGGACATCATGGCGTGTGGATTTGGAGCTCTTGTTTTAATTCTATTGATTAGCGAGTTTAATGAAATAGAGATTATCGAAAATACATATACTGCTGAGTTATTTTTAAAAAAACAAGATGAGGTTGTTACCAAAACCAATCAACTAAATGAAGTTGATAAAGAGCTAACTTCAAAGCTAAGAAACCTAATTTCAATTCAAGAGGAATTAGAAAAAGTTAAAAATTATCTTACCAATAGAACAACTGTGGTTGAAAGTCTTACAGAATTGTCACAATTAAAAGAAAGCCAGATAATTGTAAAAAAAGAAGATCAAAAAGAGCCTGAAGAACAGGTAGTTGCAAGCGGTATTAGGATAGATAGCAAATATTTAATTTTTATAATAGATAATTCAGGAAGCATGGTTGAAGGTGCTCCTTGGTCTAGGGTTGTTAAAGAAATTGAAACTATTATTACGACATTTCCAAGTTTAGAGGGTTTTATGGTCATGAATGATACTGGTAAAACTATTGTCGGCTCAGGTAATTGGGTAAAGCCTACTAAAATTAACAGATTAGACGCTGTTAAAAAATTAAAAAGTGTTAATGCTATGACAAACAGCAATCCCATACCAGCTATTGAGAAATCTATAAATTTTTATGGAAAAAAATTTGAGGATGTAGGCATTTTTGTAATTGGTGATGATATTCGTGAAAACAAAGATGTTGATTCAAGACTTTTACAGATTAATAGAATAAATACAAAAAGTGATGGATCAAAGTATGTAAGAATTAATGCTTTGGGTTTCTTAACTTCTAGAAGGCTAAGAGCTCAAGGTTATGCATTTGAAGATGATAATACCAAATACCTTACGCTTATGAGAGAGTTAACCGAACAAAACGGTGGAACACTTGTAGTTATTGATTAAAATAAAAGAATAATTTTATAAAGTTTATGAATAAGAGCTCATTTATACCTCCAACAAGAATTCTTATGGGTCCTGGTCCATCTGATGTAAGCTCTAGAGTTCTTGATGCAATGGCAAGACCTACAATAGGTCATTTAGACCCTGTCTTTATTAAGATGATGGATGAAGTAAAAACTTTACTTCAGTATGCATTTCAAACAAACAATGAATTAACTTATGCAATATCTGCACCTGGGATGGCTGGCATGGAATGCTCTTTTGCAAATTTAGTAGAAGAAAATGACAAAGTAATAATTTGTAAAAATGGTTTTTTTGGTGAAAGGATGAAAGAAAATGTCGAACGATATGGAGGAGTTCCAATTATTGTAAATGATGAATGGGGTAAAAAAATTGATCTAAATAAAGTTGATGAAACATTAAAAGAAAACAAAGATGCAAAAATTGTTGCTTTTGTTCATGCCGAGACATCTACGGGAGTAAAATCTGATCCTGAAGCTTTAACAAAATTAGCTCATGAATATGGCTGTTTATCAATTGTTGATACCGTAACCGGTTTGGCAGGTATTCCATTAATGGTTGATGAGTGGGGTATTGATGCAATTTATTCTGGTACTCAAAAATGCCTTTCTGCCTCACCTGGCTTATCACCGATAAGTTTTTCAAATAATGCTAAAGACAAAATAAAGAAAAGAAAAACTAAAGTTAAAAGTTGGTTTCATGATTTAAATTTAATTATGTCCTATTGGGAAGGAGATGGTGCTAGGTCATATCATCATACAGCTCCTATAAATGCTCTCTATGGTCTTCATGAAGCTTTAGTCATATTGGCGGAAGAGGGCATAGAGAACTCTTGGAAAAGACATTATGACAATCATATTTTACTTAGAAATGGTCTTGAGGAGATTGGTATAAATTTCCTAGTTAATAAAGAAGACAGATTGCCTCAATTGAATACTATTTTTATTCCTGATGGAGTTAACGATGCTGAAGTTAGATCTAAGTTGCTAAATGAATATAATCTAGAAATAGGCGCCGGTCTTGGATCGCTTGCTGGAAAAGTTTGGAGAATAGGCCTTATGGGACAATCATCCAATAAAAAGAATATTGATTACTGTTTGAATTCAATAGCAGAGATTATTTAAAAGTATAACTATCACCCTCATTTCCAGAAACATTAATAGTTTTTAACATTTCTTTAATATTAAATGTTTTTGTTAATAAAAAATTTTTTATAAATCCTTTTGTCATTTCAGGATTATTTCCAGTGATAAACAACTCTTTTGATTCTAAAAGTTTGGCTGCCTTAAGTGTATTTTTGTAATTCATTCCTAATTGAATAAATCCGAATAACTTTGTTTCATCAGCAGCAAGTATAGCTACATCGGCTTTAATATTATTTTTAACTAAATACCTAAAATTCACCCTGTGTCCCTCATGAAAAATTGTATTATGATATTGATCTTCAAATAATATAGAAAACGTAGATCTATAATAAGGATAGCTTGTAGGTAAGGATCTAACAGTTATTGAATTTATAACCACACCCTTTTCATCAAGTATTTTTATTGGATTATTGATTTTATTTTTTAATAATACTTTTTTTACTATATTTGATGTATATATAGTTATATCTTCAGGAAACATCCTAATAGTGTCAAAATGAAGATGATCCTCAAATGGAGCTGTAATAATAATTGCATTAACTTTTTTTATTTGTTCTAAACCTAAGACCGTAACATTGTCTTTATTTCTTTGAATAAAAAAGGAATCTTCTGGTTGTAATGAATTAGTTAACCAGGGATCTATTAACATAGAATTATCTAAATTTTCTAAATACCAACTTTGATAGTTATCAGCTTTAATTAGTTTCATTTACATATATTTATTTGTGATTTATATGCGCACAATAGCAAGTTATTCATAATTTAAAAATTTTAATTTAACTCTATTTATTCCTCAAGTAATGCAAATAAAGCTTTTAAGAAAAAAATATTTTAAAATATCTATATGAAAAAAATTAATTTACTTTTGTCACTGGTAATTTATTTATCAGCTCCTTCTTCTTTATTAGCACATGACTTAAAAAGTGCTATCAATAGCTCTGATAGAACATCAAAAAATGTAATGAGGGATAAATATAGAAATCCTTATGAAACTATTACATTTTTTAAAATAGAGCCAAACATGACGGTTGTAGAGCTCTCTCCTGGAGCAGGGTGGTATACAGAAATATTTGCTAATTATTTACATGAGCCTGGAAATCTTATTGCAGCACATTTTGATTCAAACTCTGATAGAGAATACTTTAAAAGAGGCAGAGCTAATTTTGAGAAAAAAATAAAAAGCTCAAAGATGTATAGCAATGTATCTATTGTTGACCTAAGTTCTAACTTAGCACCAGAAAATTCTGTTGATGCTGTAGTAACATTCAGAAATCTACATAATTGGATTGGACCACAAATGGATACTATTTTTCAAAATAGCTATAAAGCACTGAAACCCGGAGGTTTATTTGGTGTTGTAGAGCATAGAGCTAAAGATGGTACTTCTCTTGATGTCATGAAAAAGAGTGGTTATGTTACTGAGGATTATGCTATTTCAATAGCAAAAAAACATGGCTTTGTATTGGTTGATAAATCTGAAATAAACGCTAATCCAAAAGATCTCAAAAACTATGAAGGAGGTGTATGGACATTGCCACCATCATTAAGGTTAAAAGATAAAGACAAGGAATGGTATCTGGAAATTGGCGAAAGTGATAGGATGACATTGTTATTCAAAAAACCTGAATAATATTTTAATTAAATGTACTAACTGTTAAATCAATTTATTAAAACCTAAAAATACTTACATGTTCTTTTTGGTATAGTAATTAAAAGAGGAGAAAATTATGAATATGATTTCACTTATTTTTATATTAATAAGTATCACTGTTGTTATATTAAATATCATTCTGTTTTTTAAAATTTGGGGAATGACTAATAACATTAAACTGCTAACTAATATTTATGTGCATGATAAAGGTATAAAGGAAATTGAAATTACTGATAATGACGGAGTTGCTATAGGGCGCGGCATTGCTGATAAAGATGGTAATCAGATAAAAATTCGATAAAGCATAGTGCTTATAGACTTCATGATTATTCAAAAAAGCCAAGTCATGCCTGAATTAAAGTCATTATAAATTTGACCTTATTTAATTACCTATGTAATCTGTG
>TARA_B100001093_G_scaffold511962_1_pt1 | contig 17489 bp, 11 predicted proteins | sample TARA_B100001093 | Tara Oceans TARA_B100001093 (sample SAMEA2623116) | marine metagenome | biome: marine biome (ENVO:00000447); feature: surface water layer (ENVO:00002042); material: "saline water (ENVO:00002010), including plankton (ENVO:xxxxxxxx)" | depth 5 m
AGTTTGTTTTTTAGCAGAAGTTGGAGAAAGTTTTTCTAATGTATAAGCTTGCATGACGGGGTTATTGTTCATGCTAGCTAATGGCGCGCCTATTATAAATCCTGTAATGAAAGTTTCAAAACCTCTTTCTACTATATCCCCTACGTTATAGGAACCATCTGGGTTTCTATACATATCAATATTCCTATTATCCCCCCACTCATAATCTATACGCCTATTCACTTCTTGGGCTAAATTTTCAGAAGTGCCCTCTAAAGTACCTCCCGTTATAACTTTTCCGGTTAAAGTTTTAGTTGCATTTTTATATAAGTTTTTAATAGCATTAGGCGTTATTTTTGAAAAAACCGTATTACCAAACCCTTTTAAAATCCCTCGTGTAACTAATTCACTAACTAATTCTACCCCACCTTGACCTGATGATATAGCCAATGTAGATAAATCACCTATTGCCTTTGGGTCAGCATCTGTTTTTTCTTTATATGCTCCCCCTGATGCAGAAGCAAATAATGTTGCCATACCAGCGGTCCCCGTGAAAACAGCCATTACGCTAGGCAAAGCTTCTATAACATTATCTGTAATTTTATCTAAGCCGTCTAAAGCATTTCCCTCTTCACTAAAAAATTCATCATATACAGACCTATCAGCTTCTTCATAAACAGCTTTTTTCATTTCACCCGAAAGGTCTTGAAGTTTGCTAGTTGTAGATCTCAAAGGCTCTAATAATTCTGTAAAGTCTTCTTCTACGTTGTTTAAAAGTAAATTTTGTTGTTCTTGAGTAATTTTATTTTGTTCAACTAACTGAGTAGATCTATATTTTGTTGCTGTTTCAGATACACCTTTTATATATTCTAAAGCGTTTGTGCCAAAATCAGAAAGACTTGCCACAAATCCAATTTGTTTTCTAAATGGAATAAAACTACCTGGAAGTCTTGTGCTAGCTAATTCTTTTAGTGAATCCGAAGAACCAGGATCCGAAGTGGAATCCATATCGGGTGCTACAGTTTCCTCCACAACCGCACCCGGTGCTGTGGGAGTTTGAAAATCCGGCGACATGCCTTCATTATAAGGTTTTTCTATTTGTTGAAACTCTTGTTTTTTTGCATCAACCTGAGCTTGTATTTGTTGTTGAGGTAAACCTTCTGCTTGCAGTTTATCAACAAGATTTTTTAATTCTTGTATTTGTTGCTCGTTCATAATTAAAATTTAATACCGTTATATGTATTGTCTGTATTTATTTTTGAAAATGCTTTTTGCAATACAGCATCTGCATAAGCATCTGAGCCATAAAGCTGTTTAACTCTATCATTTATCAATATTCTTTTTTGATTATCATTAGATAAATCTATTATTTCTTCTTCTTTATCCTTTGTACCTGCAACAAAAGTTATTTTTATTTTTGTTATGAAAGGACTAGGTCCTAATGTGCCTTCACCCCTAGATGTATCAGGAACAGATTCTACAGATAATATTCTTTTGCCACTAAATTTATAATTTTTAAAATAATTTTGCATATCATCTTCATCTATAAACCTACCATTTATTAAAGGAGATGCAATATCGCTTGCAACTTTTTCTATATTATTAGGGTCTTTATCACTATCATTATTTTTTAAGGGAGCAACAGCTCTACCTTTTTCTTCTTTTGGTGCATATTTTTTAAAAGATTCTTTTGCTAATTCAAGTTTTGAAACTTCATTAACCAGCTCTCTATAGTTTTTATTTTTGCCAATTAATATTTCGTCATAACTTCCTTCAGATATTTTTGCTTTAAATTGCTTAGTTTCTTCTTCGGAAAGTCCGTATTTTTTTGCAATAATATTAGTGCTAGATTGTATCGATGCCAAATTACTTGGATTATAAACACTATCCACAAATATAGAACCAGCGTCTTCAACATCACTAAAATAAGCATTCATTTCACCACTAGACGCTATATCGTTAATCAATTCATCTTCAGTTTTATCATATGTTTTTAAAGATTGTGTTATTTGTTTACCATCTTTATTTGTAGCTGTTTGAAAAGATTCAGTAAGCTGTATACCAGATACAAAAGCTTTTTTCTCGTTCTCATCAATTATATATTTTTCATTTATATTAAAAAAATCATTTTCTTTCAAATTATCTGTGTCAACAATAACAATATCATCGCCATTTTTATAATACATTTCAATATCATCGCCTACAAATTGAAATTTAACTTCACCTTTTTCGTATGCTGAAAACAAGCCATCAGCTATACCGCCATTTTTTTGAAAAGCACTTTTATCAAAATTCTTATATATTTTAGATTGTTGAGTTAAAACAGTACCTATTTGTTTCATTTCATTCAATTTTCTAAAATGAGATAATCTATTTTTATTATATTCTTCTCGGGATATTTTGTTTTCGGAATATAATCTTTCATTTTCAGCATAGTCATCAGCTAAAAAATTAGTAGCATTTTGTAAAGAAGTTGTTAAATCACCAGCTTTAATATCTTGTCTTGTTAAATCAAATTGCAATATTCTATCGTCAACTTGCTGTTGTTCTTTTTTAATTTTTTCACGCCTAGCTCTAGCTCTTTCTTCTACGGCTTCAAAATGTGCTTTGCTAGCTTCAAAGTTTTTTCTAAATATCTCACCATAATCAGGTGGAATTATTACTCTTGGATTTTCGTATGCTCCCATAATTTATTTTAATTTACACCAAAAATAGGTGCTGATATATCCGCGTTTGACCCAGTTGAACCTAAATTTGAAGTTGAAACAGGCACTATATTTCTTGAAGGCGTTATTGAATTAACTGTATTAACTTGAGGTGTTCTACCACCAAAATCCATGCCCATTAATTGTCCGCCTAAACTTCCTAAAGCACCATACATTGCCCCTTGTTGGCTTGCTGCCGCCGCTCTATTGCCTTGAGCTAAACCAGCTAGTCTATTTAATTGCTGCATTTCTCTTTGTTCTCTTGCCCCAAACATAAATTGTCTGCCAGAAATATCAGCTTGTTGTAATCTTTGCATTTCAGACATTCTCCTAGATTGTGCTTGTGCTTCACCTTGTGCTCTTAATCTTGAATTTTGAGCCTCTTGTTGTTCAATAGTTGCAGATATACCTTGTTTACTTCTTAATGCCGCTTGTGCTAAAGCAGTAGCTCCTGCGGACCCTGCTCCTGTAGCCCTTAACGTGTCTAGTGTACTCGCTAAAGATATATCAGCTTCTTCAGCCTGCATTTCAGCTGCTTGAGTTGCAACTTGTAAATTAGCAAAGGGATTGTTAATCATCCCGCTTAAATCTTTTACGTTTTCGTAAGGGTTTATAATTTCTTGTCTATTAGCTTCAAGATTACGCAAACCCGCTTCTTTTCTTCTAGCTGCTCTTCTGGATTTTCCAGCTGCAATACCAGAAGAAACCGCGGAACCTAGTGCTATTGTAGCACCGGCAATTGCTGTGAATGCTGCCATATTTTTATAAATTTTTAACTATTTCGTAAGATGGATTTTCGTCAACCATCCAGTTTAATTCTTTGTGTATATTTATTAATCCTTTGTGTCTACCAATAGTAAACACATGAACTATTCCTTGATCTTTCAAAACGCGTTCTGTGGCTTGAATTAAAAGCATTATCGCGTCTTTTCTGTCACTTTCTCTATATTCTGGATTAGATACTATCCATTCAAGTAAAGCGGCTTTGGAATTGGTCATATAAACATAACATGCTACTATACCAATATTATTTTTTTCAACAATAAACCCAGTATCTGGTAAAAATGTTTCAGGCGGCGCTTGCCAATTTGGCCATGCATCCCACCATTTTACTAGTGTATTGTAGTCCTCTTTGTTGAGTCTGCGTACATTAAATTCCATTAAATTATTTTTTTGCAGTTGTACTGCTAGTTGTTCTTGGTACTTTTAATTTACCCGCTACATTATGTGAAACTGAAAACAATTCCACATCTTTATCAACTGCAGTGTGTTGCATTTTAACTGTTGTAAAAAATCCTTTTATACCCGATGTTTCTACCCCAACAATTTGATTAGAAGCAGTAGTGCTTGCGTTATTTCTTAAATGTGAATAATATTTATTTTCTTTTTTAATAAAACTAACTGGTATAACTTCCGATGCAACCGTTGTAGAACTCGGCAATACTGGCCTTGCTGTCATATTTAAATCCGTAATGGAAGATTTCATTTCCCATCCCGCATCGCCTTCATAATTTATAGTAAAAAAAGTTTTTTCTACAGAAGGTTGTGTATTAGCTACAAAAGTAATTGAGCTTTCCGCAATTGTGTTATAAAAAGTATTTTTAGGCGTTTCTATACTGTATTCTTTATTATGTAACCATAAATCACCACTATTAATAGTAATAAAGTTTTTATTTACTGTAAACCCAAAATTAGGCTTAAATTTATAAAAACTTGTCCACCCTTTTGCTCTTTCGTCAAAACTTAATGTTTCATATCCCTGATAATTGCCATTAGCTAGCAATCCTATTTTGCTACCTTGTAAAGAAACCACGTATTCATCGTTATGGTCATCGTACATTCCAACAACTAATGTAGATTTTTTTAAGTTATCTTTAAAATAATCTTTCATACCAGCGGCGGATATTTCTGTAATACCATCTCTTGACAGTCTTAGTATAGCTCCTCTATTTTTATCTGCAAAGTATTTTCTATTACCTTTTACAGCAAAGCTTTCAGGATTTTTACTTATTCCATATTTTCCCAAATAAGGAACTACTTGGCCTATAACTTGTGCCCCTGACGCTGTTAAATTTCCGCCCTCTGCGGTAAAAATAGCATCCTTGTCTATAAGGGCATAGCTTATTTTATTTTCTTGCAATATATTTAGGTTGGTATCTTCTGCATGCAACTTCTGTATGCTACCATTTACAGGATCAACAGCTCTTGTTATTTTTTCAGCTCCACTAAATACATTTGTTTGGTTTATATCTGTTCTTGAATTATATACACCAGAATATATCAAAGCATTTTCTCTTCTATTTTCTTCGTAGTTTTCATTTGTAGCGTATGCTTTAGGGCCTAACGCCGCAAACGGTTCATTAAAACCTCCTTTTATTCTAGATTCTTCTATATGAACTGTGTTTTTAGAAGCGCTTCTAAGAATAAACGTGTTAAAAAATTGTATGTCAACTACATATGCCATATTATAAATTATTACATTTTTTATTTTGTTTTTAACCTAAAACTTTATTTGTAACTACACCGCTAGAAGTTGTTTTAAACACAAACAATGCGGTTTGTTGGGGACAAAAACTAGGACCACACATAGAATGAAAATTTCCACCTGTTCCATTTGAAGCAGCCCCACTGTCAAATACAGCTGTTCCTGTTGCTGAATCATATATAGTATCTCCTACTTCTGGTAAATTACCTGCAGGATTACCACTTGTGTTTTCAAAATAAACTTGGACACCAGTTGGTTCGTCTACTGCTGTAGCGGCTACAGAATTTCCATTTGCTGATCTATAAAATTGAGTATAAGGAGATCCAGTTACATTTATAGTTAAACTTGTATTAGCACTTACTGCGCTTGCAACATCTGTTGTTTTTAATACCAGTGTATCAGACATTCCATTTGATAATGTAACACCAGCACTTATTACGCCTGTTGTACTATTTATTGTGTATCTGCCACTATTGCTTTGAGATACTATACTAAATGTTAAATTATTAGTATTAGCTCCTACTTTAACACTACCGTTAGTTCCTGTTATTGTTATGCTAGTTGCTTGATTTGCTAGTACAGCCGCGATGCTTCTTGGCGATGAACCAACATTTATAGTTGGATTTATATTTTGCACAGAAATAGTTATATCTTTTGTTGTTGTTTCTGTTGTTCCAGTTCTAGTTGCGGTTATATTAATAGTATAATTATCAGCCGCGGTGTTTTTAAATTCAAAAGTTGTGTTTGTATTTAAATTAGAACCGCTTATTGCAAAAGCACCAGAATGATCTGTATTTAATCCATCTGTTATACTATTTATTACAAACGTAGCCCCTGGGGATACATTAGTGCCATCAGATTTTTTAGCTGATAAAACACCTACTGTAGTTCCAGAATTATTAGCTTCTGTAAATGTTGTACTAGTAATTTGAATATCCGTAGGCGCTGCTCCTGCGCTTGCTAAAATTTTATTATTTAAATCTTCTAATAATCCACAAGAAGATGTTTCATAATATATATCTAATACAGAAACAAAAGGGTAAGTTTCAAAAACAAAAAAACTAAATTTATTAGATGTTGCTTTCCACCCTGCAAAATCTAACCCGTAGCCATCAGGCAATTCGCCCATTAAAGGGTTTTTTTCAGAATTATAAACTTCTGTTAATACATCACTAGCATTACCAGCGTCTAAATCATCTGTTAAGCTTTGTTCTCTAGCTGTTCCTATGGATGTAACTTCTATAAAATCTGTTCCATCTAATTGAGCTAATCCAGTAAATCTATTATTACCTGTTAAAGTTATATTATTATCTGTGACTTTTGGCAATAACTTAGCTTGTGAACCCTGCGTCCCAGTTTCAATATTTAAATCTGTAACATCCCTAGGTACTTTATTTATATTATCCCCATGCAAATATATAAAAGATCTTTGATCACCTGTATTTGTAGGGGTTCCTGCTTGTAATAATTGCGGCGTATAAACATTATAGTATTCTTGCTCCGTTTGTTTAACAACAAACCTATAAGAATACCAGCCTAATGGATTTGTATCACTATTGTATCTATCGTTACCAATTGTTTCATTAAACGTAGCTCTTAAACAACTATGAGTCCACGAGTTAGCTCCATTTGTAACTACAGTAGAAGTTGCTTGTGGCTCAACAAATGTTGTTGATTCTTCCGGTATAATAACTGGTGATTGCCTTCCATACTTATCTGATAATACAATACCAAGTTGATATGTTCTGTTTGATTTTACAGAAGATAATAAATATTCTTTATTTTTAACACCTTGGTTTCCGCTTGTTGCCGTAAACTTAGATGCATTAATTGTATCTATTTCTCTATTTTGTAAATAGTTGCCGTATATTATTCTGTTTCCAGATATTTCTTGTGTTTTAGCTTTAACAGGTATTACATCATTAACTCTTATTAAATCAGCTTCTGGTAAAGTTTTTGTAGGCTTTGTAGATTTATAAACATATTCGCATACATATCGCAACCTGGCAGATGTACTGCTAATAACTTCAATAATTGGTTTTATAACTATTGATTCATTAACTTTTATTTTATCTATTACTTTTATTGTTGCACTATCGGACTCAGAATATAATATTTCAATTTCTTTTATTTTTAATTTATTTTCCCAACTATATGGTGAAGAGGTGCCCACATTAAAAAAATACAAATCTGTATCATCAACAATTGCGGGCGAAATTGATGTTGTTGTGTTAAACGCAGTCGCAGTAGGCGTTCCGGTTACAACATATACTTCATTATCAGGAGTTAATACTATATTATTAGCAGCAATTGTACCAGCTGTATTGTCTATAGCATGAGCTCCAGCACCTGTTATACCTGACCCATTATTAACTTTAGAAGTAGCATTAGTAGCTATAGCTTCGTCAAATGGTAATGTAATTGATAAAGTAACTTTGTTAGCTTTATTTACCATACTATCTACTACAGTTGTTTTTGCTGCATTTTCTTTGTCTGTTTTAGTCAATATTCCAGCCATACCACTCCCGTAAGTGCCATCATTAAATGTTTGGCTTGCTTTACCCGGATGAAAACAATGTTGAGTAAATGGTGACATTAATGAATATTCATTATTATCATATTTAAATCTATAACCAAACTTTACAAATTCTTCTTCTATATGTTTACTTTTTATAGAGGCGTCATATGCTAATGAAACTATAGGTGCAGCATACGGTGCGTATTGAGCAACACTTATTTTATCTTCTAAATATCTATCATTTTTATAATGTTTATTAACATTATCTGCTTGATTAAAAGCTATTTGCCAATTAATTCTTCTAGGTTGATTATAGTTGTCTGTCCAAAATAATAAATCATCCAGTCTGTTAACATGAAGTATTTTATAGTTTTTATTAAAGTTTAACCTATAACTATCTATAAGCAATTTAGGTGGCGCCTCAGAATTAGCGTTTGCATAATATATACGACAAATTGTATTTGTAGATGTTCCAGGTAAAGTAGATCCCACATGTGTAACACCCGAACTATTGTTAGTACCAGTAGCCTCAAAATTTGTTACAAACCAAAATATATCGCCAGTAAAAGAATCTGCAAAAAAACCTATAGCTTCAGCATCTGTTAATCCTAAGCTGTTAGGATATAATTTAGCATTACCTTTAACATTTTGAACAGTACCTACGTCTGAATTTTCAGACTTAGAAATTGTTATATTTTGAGCATCTCTATATTGACCAATAGGTATTAATCTATCATCAAGGTCTTTATTCATTTTGCCTTGAAGAAAATTGTTTTTTATTTCTGGCATGTATTATTATTTAATTACTTTAGATTTACCTCTCATTACTTGAGTAAGCTCACCTAATTTTAAACTTGACAATCTTAGCTTAGCGTTTCGCATTGCCGCTCTTCTTTCTTTTCTAAATCTGTTAATTATATATTCAGGATAATTAGCCTTGGTGCTTGCGATAGCATAGTTCATGTATTTATACATTGCATCTTCAGCAAATTTATGTACTTGCATTTCGTCATCTGTACCCAAACCATCTGATATATATTTTAAAGTAATTATTTTATTTGCTAAATCACTTGAAAAACTAATTTTACCATTTAATTCATCAATCACAAATACACCATTATTTTGAGCGCTTTCAGGATCCAAACCATAACGACCACCAAGTACATGGATTCTATCTAAATTATCATCTTGACTATATCCAGTATTACCACCTATGTCATTACCTGACAATTTGCTAATATCAAAATCTTCAAATCTACTACCGGTCACAGGCGTTCCCGTTAATAAAGTACCGTCGGAATCAAATAAATATTTATAGTCATCATCTTGTAATATAGACTCTGATGGTCTTGATGTGTACCTAGCTGGGTAAATAATATTTTCAATACCAGCATCATCTATATAAGACATTCTAACATAATGGATATAATCTTGAGGCATGACCATTGAAAGGTTAAGACCTAATTCTATTTCTTGTATTTTTTCAACCCTTGATATATCATAACTAAATTCTTGTATACCTCTTTTAGCGTGAAATAACACATCAGTTCTTTTAGCATTATTTATAAGTTTCCCATCTCCAACGTATGCGATAATATAATTGTTTATTAAATCATTTAAAGATATATATCTATAACCACCAAATTTTTCTGCTTTACTAAACTCTTTTACAGTTATAACTAATCCTGTTTTAGGGGCTCCACTAGATTCTAATACATCTGTATTATTTGTATTACCTGAAAATGTTACCGTTGGCGAAGAATAACCATAATTAGCTGTATTTATTTCTTTACCACCTACAAATATTTGTATTTTATTTTTTGCTGATGGCAAAGTTGGGAAAAAAGCTGTTGTTAACGTAAAAGCTGTAGTGCTTCCGTTACCAGTAAAACTTTGTGATTGACTATAATAAGCCTGTTGTGTTGTCGTTCCTAGTAATCCCATTTATTATGAATTTTGTAATTGTATTGTTTTTGATTCTTCTCCACTAGCTGCTTGAACAACTGCAGGGTCAGATATAACTAATCCAGCATATTTTAATATACCTATTATTAATTCAACTCTATCGGATTCATGCAGCGTAAAATCTGTTGAACCTGAGCTAGCATAGGTTAAAGCCCCATTTGCATCTGCTGAACTATTCCAAACCGGATCGTTAGGCACTTTTGTATATTCAATAAGTAAATTACCTAATGTCCAACTATTATCTGATAGCGCTGGCTCAACAATAATATCTGTAGCTCTCTGATAATATACAGGGTGAGATGTTGTTGGTTTTGTTAAAGGTGAAGATAATAAGTATGATAAATTTTTTTTATCTACTTTTTCTAATTGAATAGTTTTATTAGTTACACTAATATTTATTGTTTTATACAAATCGGTAGGCAAAGTGCCAATTCCATTTGTTAATGTGATATCCGCTTGTTTGAAAAAAGGATCTATTTTTTCTTCAATTTTTTCAGGTATATTACCATATCCTTCTACAAATCTTCCAGCATTTTGCTTTATAACGGCACGATTGTAATCATGAAAATTTCTGTCTAGTATATCAAGTTGTACTTGAGCACCTATTCTTTTAAATTCATCAGGTGTTAAAAAACCTCTCGATTCTTTATTTAATATTGATAATACCGTTTGATATACTGTATTTACATTAATTGCCATAATTTTTATTTATATAATGATTAAGCCGCATATAGCGGCCCAACCACTATAATTAACTATTTAACTCTTTTTTCAACTGTTTGATAAACTTCAATTCCTTCATCAGTTTTAAACCATGCAGCTAATGCTGAATATGGATTTTCATCAAATGGAACTGTTATAAGTTTTCTTCCTGTTGACGCCCAGGTAAATGTTCTTTGATCGCTTGAAAGATTAATAATATTATTTTCTACGGCTTTTATACCTAAGTTTCTAATATTTATGTTTTCATCATTTGCTAATTCTAAGAACAACGTAGGGCTATTCCTAGCAAATAATAATAAATCTCTTTTAAGCTCCTTAGAAGTCATCTTAGACACTTCATTTCCTAATTCTGACCTTAATATTGCTTCTGCGTGATCAACATCAATTGTTTGTGCTAAATTTAATGCACTGATTTCTAATTCAAGTATTTCTAAATCATCTTGAGCAATTTGGACAGGATTGTGTTCTGCAAATTTTCTACCATTATCAGGGTGCATTGAAAGAAATTTTTGCAAGGTTTGTTTTTCTTTTGGAACATAAAGTTTGCCATCTCTAAAAGATACATGGTTCATCCTTTGTGGCCCTTTCATTTCATCTGAAAATACTGTTTTTTGATTTTCACAATATTTTATTTCTCTTTCGTAACCTTTTTCTTTGTCAAACCATAATATACCTTTGCTTTTTAAAATATAAACAATAGGTGTTTCGTGTATGGTTAATTCGTATAATTTATCTTGTATTAGTGGTTTAACCACTTTTTTTGATGGAGCAACCATTACAGGTTCTTCAGCAGCCATCTCTGCTTTTTGTTTTTTTGCCATAATATAATATAATAAAAATGTTAAAATAAAGGTGCTGGGTGCCGAAGCACCCGTTACCTTTAATAAATATTAAGAGTCAAATCTGATAAAGTTGTTAGCAGCTTGTACTACTAAACATCTTTCTGATAGATAATGAACTTCCATCTTGTCAATTCCAGAAGCGGTAGCACCACCTACTGAACCTGTAATCCAAGTTTTTAGTTTTCTATCATCAGCTTCAGAAGCTCTATATCTTACGTGTAAGAATGGTCTTTTTACATTCTTACCAAGATTTTGGTCATATACTGAAGATGTACCTGCTGGTACTAATACTCCTTCTAAACCACCAACTAATCCTCTAGTTGACTTGTTGTTTAAGTATTTCCAGTCAGTTTTATAGAAGTCATAAGAACCTCTTCTAAAACCAGAAAAACCTAAATTTAAAGCCATATCTTGAGAGTTGTTGAATACTCCAAAAGATGTACCACCACTGTAGTTAGCATTAACAGCTCCTAGCATATCATCAATACCTAAGTTAGCAGCTCTATCTAAGAATAACATATTTTCTTCGATAGCACCTTGCTCATCTAAAGTAGCTAATAATGTGTCAAAGCTAGCTAATACCGGATCAGTATTGTCATCAAATACACCTGTACCAATAATACCTCTTGAACCAATAGCCGATAAAAGACCTTCAGATCCCGCGGGAGCATTAGTTACAGAAGAGAATACATTACCACCAGCGGATTTTTCAGCTTCAATCATTGACATTTCTAAATAGTCTTCAAATCTCTTAGAAGTATCTCCTTGAGCTTTTAAATACCATAAATATCCTGATTGTCCAGCTTCACCTGAAACTTCTACCCAACCAATTTGAGACGCGTCAGATCCTGAAATTTCAAAGTGATCTTTAAGAATCATCGGGTTGTTACTTAATGATAAAAATTTAGGTTCGATAGAGTCAGCCATTGAATCAGTTCCTTTTTTAAATTCAGAACCATAAACAAAAAACTTGATAACCTGATTATCTGTATCTGCAATACCGGAGATGTCGTTCACATGCTCAGCAGAATAAGGTCTGATTGTTAATTGAGATGTTGAAGCCTCAGCACCTGCACTTACAAGAGCCTTGAATACAATACTGTTAACAACCGCTACAACAGTAGCGCCTTTTCTTACTACGTGAGCTTCAGTAGCTCCAGAATCAATACCTGTAATTGTGTCTACAATACCTGTAGTAGGATCGATTTGCCCGTTGTATGCTAAGTGTAATCTACCTTGCTCAGACCAAATAACTTGATCAGAAGCCATAGGCATCTCAGCACCTAACATTTGAATGAATCCAGAAATAGATCTGTCTCCATACTTTTCTACCTCAGCTTCATAAAGCTCAGGAAGATATTGTTTTGCCCAACCATCATTTCTTATATCTAAATAAGATCCAATAGTCGTCATTTTTTGAGCAGCAGGAGTGACTAAACCGCCAGTTCCAACTGCAAAATTTGTTGCTGCCATTTTAAATTAATTTTTTAAATTGTTAATAATTTTTAAGTTTGATTTTTAGCTTAGAATTATTATCCCCTGATATAGCTCTCACTTTTAAACCTCCGGCTTCAACAATACCGTCTGCAGTTTTTCTAGGATTCATGTTTATGTTCTTAGCCTCTGCAGACATTTGCTTAATAGCATCTGCCTTACCTTGCTCATAAAAATGGTTTGCTATTGAATCAGGATTAGAAGCGGCAAATAAAGATTTATGAAAATCACCAGCGTTAGTAAGAAGATTATTCTTATCAACGTATTTATCAAAAACATTTGTTAAATTTTGTGATTCTTTTACTTTATTAACATCTTTTACATTAAACCTATACTTTTTGTCTCCAACTTTAAAATTAAAACCTTTAAAATTTTCATTGAAAACGTTTTCAGTTTGTTGTTTAAAATGTTCTGTTTGCTTTGCTAATAATTCATCAGCTGATTTTTGCTCATTATTATAGCGGTTAAAAAATTCTACAGCTTTTTGTTGCTCAGGAGCTAACTTAGAACCCAACTTGACTTCTTTGTAATATTGATCCTTGAGCCCTGTCAAAAAGTTTTTAGCATTCGCAACCTCTTCTTTTAGAGCTAATTTTTTTCTTTTTATTTCTCTCTCTTCATCAACCTCATTGTCAAATGAAAATTTATCTTCCATGATAAATTGTATTTCATCATAACTTAAATGAGGCTTTGTTTGTTTATAATATTCAACTAATAATGTATTTTCATCTACGTTTGTGTAGTCAGCGTTTAGTCGAACATAGTCATCCAAAGTACCCCCTGTTTCATTCATAAACTTAACTAAGTCCATAACATTTTCAGGATAGTCTATTGGCTCTTGTGTTTTTTCTTTCGGTAATACTTCTTCTTGTTCCGGTGCGGGCTCGGTAGCTTCAACGCTTCCATCCACTCCGTCCTTGTCAGTATTATTTGTTTCATTGGTTTCATCGGTTACTTCTTCTAAAACTGGTGTTTCTTCTATTTCTTTTTCTTCGCGTACGTCTTGCAATTCCACTTTGGTTTCTTCCCCAACTTCTTCATTCTCGCTGCTTCCGCGTAACACGCCATCTTCTGTTTTTTGTTCTTGAACGGCATCTTGTTCTTTTTTAGGTTCGTTTAAATTTACTTTGTACATATCAGTCTCTTTGTCATATTGAGAATCTTTTTGTACTGCTTCCTCTTTTTCAGCAATAGACTTTTCTTCGGTCTCTACTGGTTTTACTTTAATTTCTGCCATAATAAAATATTATATAATTGTTTAAAATTTATCTTGGATCAAATTGCTCTAATCCAAATCCACCTAAATTATCAAATCCAGCGGATTCAAAGTTTTTCGGTGGTGCACCAGATTTTCTCTGGTCTATTAATTCACTCTGTTGAGAAGCTTGAATTTTTGTTCTTTCATCTTTACGATCTTCTTTATACTTCTCTTTATTTTTAATTACGTCTGACTCAGCTTCTTTAAGTCGTATGTTTAATTGAAATTCATATTCCATTAATTCTTTTTTAATTGCAGCTTCTCTTTCCATTTTTGCAATGTCAAACTGTGATTGTGCTTGTGCAATTTGTACCTTACTTTCAGCAATACCCTGTTGCTTTTGAATATCCGCTGCGGCTGCAGCTTGGGCTGACTGTGCGTTTGATTGAGATTGTGCTTGAATATTCTCCATCTGTATTTGTCTATCTCTTTCAAATTTTTGTTTTCTTCTTAATTTTAAAAGCTGATTAGCTAATTTAAGATTTTTAATTTCCCTAACATCTATAGCATCTTCTAATTCAATTTGTTTTTGTGATATAGCCATTTGAATGTTATTTTCAAGAAGTTGTTTTTCTTCTTCATCAGGAGCTAATTCTAAAAATATTCCGAAATCATGTATATGTAATTCTTTTATTTCATCCAGTGTTCCAACATTAAACTTACCTAGCGTTTGAATTAAAGAATTTTTAGTATTAGAATATTCCAAAACATCTGATATTCTTAATGCTATTGCTTCAGCTGACTTCAAAGTTAAATATAATCCCGCTTGTAATATGTGTCTTGTAGCAGTATTACTATTAGCAGCAGCTAATTTTTGTAGCCCTACTAAAGCATTTTTATCAGGTGTACTACCATCCCTAGCCTCGTTTAACCCGGTTACGTCTCTTATCATTTGCAAATAATAATTATAACTATTAATTAAACTTGCAATTTTTGTATTACCACCGGACGCTCTTAATTCTTGAATAGGCACTCTACCATTGTTAAATTCTCCGTCTTGTGTCATTGATCTACCAATAACAGAACCAGTTTGGAAATACATATTTAATGCTTCTTGTGGATTATAATTAGTACCATTACCTAAATCAACTTCAGCAATGCCGTCCGCATCTAAAAATACCCCGTCAGGAACCATACGAGATAGCACTTGTTGCAATTTAAGATGCGTTATTTGAATCATATCCGCGAAAGATGTCATTCTGCTAACTAATGATTCAGGCTTTCCTTTATATATTCTTGGAGCTACAATATTATAGCTCATTTGCACTTTTGTAATATCTGATTTAGGTCTAGTCATATTAATAGCCTTTTTCCATTTCAACATTTTTTCTAAACCAACTATTTTAGCGCCTTCATATAAACATTCTATAGACCTATTTACTTTTTGAAATCTAGCTCTAGAATCTTTAGGAGGGTTAAATGTATCGTCTTTTTTAATTGCTTTATCAGCGCCACTATTTGTTTCTTTTATTTTATAAACTTGATTTTCAAAAGTTTTATATTCAAAATACAATACATATACGTAATTTCTATCCTGACTTTCGGCTGTGTATGATTTATTATACAGTTTTGAATTACCAGATCCATACCCCTCGATATCTTCTATGTCCTCATTTGTTAACAAAGGAAATTGCTTTTTAAGATCAACAATAGAAACTCTTCTTACTTCACCTGCATAATATATATCATCAAAATATGGAGAATCTGTATATGAATAAACTATATCAGCTGGGTCTACATATTCTAATTTAATACCTTCAGCTGTATTAAAACTATTTTTAACACACCCCATACCAACAACAGCAACATCATAGTCTACTCTTTTCTTTAATAAGTCATATTTGTTTACATCTAAAACATTATTTATAGCTTGCTCCTCAGCAATTTCAATTGATTGCTTGTAGTTTAATTGCATGTGTAAAGATAGCTCGTCTTCATTATCCGGTAAGTTTTCCATACTAGTATTAGAAGCATCTACTTTTAAAATTTCTTTTGCCTGATCTATAAACTCTTTAGCTCTCATATCTCTAAGTATATTTTCCATATACTGCGTTCTTTTCTGATTCGCTGTTTTATCTATAGAATATGCTTTTATATCAAATGCTCTTTCTGCAATACCGTTAACTACTATATCTACAAATTTAGGTATAATAGGAACAGGCTTCCAATCTAAATTTAAGTACGATAAATCTCCATTAATAGACAATTCATCTTTATATTTTTGTATACTTTGTTCGCCTCTTGCATATAATCTTAATCTATGAAAGTTATCTCTATTTGCAAAGTAACGTGCACTTCCCGAATCTTTTTTAAACCATTCAGATTCTACAGCTTTAGCAACTTCTAATCCATATTGCAAATCTGCTTTCTCAATGTCGCTTAATGCTTGACTGGGGAAAATACTTCTTGTGGGTATTTTTGCCATTTATTGTATTATTTTTGAAAAATTGCCTTTATTATTGTATTTAGCAAAACTAAAATTTACTTTATTATTTAATTTATTTATAGGTTTTGGAGTGTATAAATTTTTATTACACGCCATTACTGCCAGCCCGGAGCTTATAGCAGCATCAAATTTTGTTCTTTTATTTATATCAAATTTCGCCCAATCATTTAATGTAGTGTTAAAATACATATCTCCATATTCTCCATCTCCTTTATTACCTACGTATGAATTTATATAACTTTCAATCGCTGCTGCGTGAGCCTGCCTTATATCTTCACTTGAGTTTGGTATGCCACCTATTTCTTTTTCGGCTATAGATAATTTATTCCAAACTTTATCAGGTCTATTCATTGAATAACCTCTATATCCTCTTCTTTTTAAATAGTATAATAATCTAGGCTTATTATTTTCTGCTAGTATTGGCATACCGTAAAAGTGTAATGCCATTAATATATCCTCAAAAAATATTTCAGCTGTTTGAGGCCTAGCTATATATTCAAGAAAAAACCTGTTGGCCGGTACGTTTTCCATGCTAAATTTAGTAAGGCCGTGTAATGATCCTTTAGACCCCTTGCCATCTGTAGTTCCGGATATATCGTAACTATCGCAACCAAATGCACCAATATGTTCATTACCAGGATATTTGCTACCATTTTTTATTAATACTTTATTTTGTAAATTTACACTTGGTACCCAACTAACATCAAATCTACCATTTGGATTTGGTGTAAACTCTACTTGGGTGTCTTTGATACCGTTTTTCCATTGAAAACTTCCACGAGTGACAAGAGCATTGTATCTAGCTTCTTCATTGTAATCAATTTGTTCGTAAATCCTAGCAAGATTAAATATGCTATTTTTAGTTTCATCTCGGAAAGCGTGTTCTTCAGTTCTTGGAAATTGTCTATAAAATTCATTTAAACCATCTTGATCTCCTTTTAATCCTTCAACTTCATTATCCCAGTGTTCAATAACCCCGACATCAATGTATTGGCTGTAGTTGTCTTCAACCGGTTCTTTCGGCGTGTTGAATACAGGTAATCCATAAGAATCAATGAATCCTTCGAAGTTCCA
>TARA_B100001093_G_scaffold120737_1_pt1 | contig 17399 bp, 18 predicted proteins | sample TARA_B100001093 | Tara Oceans TARA_B100001093 (sample SAMEA2623116) | marine metagenome | biome: marine biome (ENVO:00000447); feature: surface water layer (ENVO:00002042); material: "saline water (ENVO:00002010), including plankton (ENVO:xxxxxxxx)" | depth 5 m
TAGCGGGTCAACTTTGAGCATTACATGAAAACAACAGCATTAAGAACACAAGATATTGAGCAAAAGTGGTACATAGTCGACTGTACCGGTAAAAGACTTGGCAGACTTTCTGTTCAAGTAGCAAATATATTGCGTGGAAAGAACAAACCAGAATATACGCCTAATTCAGATGTAGGTGATTTTGTTATTTTACTCAATGCAAAGAATATTGAAGTAACAGGTAAGAAAGCAACTGACAAAATATATTACAGACACTCTGGCTTTCCAGGCGGAATTAAGCAAATATCATTCCAAGATCAAATGGAAAAGAATCCAGAAAAAGTTATTCGTGATGCTGTAAAAGGGATGTTGCCCAAAAACAGATTAAATAGACAGATAATAAAAAAATTGAAAGTTTACAATGATGAAGTGCATCCGCATGAAGCTCAAAACCCGCAGGAGATGAAATAATGAATACAATTTCTGGTAGAAGGAAAGAGGCAACAGCAGTTGTAAGGCTTAAAAAAGGAACAGGAGTCGTCACAGTAAATAAAAAAAGCATAGATGACTACTTCGGAAGAGATGTTGCAAAAATGATTGTTAGGCAGCCATTAGTGCTAACAAAGAATGCAGAAGCATATGACGTTGATGCGAAAGTACAAGGTGGAGGTTCTTTTGGCCAAGCAGGTGCTATTAGATTAGCAATATCAAAGGCTCTTTTAGAAGAAGATCCTGAACTAAGGGCTGAATTAAAAAAAGCAGGCTATCTAACAAGAGATTCAAGAGTTAAAGAAAGGAAAAAAGTTGGTTTAAAGAAAGCTAGAAAGAGTCCGCAATTTTCTAAAAGATAAAATAGCTTTTGAACACTTAATAAATTCATACTACTTCTGTTCAAAAATAAATAATTCAAAGAATTTTTTTAAAAACATATTTATTTTGTAATAATTCTGTATATAATACTGATCATAAACATTTAAGAGGAATTCGTTAGTTAGGTTTTAATTAAGTTTGAACACCTTATTTACTGTTCAAAATGTCAAAAAATAAGCAAGGGAAAAAACACATACACATTCTTGATGGAATGTCTTTGTATACAAGGGATAAATCTCCATTTTATTGGGGATATCTTAATATTGACGGAGAAATTCACAAGAAAAGCCTTAAGACTACCGATAAAAAAGAAGCAGAAAAGTTGCTCTTTCAATGGAAAAGCCATTTCTCTAACAATGCAGACAATTACGTGGTTGAGTCGCCTACATTAAACATACAAAATGAAAATCCAAAAGTGGATAACACTAGAAGAAAAGCTTTAATGATAACTTCGGGGCTAATGGGGGCAGTAACAGTTGCTGGTTTTGCAGTCCCTTTTCTAAGTGCATGGAACCCAAGTGAAAAAGCAAAAGCACTCGGTGCTTCTGTTAAATTTGATTTATCTAAACTTGAGCCTGGTGCTATGGCTGTAGTTGAATGGAGAAGAACACCAATTTTTGTTGTTCATCAAACCAGTAAAGCGTTAGAGAATCTTCCAAAATTAAATGACAGGGTTACTGACCCAGCTCTTTCAGAAGGTGTGGCTAGATCATCCAATGAGAGATATACAGTTTTAAAAGGAGTGTGCACCCATTTATCCTGTGCACCTAAGTATCATCCAGAGATTGAACCCAAAGCATGGGATGAAGAATGGCTAGGCGGTTTTTTCTGCCCTTGTCATGGTTCAAAATTTGATCTAGCTGGAAGAGTTTATAAAGGTGTCCCAGCACCAATTAACCTTGAAGTACCCCCTCATTCATTTGATGGCGATACTTTAATTATCGGAGAACCTGCGTAATGGCTACAGAAAAAAATACAATTATGGAGTGGTTAGATAGAAGGCTGCCTGTAACAGAAAACCTTGAAAGACACTTAACAAAACACCCAGTACCAAAAAAAGTAAACTTCTTTTATTTATTTGGAGCGCTTTTAATGGTTGTCTTTATGGTTCAGGTCATAACAGGCATATGGTTAATGATGTTCTATACAAATACTGAAGAGGGTGCTTTCGCAAGTGTTGAATACATTATGAGAGACGTTGAATATGGATGGTTAATGCGGTACATGCACAGTACTGGAGCTAGCGCATTCTTTTTCTTGATGTATTTTCATATGTTCAGAGGTCTTTTATATGGTTCGTATCAAAAGCCAAAAGAACTTGTTTGGCTATTTGGATGTTTTTTACTATTCCTGCTTATGGCAGAAGGCTTCTTAGGTTATGTACTACCCTGGGGTCAAATGTCTTATTGGGCAGCCAATGTTATACTCTCATTATTCGGTTCAATTCCATTTATTGGCCCGGATTTACAGGTTTGGGTGCAAGGTGATTTTGTCTTGTCCGGTATAACGCTTTCAAGGTTCTTTGCTTTACATGTCGTCGTTGTACCTCTGCTAATGATAGCTCTAGTAGTTTTTCATATATTTGCATTACATGAAGTTGGTGCAGGAAATCCGGAAGGTGTTGATATTGAAAAATATAGAGACTCGAAAGGTATGCCACTAGACGGTGCTCCCTTTCATCCATACAAAACTTTCGGAGCTTTGCCCGCAATCGGAGTATTTTTTATTGTATTCTTTGCTATTGTATTTTTTGCTCCCACTGGTGGAGGTTACTTCATAGAAAAGCCAAATTTTGAAGAAGCAAATTTTCTTAAAACCCCAGATCATATAGCTCCTGTGTGGTACTATGCCCCATTTTATTCAATCTTAAGAGCAGTAACATTTGGGATTCCGCTTCTTGGAATTACAAGTAAATTTCTAGGATTTATAATCTTTGCTGCCAGTATTGCTATTTTATTCGTTGTGCCATGGCTTGATAGATCAAATGTTCAGAGTATCAGATACAAAGGCATATATAGCAAAATTGCTATGATTCTTTTTGCAGCATCATTCATTACTCTTGGGTATCTGGGAACTAAACCGGTAAATGAGCTAAGAACACTAGTTGCACAGATTTGCACCATTTTTTACTTTGCCCCATTTATCTTAATGCCGATTTACACAAAATATGAAAAAACATTGGAAGTACCAGACAGACTATGAAAAAATTATTTTTAACTCTTTTTTTACTAAGTGCTTTTAGCTATTCTGCGGGTGAAAATGCATGCGGTAGTTTAGAAAAATGTGACGATTTTTCTACGGATGTTCATGACCTATATTCATTGCAAAGAGGTTTAGGTCTTTATATGAATTACTGTTCTAGTTGTCACTCACTTAAACTCTTAAGATGGAACAGGATGCAAAGAGATTTAGTAATACCAGAAAACATAATTACTGAGGATCTTATAAAAACAGCTGACACAAAAATAGCTGATCATATGACTTTTGGAATACCTGATAAATCACCAATAGGAGCTCCAGACTTAACACTGAGGACTAGAGTTAGGGGGGATGATTGGATTTATACCTACCTTCGAACATTCTATCAAGATTCTTCTCAAACCTCAGGTTCGAATAATCTTGTTTATGTGGGAACAGCAATGCCAAATGTTCTCGCAGGCCTTCAGGGAAATCAAGCACTTGACAAGGATGGTAATATTGTAAAAGTGTCAGAAGGTTCAATGACCAAAGAAGAATTTGATAATTCTATGAGAGATTTAGTTAATTTCTTGGCATATGCAAGTGAACCAGCAAGAATAACAAGAGAAAAAAATGGCATTTTTGTAATTTTATTCTTCGTGGTATTTACAGCAGTTATGAACCTTCTATACAGAGAATACGCAAAGGAGCTTAAATGATATTTTATTCAGAAGAAAAAGGACATTACAGTCATATGGTTAGACTGGTACTAGCAGAAAAAGACATAGCCTGTGAAATCAAAGAATTTGATCCAGCAGGAAAGCTCCCAGAAGAGTTGCCGAGCATTAACCCATATAATAAGTTGCCTGTACTTGTTGATAGAGAAGTTACAATATATGAACCAAGGGTAATTCTTGAGTACCTGGATGAAAGGTTCCCACATCCACCATTGCTGCCAATTTATCCTAACGATAAAGCAGAATGCAGACTATTAATCCACAGGATTGAAAAGGATTGGCTGCCAGTAGTAGACAGAATGATGACCCCAAAAATTAGCCAAAAAGAATTTGATTCACTAAAAAAAGAACTAGTTAATTTAGTCTCGGGTATAGTTCTAGTTCTGAAAGAAAAACCATATTTTATGAGTGATGAATTCACTCTCGTTGACTGTTATATGTCTGCAATTTTATACAGACTCCCATATTTGGGCGTGAGCTTACCAAACACAAAATCCTTTGCTAGCTTAAGCGCTTATCAGGAAAAATTATTTTCAAGACCAAGCTTTGATTTGTCTCTGACAGATTCAGAGAGAGATCTCAAATATTCTTTCAATTGATATAAGACCTTGAGACAAGTTGATTGGGACTTAACTCATAGATCCCAAGCAGCCCTCTAATCTCTCCTGTTATATTATTTGCTATAGCGAAACTAAGCAGCATCGCATCATAACCTAAGCAAAAGCTTCTGCTTTTTGTTAAGTCAAAGCCATATTTATTTTCATAAGTATGATCAATCAATGTAATGTCATGTAGCGATACCTCATTAGTATCAATTTTCTGATTAAAATTAGATGTAAAAGAGAAAAGCTCATAATCCAATCCATAATTAAATCTCACAAGGGATGCTAGCTCATAAAGGCGTGTGAGGTTTTCAGGAAATATAACAATATGTTTAAAATCTTTTCTAGCTCTTGGCACAAAACCTACATCAGAAAAACTAGCATTATCAACGAGGTTAAATCTATCTTTGCTTTCAGTTACATCCAAAAAATTTTCTATTCTTGCTGACGGTTCTTCTCCAACTTCAATCGTAATTGCATCATTAGCATTGTTAAACCATAAGGTTCTAAAGGAATTGCTATTATTTTTTTCATCATCAGCATCTTTTATGAATCCAACCCTCTTCACACCCTTGTTTCTTAAATAGTAATCCAAAGCGACATCTTGAGATTTTTGGCTTAGTGAAATTGATAAATTTTTAACAGAGTCATTCAAAAACAAAGCTTTGTTAGTTAAAAGCAATCCATCAATGTCGGAAACTATTTCATTGCTTATAGGACCTATTAAAAAATTTTTGTTAGCTGTATTTAAATCAAGATTTTCTTGTCTAATAAAACTTATTTCATTTTGAATTTTATATTCTTCTTTTGCAGCCAATATTCCTAACTGAAAGTAAGTATTAAATTCTGCAAATTTTTTGTGATCTGGAGAAGCCACAATAAACTTTTTTTGATAGGTGCTCTCCTGAAGAAAGCCTTCTATATTTGTAAGTCCAATAAATTTATTTTGTTCTAATTTAGGAAGAACCTGGTTTTTTATTGCACTTTTCTTAGGCGCTGTAGAGCAACTAGTTATAATTAATGTAAATAAGAAATAAAGAAATAACTTTTTAAACATGATTTTTTATATTATACCTTCTCCCATAGGTAACCTTGATGATTTTACAATTAGAGCAATTAACACTATTTCAAAACTCGACTTTCTTGTTGTAGAGAATAAATCTTCAGCTCAGAAATTATTAAAAAAATATAATTTAAGTGTTCCAAAGATAATTATCTACAATGATCATTCTTCAGAAAAGGATAGAACAAAAATACTTAATTTATTAATGTCAGAGGGTGTTGGTGGAATAATTTCAGAAGCTGGCACGCCATTGATATCTGATCCAGGGTTTAAATTAATTTCACAACTCATAGTTAAGGGTGTGAAAATCATACCTCTTCCTGGGCCAACATCGGTAATACCTGCACTTGTAGCAAGCGGGTTACCAACAGATAAATTTCAATTTTTTGGTTTCTTGCCAAGAAAAAATAATGAAATAAAGAAAACTCTTAATGATTGTTTAAAATTTAATGGGACTTCAATATTCTTTGAATCACCTCACAGAGTTATCTCAACACTTGAGACTATAGACGAAATATTTGGAGATGAAGTTGATATATGTCTTGCTAAAGAGATTTCTAAGCTTCATGAAATATTTCTTAGGGGGACTGCAAGAAAAATATTACTTGATTTTGAAAAGAATAAAGATTTAAGCAAAGGCGAATTTATTCTACTATTAGATTTAAATGATTCTAATAAAGATATGTCTACCGCTGATAAGCTTTTTGATATGTTAGAAGCAAAGCTTAGTATTAAAGAAATCGCTAAAGTTTCTTCACAAGTTACAGGCATAAACAAAAATTTTTTATACGATAGATTTTTATCTTTTTCTAAGAAGACTTGATATGATATGTGACTGAGTTGGTCGAGCTATCGCTTATTTTTTAATAAGAGGAAAGTCCGGACTTCAAAGAGCAGAGTGCCAGCTAACTGCTGGGGGACGTGAGTCTACGGCTAGTGCAACAGAAAACAAACCGCCAGTTCTCTGGTAAGGGTGAAAAGGTAAGGTAAGAGCTTACCGCCTAAGTAAAATTAGGGCATGGCAAACCCCACTCGAAGCAATGCCAAATAGAGATCTAATTGCGTTGCTCGCGCAAGATCAGGGTAGGCAGCATGAATGCTTTGGTGACAAAGTATCAAGATAAATGATGGCCTAAACAGAATCCGGCTTATAGACCAACTCATTTCTCTAATTTAAAATTAATTTATGACTTGGCAAATTCTTGACTCAAATTATGAACAAGCAAAGATTACTGTTATCGGTATTGGTGGTGGAGGCGGTAATTGCGTAAACCATATGATCAAAACAGGCATAAGAGGTGTGGAATTTATCTGTGCAAATACAGATTCGCAAGATCTTACAAAGATACAAAATGCTAAAAAAATTAAATTAGGCGAAGAGTTTACAAAAGGTCTTGGAGCTGGCAATGATCCTGAAAGAGGGAGAACTGCAACTGAGCTAAGTAAAACCGAAATACAAAATTTACTAGAACATACAGAAATGCTTTTTATTGTTGCTGGCATGGGAGGAGGTACAGGTACCGGCGGTGCTCCAGTAGTAGCAAAAATTGCGAAAGAGTTAGGAATACTTACTGTAGCGGTGGTAACCACACCTTTTAAATATGAGCAAGACAAGAGGGCTGAGCAGGCGCAAGCCGGAATTGCAAAGCTTATGCAAAATGTTGATTCACTCATTGAAATTGATAATGAAAAAATATTTGAAATATTTCCTGAAAATACTCAATTTAATGAAGGTTTTAATGCAGTTAATGAGGTAATTACAAATGCTGTAAGGGGTGTTTCTAATGTAATCCTAAACCCAGCAACTATGAATGTTGATTTCGCTGATGTACAGGCTGCTATGTCACAAAAAGGTATGGCAATAATGTGTATAGGCAAGGCAAGTGGTCCAGATAGAGCAATTGAAGCAGTAGCTAATGCTCTCAATAATCCTTTTTTTGATCGTGCGGAAGTTAAAAATGCTAAAGGTTTATTAGTTAATATTTGTGGACCTTCTAAGATGGAAATGCAAGAAATTAAAGAAATAATGACCCATGCTCAGCAGATTAGTCAGCAAGGTGTTGAAGCTATTCCTGGCCTGACAATTGATGAATCTTTTGGAGAGGAAATTTCAGTTACAATCATTGCCACAGGACTAAGAAAGTTTAATTTGAATTTAGATGAATTCTCAAATTCTTATATAAGGCCTGTACGAGATATTGCTTCTTCAAGATCTATAGAAAACAATGGTTATGTAGATCCAGAGAAATTAAACCGCATTGATATTCTTGAAGTAATACGAGGTATTGAGAATTAAACATATACCGGTTCTTCTTGACCGTTCTGTTGATCTGCTTGTAAAAGATCCGGATGGTTTTTATCTTGATTGCACTTTTGGTAGAGGCGGACACACAAGAAAAATTTTGGAAAAATTATCAGAAAAAGGAAGGCTGGTAGCTTTTGATTTGGATGATGAGGCTGTGAAAGAAGCTAAAAAGATTTCTAATAAAAATTTTGAATTTTATAAAACAAACTTTTCAGAAATCAATCAATTCATTGAGAATGATTCTTTAACAGGAGCAATAATTGATTGTGGTGTTTCTTCACCTCAGGTTGATCAGGCTGAAAGAGGGTTTAGCTTTCAAAAAGATGGTCCACTTGATATGCGATTCAATAAAGATCAGGAGCTAACCTGCTCCACAATAATTGAGAATTATAGTGAAAAAGAAATATCTGATATCTTATGGAAGCTTGGTGAGGAAGAGGAATCACGCAGGATAGCAAAGTTTATTGTAAAGAGAAGAGAATTAAAAAAAATTGATAGAACTTTAGATCTAGCAAATATTATTAAGGAAGCAAAAAGAAAAAGAACAAAAAAACACCCAGCAACAAAATCATTTCAGGCCTTAAGGATGGCTGTGAACTCGGAACTTGAAAGTCTATCAAGATGTCTTGAATCACTGAAAGATAAAATTATTGAATCAGGTAAAATAGTAGTTATCTCTTTTCATTCACTTGAAGATCGTATCGCAAAACAGACCTTCAAAAACAAACCAAACATTATTGAAAAAAAAATCCCTCTAATTGATGATGAATTAAAAGAGGAATTTAAGGTAAGTAAGGTTTTACATCCAACTGATACTGAAATATCAATGAACCCAAGGTCTAGAAGCGCTAAAATGAGAATAATTGAGAAGTTATGAAAATTATTGATTTCAGCCTGATAGCAGTCTTTGTAGTTCTTGTGGTTCTGTCGTTCACAAAAGTTTTACTAGTGTTTGAATATAAGCGAAGTTTTAGTCATATGGACGGCGTACAAGAAAAGATTTTCTATTTACAGAACCAAAATACTAAACTTAAGTTAGAAATAGCCCTAATAAAGTCATCACCATTCATTTATGAGAAAGCGCTTGAAATAGGAATGAAAGAACCTGAAATAGTTAAATGACTAAACTACGCCTCCTTTTTATTATTTTCTTAATCCTTCTGGTTATTCCAAGTGTTAGATATTATCAATTAAACCTAGAACGAGATAAGTTTTTAAAAGCATCGGAAATAAGGAGCATTGCTTCAAAATTAAGCATACAACCAAGAAAAAAAATCCTTGATAGAAATGGAATTGAGCTAGCGACAGATATTTTAAGACCAACACTACTCTTCAAAAATGAAGCTAATAAAAGGAAAGCTCTCAATATTTTGTTGAATAAAAAACAAGAAATATTCCTGAATACAAATAGAAGGCTATATTTAGAAAATAAGATTCCTCAAAAAACTTTAACAGAAATTCAGAAAGCTTGTAGTTGCTCTCCAATAAGAGAAGATACTTTTAAAAGATACTATCCGTATGGCAGTATTTTTGCACCAGTTGTAGGTTTTTCTGGTACTGATGGTGGCCTAGAAGGAATTGAGAAGGTAAAAGATGCTTTTCTAGTAATGGGAAGTGAGAGATTAACTTACAGTAAAAGTCTTAAAGGGGAAAAGTTATCTGGAAGCTTAGATAGGTATCTTGACCAAGAAAAATCAGAGGGCTTATCTTTAACCTTAGATACCAACTTACAATTTAAGCTTTTTGAGGAATTAAAAACTGCAATTTCTAATTCAAAAGCTATAGGCGGTTCTGCATTAATAATGGATGCATTAACAGGAGAGATAATGGCAATGGTTAGCTACCCATCCTTTAATCCAAATAATTCACAAAGGGTTATTGAAAGGAACAGGGTAATAGAAGATTTTTTCGAGCCAGGATCTTTAATCAAGCCTATTACTGTTGCTGGAGCTCTAAGATTAAACCTTATCCAAAAAGATACAGTTATTGATACTAACCCAGGCTTTATAACGCTTTCTGGTTTTAAAAGAAGTGAGGCTGGAGGAAAAAATTTTGGGAATATATCTCCTTCTCAAATTATTTCTAAGTCTTCTCAGGTTGGAATAGCTAAGATCTCTATTAAATTCACTTCTGAAGAGATGAGGCAAAACCTTAGGTTATTCGGGTTTGGGGAATACCTTAATATGAACTGGTTAAATAATAGTAATGGCAGGATGATAGATGCTACAAGATTATATGATATTGATAAAGCGTCGTTAGGTTATGGGTATAGTCTCACATCTAACTTGCTTCAGTTAGCTAGAGCATATAGTGCATTTGCGAATGAAGGAGTAATGGTTGAACCAAAAATTTTTCTTGAGGAGAAAGTCATAAGAAAAAGAGTCCTTACTAAATCAAACGCATCATTCATATTGGATTCATTAAGAATGACAATTCTTGAAGGCACTGCATCTAACCTTAAAGATGAAGAAGTTGATATTGCTGGTAAAACAGGAACATCCGAAAAGTACATTGAAGGCGTGGGTTATGCAGCAGAAAAATATATTTCAAGCTTCGCATCAATTTTTCCAGCCCAGAAACCAAAATACATAATGATTGTTTCAATTGATGAACCAGATCCTAATAAATATTTTGGTGGAGATGTTTCTGCTCCGGTTGTTGCTAAAATGTCTAAGTTCATGAAGAGGCTGAAATACTTATAATGAATCCCTTTTTAGAGTTGAATCCTAATGAAAATTTTAGCTCAAAATCTACTTACCTATCGAAGGATGACATTTTTTTGTCAGTAGATGGTGGAGCTAAATATTTAAATAAAAATGATATTGAAAAAGCAAAATATATATTTATTGATGAAGAAGATCAGTTAGAGACAAATAGTAAATTTAAGGTTATCAAAGGATTGAATAAAAACTATTTAAGTTGGATTGATGAGTATTACCAAATAGCTCATTCCAATTTTAATAATATTTTTATTACTGGCACTAATGGAAAAACTTCTGCGGTAAATTTTCTATCTCAGGTTTTTAAATTTAATAGTTTTAGTTTTGCCTCTACTGGAACATTAGGCACTTTTCTTAATCAAAAGAAATATTTTCATAATGAACTAACCACCGAGAATCCACTTTTTATCAGGCGCTTAATGTCTAAGTGCACTAAAGAGAGCATTGAAAACATATTTTTTGAAGCTTCTTCAATTGGAATTGATCAAGGAAGGTTAGAAGGTTTGAATATTGACCATGCAATTATTACAAACATATCTCGAGATCATATTGACTATCACAAGAGCATGGACAATTACATAGACGCAAAGATTAAATTAATTTCTGGTAATGATTTAGAGACTATTGCTCTTAATATAGATGACGAAACTATAAGTAGAAGAATTAAAGAATTAACTTCAGAAGTAATTTTTACCGTATCAGATAAAAATAAAAATGCTGATATTTTTTTTACTTTACTCAACCAAGATAATGATGGTTCTATAGAATTTAAAACTGAAACTCCATGGGGAAAATTTGTAGTCCAAGGTAAATTAATTTCAAAATTTAATATATACAATCTTTTACTTACGCTTCCATATTTTCAATCGATTCATAAAGATTGCGATAAATTTTTTGATGCAGTCCAAACCCTAAGTCTTCCAAAAGGAAGGTTAGATCAAGTAAGTAAAAATATTTATGTTGATTATGCCCACACTCCTGTTGCATTAGAAGAAGTTTGCAATAATCTACAAAAAAAAGGTGCAGGATTATCAATTGTATTTGGAGCTGGAGGAGACAGAGACGAGGGAAAAAGAAAATTGATGGGTCAGGTTGCAGATAGATATTGCAATAAAATTTATATAACAAATGATAATCCTCGCTCTGAAGACCCAAATCAGATCTCAGTTATGATTCAAGAGGGAATTTCTAAGAAAAATAAAACACACATAGAGCTGAACAGATCTCTTGCAATTAAAAAAGCCATTGATGAGCTAAAGGATGATGAAATTTTATTAATCGCAGGAAAAGGTCATGAGAATAGTCAGATTGTTGGAAATAGAATTATAGAATATTCTGATTACGAAGAAATTAAGAAATGTATAGTTTAGGAAAAAAATTAAGCTTAAATGAATTATCTGAAATATTGGAAATAAAAAATCATACGGATGATTATTTCTTTGAAAGATTAGTTTTTGACTCTAGAGTTGCTAAAAAAGGCGATTTATTTATCCCGTTAAAAGGTTCAAACCACGATGGAGAAAAATTTATCACTGATGTAGTTGAGCAAGGTGCAGCAGCACTAACAATTCAAAATATTTGTGGACCAACATTAAAGGTAGAGAATATCTATGAAAGTCTTTTAAAAATTTGTAAATACAAAATTTCTTTATTTAAACCAAAAATTATTTTTATTACTGGCAGCTATGGTAAGACAACTATTAAAGATATGCTGAAAACAGCACTTGGTTCAAGGTGTCATGCCAGCAAAGAAAATGAGAATAATGAATTTGGAATACCATTCACTATATTAAGTATGCCTTCAGATAGTCAGTATCTTGTTGTTGAATGTGGTGCAAGAAAAACTGGCGATTTTGATTTAATTTCCTCAATATTATTTTGCGATTTATTTATCTTGACAGCTATTACTGAGAACCATCTAAGTACGTTTGGTACTATCGAAAATATTGAAAAAACTAAAATGAAACTTAGGGAATGCCTGCTTCAAAAAAGCAATTTTATAGATGGCCGAGAAGTAAATAAAAAGAATATTCTTGAAACTAATAAAGAGATTATCAGGCAGGCGTTAACCTTATTATCTTTAGAGATAGATATTAATGAAATTACTTTTGATTCTTCAGCTGGAAGAGGGAATATAATTTGTAAGCATAATGGTGAAATCATTGATCAAACTTATAATGCCCATCCTGACACCGTTCTTGCTACTGCTCTGGAAGAAGACCCAGAAAAAACAATTCTTATTCTTGGTGATATGGCAGAATTGGGCGATGATGAGCAAGATATCCACTTAAAAACGCTTGCAAAGCTCTCAAACTATGAAATCTTTTTTACTGGACTAATTTATAAAGAAATTAAAGACAGTCTCGATAATAAAAATCATGTTTATTTTAATAATGAGGATGATTTTCCAATCAAATATTTAACTAAACAGCTCGAGGCAAGAAAAAAAATCTATTTTAAAGGGTCCAGGTCTAGTAAAATGGAGCGATACCTTAAAATTTTATTAGATGATTGAATTATTCCTAAGTTTGCTTTCTGAAAAATCACCTTTTTTAAATTTATTTTCTTATTTAACAACTCGTACATTTTTATCTACTTTGACAGGATTGTTGCTTGTTCTATTTTTGGGTGAATCATTTATTAGCAAGATTAGAGCAATTCAATTCAATCAAGCTGTTGGAGATAGGGGCCCAGACTCACATAAAGCCAAAGATGGAACACCAACAATGGGTGGAGTACTCATTATAGGAAGCGTAATTTTTTCAAGTTTGCTTTGGGGCGACTTCTCAAATAGGTTTTTACTTATAGCCTTGCTATGTTTATTTCTTTTTGCACTTATTGGCTTTATGGATGATTACAAAAAAGTTAAAGAAAAGAATTCTAAGGGAATATCATCTTGGGCAAAAATGACCTATCAAATTTTATTTGCAACAATAATTTCAGTTGCATTATATGCTCATATTTTTGAAAGTTATGAGTTAGCTTATATAGTCCCTTTTTTTAAAGAAGTGTCATTATCATTAGGTCTTCTATTCATTCCAATATCTATTTTTATAATTGTAGGGAGTTCAAACGCTGTAAATCTTACAGATGGTTTGGATGGCCTAGCTATATTGCCAGTTATACTGATTACATCAGCTTTGGGTCTTATTGCTTGGGCAGCTGGAAATACAATTGTTTCAGATTATTTATACATACCATACATAGATGGAACTGGGGAGCTTTTAGTTGTCTGTGGTGCCTTAATAGGAGCTGGAATAGGTTTCTTATGGTTTAATGCATACCCAGCTCAAATATTTATGGGTGATGTTGGTTCACTTTCTATGGGAGCATTTATTGCTCTGATAGCAATAATTGTCAGACACGAGATTGTATTTGCTGTTATGGCTATGGTTTTCATAATGGAGGCAATGAGTGTAATTCTACAAGTCTCCTCTTTTAAGCTCAGAAAGAAGAGAATCTTCAGAATGGCTCCAATCCACCATCATTTTGAACTTATTGGCTGGAAAGAACCAAAAATTATAGTGAGGTTTTGGATCTTAACTTTTATTTTTGTTTTAGTTGGCTTGTCTTTGCTTAAAATAAGGTAATGAAATCACTTATTGTTGGATATGGTTCTACTGGCAGATCTTTTGAACGGTATTTAAAAAAAAATACGGTATTATTTGATATTTTTGATGAGGATAGAAAAAAAATACCAGATGAAAGAGCTCTTGAAACTCTAAGTTCAGCAACAATTTCTAGTTATGAAAAACTATATGTATCTCCTGGAGTAAATCTAAGAAAGTACTTTACACCTACCGAAATAGATAATTTAGTTTATGAGTCTGATTTAGATATTTTCTTTAAAGAAAATGAATCTATAAAAATTGGAGTAACTGGCACTAATGGAAAAAGTACTCTTGTAAGCTACCTTAATCAAGCGTTAAATCTTGCTAGCAGCTCAATTGCATTAGGGAATATTGGTGAGCCATTATTGGATCAAATTGAACATAAAAATAAATATAGTGTGATAGAGGTATCTAGTTTTCAACTTGAAAAGATGGAAAAAAATGATTTTGATTTTTCATTTATTACTAATATTCAAAAAGATCATATAGATTTCCATGGAGATTTTGAAACCTATAAAAAAGAGAAATTAAAAATCTGCTCTGAAAAGGGCCAAACATTTTTTTGTGAGGAGGATGATTATCGAAATATAGCTATAAATTTTGTAAAAAATTTGGAGTCTTATGCGATTAATAAACAAATTAAATTTATTAACCTACCTTTTAGGCTAGAAAAAGTTTCAGAGAAATTTATAAATGATTCTAAATCTACTAACTCCTCATCTCTTTTTTATGCTCTGGATAGGTTAGATTTTAAAGGAGATTTAATTATGTGTGGAAATCCTGCGAAAGAAGGTTACGAGCAACTCAAAATTTTGGGCCCAAGAAAAGTTTATATTTATGGAAAACATAAAATTGAATTATCAAAACTCATTTCACACCCAAACCTGTCAATCCATGAAAATCTTTTTGAAATTTTTGAAATTTTAAAGAAAGAAAGCAATAAAGAATTAGTATTATTTAGTCCAGGCAATCCAAGTGGCAATGATTATAAAAATTACATTGAGAGGGGAGAGCATTTTAATAAATTAAAGAGGGATTATTTTGACTAACAAAAAAGAAAATTTGCTAGATATTGCTTTGCTGGCTCCAATTTTAATAATTACCACCATTAGTTTGCTATTTATTTATTCTTCGTCAAATGTCATAGCATATGCTGATTATGGTAATCCATTTTTTTTTCTACAGAGACAAATAATAGCTCTTTCAATATCACTTATTGCTTGCTCAATATTCTTATTCATTCCAATTTCTTTTTATAGGAGACATGGTCTAACCCTATTATTGCTAAGTACTTTTGTTCTTGCTTTGGTGCTAATTCCTGGAATTGGGATTGAAAGAAATGGTGCAATGCGATGGCTAGCAATTGGTCCAATAAATATTCAGCCCTCCGAAATTATTAAAGTGTTTCTGCCACTCTATTTGTGTAGTTATTGTCTGAGAAGAAAAGAACAACTTGAGTCAAGTTGGAGGGGTTTCATTAAACCCATAGCCATTACAACTATTATTGGTTTATTACTCTTCTTAGAACCAGATTATGGAAATACTGCAATATTATTCTCAATTGCAATTTGCATTTTATTTATTGGTGGAGCAAGAGTGTCTCAGCTATCTATTTTGACACTAATTTTCTTTACGTTCTTATCAATTGCAATTTATTTCAACCCAGAAAGATTAGATAGGGTTTTATCTTTTGCTAATCCTTGGGATGATATGCGAGGCTCCGATTACCAATTAATAAATGCATTAATTGCATCAGTTCAAGGAGGGTTCAGTGGTCTAGGTATTGGAGAAAGTACCCAGAAATATTTCTTCTTGCCTGAAGCTCACACAGACTTTATTTTTTCAATTTACTTGGAGGAAACGGGTTTTATAGGTTTTTCTATATTGATGGCATGCTATCTAACAATATTATGGAGGCTATTTAAGCTTGCAGAAACATCAAGCAAAAAAAACTATTTTTTTAATAGCTTATTAATAACATCATTCGCATTATTGTTTTTCATTCAGACTGCTTTAAATATTTTTGTAAATCTGGGTGTGATTCCTACCAAAGGATTAACTCTGCCCTTCATTAGCTATGGAAGAAGTAGTGTTATTATGAATTTTATCGCTCTTGCTATTACTCTTAGAGCTAGTTGGGAGTTTAGAAATAAAATCAAGTAGTATGAAAATTGCAATTTTTGCTGCAGGTACAGGCGGACATATTTATCCTGCCCTATCTATTGCTGAAGAATTTGGAAAGGATAATGTAATCTTTATTGCTTCAAATAGAGATTTAGAAAAAAAAATTTTTAAGGACTCGGGCTTCCAGGTTAGGCATTTAAATATATCTGGTTTTAGAGGAAAGAATATTTTTGAAAAAATATTTTGGCCAATAAACTTATTATTTGGTGTCTTCTCAACCATTGCTATTTTTCTCAAGTTTAACCCATCAAGAGTCTTATTAATGGGAAATTATATTTCAGTTGTAGGTTTAATATCGTCAATTTTTCTTTTTAAGCCATTATTTATTCATGAGCAAAACTCTATACTTGGTTCAGCTAATAAATTGAGCCTGCCTTTTGCTAAAAAGCTATTTTCTACCTTTAAGCTTAATTTGCAAAAAGAATTAAATTACGGTCAGCCTGTTCGGCCTGATTTTAAATCTTTAAGTTATCAAACCACTGAAACCAAGGAGCATATTCTCGTTTTAGGTGGAAGCCAGGGAGCATCTTTTTTTAACAAGAATTTGCCAAAAATTTTTGAGGACCTAGATTTAAATTCAAAAGTAATCTTTCAAATGGGGGAGAATATTGAGTTAAGCCCACACAGCAACATTGAGTATGTAAATTTTATTGATGACATGCCTAAAGTGATGTCTAAAGCAAAATTCATTATTTGTAGGGCTGGTGCATCAACTGTAGCAGAAGTACAAAGCCTTGGTTTGCCGGCTATATTTATACCGCTACCAAATTCTATTGATAATCACCAAACAAAAAATGCAGAACTAGCATGTTTAAATGGTGGTGGAAAAATCTTGCATCAGAGAGAATTTAGTGAGCATAGCTTTTCAGAAAAGATAAAAGAATTTGATGGTTGTAATCATCAAGAACTAAGTAAAAAAATGAGGAAAAGTATACACTTGGAATCAGCAAAAAAAATAGCAAATGAAATTAAGCAATATTAAACAGATTCATTTTATAGGCATTGGTGGTGTAGGTATGGTAGGTATTGCTGAGATGCTCATAAATCAGGGCTTTAGTGTTAGTGGTAGCGATCTAATTAAAAATAAAAATACAAACAGACTAGATGCTTTAGGTGCAAAAATTTTCATTGGTCACAATGAAAAAAACGT
>TARA_B100001093_G_scaffold241981_1_pt1 | contig 17390 bp, 13 predicted proteins | sample TARA_B100001093 | Tara Oceans TARA_B100001093 (sample SAMEA2623116) | marine metagenome | biome: marine biome (ENVO:00000447); feature: surface water layer (ENVO:00002042); material: "saline water (ENVO:00002010), including plankton (ENVO:xxxxxxxx)" | depth 5 m
GCAACGCTTAAGCTTTCAGCCCCTGAGACCTGCAACAATTTGGTGAGCAACCAAGCCAGACCTTTGACGACTTTTTGAATCACACCAAGATAAAAAAGCAGGGAGGTCAATGCTGAAAAGAAGATAATGGTGGGCAGAATAGAAATTGCAAAAGTATCCAAAGAATTTTCTATTTTTCCAGTTGAAAAAGCTGCAAATAGAAATTCAGTGCCTTTCATTGTAAAGTCTAGAACTGCTAAAAAGAGATTTCCAATCCAACGAAAAATATCCTGTACAAAGTCCACTCTTAAAACACATATGGCTAAAATGAGTTGTGCCATCAGCCCAAAGCCCACCGTTCTCCAATTAATGGCTTTTCGATTGTTGCTAAGCAGAATCGATATACCAATAAGAACGGCCATACCCAAAAGTCCACGCAAAAGACTTTCTAAGCTAAATCCTTGGCTTTGAATGATTTCTATTGAATGTTCCTGGGCAAATGTTATTTGGCTAAAAAAAAGAACAAATAATAATAAATAAGATTTCATTTAAAAATTGGTTAATAGTTATCAGCGCTTAGAGATTTCATCTCTAAGCTTTGCAGCCACTTCATAGTCTTCGCCTTGGACTGCCTTTTTCAGCAGATCCTTTAGATCTGAAAGTGAGAGATCTTTAAAAGTCTCATCTGCAGGGACTTTCATTTTTTTCCCTTTGGCAGGCTCGCTTTCGAAAACGAGACTGTCTTCAATTTTTTTACCCTCTTTAACATTGTCAATTTTTAGAATAACCCCTGCTTTGTCTAAAATGTTTTTATAAGTAAAAATTGGTGCGGAAAATCGCAATGCCAATGCAATGGCGTCGCTGGTTCTCGCGTCAATTATTTCTTCAATATTGTTGTTTTCACAAATCAAAGAGGCGTAAAACACGCCGTCGACGAGTTTGTGAATAATAACTTGTTTAATAACAATATTAAAACGCTCGGAAAAGTTTTTAAATAAATCGTGAGTAAGCGGTCTGGGGGGACGAATGTCTTTTTCAAGTGCTATGGCAATTGATTGGGCTTCAAATGCACCAATGACAATGGGGAGTTTGCGTTCGCCGTTTTCTTCACTAAGGATGAGCGCGTAAGCACCACTTTGTGTTTGGCTGTAGGAAATTCCCTTTATATTTAGTCGAATTAAACTCATTGTTTACACTGACAAATAACAATTTTAATTCCTAAAATACCAAACTTATATGCCTTTTATTTTTAAGGTTATAAATTTTGTGCCTTAAAAGCTTTCAGTTTTTCTGTTAGCTTGGGGACGACATCAAAAGCATCACCAACAATACCATAATCAGCTGCTTTAAAAAAAGGGGCTTCTGGATCGGTGTTGATGACTACTTTGATCTTTGATGAATTAACCCCAGCCAGGTGTTGAATAGCACCTGATATTCCAATGGCAATATAAAGGTTGCTAGCCACTGGCTTACCAGTTTGACCTACATGCTCGCTGTGCGGCCTCCAGCCAAGGTCTGAGACTGGTTTTGAACAAGCAGTCGCCGCTCCTAAAACCTCAGCTAAATTTTCAATTAAGTTCCAATTTTCGGGGCCTTTTAAACCGCGGCCAGCAGAAACTACAATATCTGCGTCTGCAATGGAAACTTTGTCAGTGGCTCTGTCAATCCCCTTGACAGTAATTTTTGAAGTCTTAAAGATCGGTTCAAAAACTTCTACAGATGCAGAGGCCGATTTTTCAACCAGTCCAAAAGCATTGTTAGACAATCCAATAATCTTAACTTCCGTTGTGATTTCCGTCATTTCAAAAGCTTTGTTGGTAAAGACACTTCTTTTGACTTGAAAAGGGATTGTACTGCTCGGTAGCGATACGACGTTTGGCAGATAACCAGCCTTGAGTCCGACGCAAAGCATGGGCGCTAAATATTTACTGTCTGCACTGCTGCTTAAAACGACCAATTTAGAATGCTCCTTTTCAACAGCCTGTTTTATGACATCTGCGTAAACTTCGGCATTAAAATCTTGGGTCGTTTGAACATTTAAAATCTTATCAACTCCATATTTAGCCAAAATAGAACAATCTTCAGCATTAAAAACAACCGCTGTTAAAGCACTGTTTGTTTGATTTGCTAAGGCGCTTGCATATGAGGCGACTTCCAAAGCCGCTTTTTTGAAATTTCCATTTTCAGATTCGATGTATACGAGTACAGACATAGATTTGATTTTAAAGCACTTTGGCTTCGTTGTGTAAAAGGCTTATTAATTCGTCAATATTTTCGGCATCTACCATTTTAATTGCGCTTTTCGCGGGGGGTTTTTCAAAAGAAATAGACCGAGTTTTTTGTTCAGTATTTGTTGACTCAACGACAGTTAGAGGTTTTTTTCGAGCCATCATAATTCCTCGCATATTGGGAATTTTTAAATCACTTTCTTCAACCAATCCTTTTTGGCCCCCAATTACAAGAGGTAAAGAGGTCGATAAAGTTTCCTTTCCCCCGTCAATTTCTCTAACAGCTGTAGCATTTGATCCGCTAAGCTCCAAAGCGATACAGTTATTGACAAAGCTCGCTCCTATGGTTGCAGCGATCATTCCGGGAACAACTCCTCCATTGTAATCAATAGATTCCCTGCCAGCAATGATCAGGTCGTAACCGCCTTCTTTGGCAATTTTAGAAAGTTCGCTGGCTACTGCGTAACCGTCCAAAGCTGGGGTGTCAATCCTAATGGCTGCATCGGCACCAATGGCAAGTGCTTTTCTCAGGGTCGGCTCTGTTTCAGGACCTCCAACACTGACTACATCTACTGAGGCTCCTTGGCGTTCTTTGAACCACATGGCACGAGTCAAGCCAAATTCATCGTTTGGATTGATGACAAATTGCACTCCGCTGCTATCAAATTTTAAATTATTTGCTGTAAAATTTATTTTTGAAGTGGTGTCAGGAACATGGCTGATACAGACTAAAATTTTCATCATTTAGATTGTTTTATTTACAATACAAATTTACAAAAAAAGATTCTATTTCCTATGCATGCATAGGAAATTTTTTAAATAATATTGGCTTTAAATATGATTGTTTATTCTTATTTTTGTAGTTCAGCTTAGATATAGATTCTAAGAAACCAATTTTTTTATTCTACATCCAATGTAGTAAGATAGGAGTCAACATATGAAAACATTACAATTTAGAGAGGCTGTTTGTGAAGCCATGAGTGAAGAAATGCGTCGGGATGATAGTATTTATTTGATGGGGGAGGAAGTTGCGGAGTACAATGGCGCTTACAAGGCATCAAAAGGAATGCTGGATGAATTTGGAGAAAAGCGGGTCATTGACACACCGATTTCTGAGTGTGGTTTTTCGGGAATTGCAGTTGGTTCTACCATGACAGGCAACCGCCCAATTGTAGAGTTTATGACCTTTAACTTTTCATTAGTCGGTATCGATCAAATTATAAATAATGCTGCAAAAATCAGACAAATGTCTGGTGGACAATTTAAATGCCCCATTGTTTTTAGAGGCCCTACCGCTTCTGCAGGGCAGCTGGCCGCCACACATTCACAAGCCTTTGAGAGCTGGTTTGCAAATTGTCCTGGGTTAAAAGTCATTGTACCATCAAATCCATATGACGCAAAAGGCTTGCTAAAAGCGGCCATTAGAGACGATGACCCTGTCATATTTATGGAAAGTGAGCAAATGTATGGAGACAAGGGAGAGGTCCCTGAAGGTGAATACATTTTACCTATTGGGGTTGCAGATATCAAGCGTTCAGGTTCAGATGTCACTGTTGTATCTTTTGGAAAGATTATCAAAGAAGCCTACAAAGCGGCTGACAGCTTAGAAAAAGAGGGTATTTCCATTGAAATCATTGATTTGAGAACCGTTTGTCCATTGGATATTAAAACTGTTATTGATTCTGTAAAAAAGACCAATCGATTGGTCATTCTTGAAGAGGCTTGGCCCTTTGGAAATGTATCCACAGAAATCACTTACCAGGTACAAGAAAAAGCCTTTGATTATCTCGATGCACCTGTAATCAAAATCAATACAGCTGATACACCAGCACCTTACTCGCCGGTATTGTTGCAAGAGTGGCTGCCCAACAGTGAAGATGTCATCAAGGCAGTAAAAAAAGTCTTGTATAAATAAAACAACTTAGATTTTTAATAGAAAAATAGATTTTCTATTGTTAATCATTTTACTACATTTGTTGCCTTTAAAAATCAATTAAAACAATATTATGGAATCATTAATGATTTACATGCCAGTAGCCATGGCGTTTTTGGGCTTGATATATATGTTGGCAAAGAAATCCTGGGTAATGAAGCAGGATTCAGGGGACGGAAAGATGAAAGAAATTTCCGATTATATATACCAAGGTGCTTTGGCATTTTTAAAAGCTGAATACAGGCTTTTAGCAATCTTTGTAATTGTTGTTAGTGTTGCGCTTGCAATTGTTTCAATGATTGTACCTTCTACACATCTAATGATTGTGATTGCATTTATCTTTGGTGCTCTATTTTCTGCATATGCAGGGAACATGGGGATGAAAATTGCGACCAAAACAAATGTTAGAACCACACAAGCCGCTCGTACCAGCTTACCACAAGCTTTAAAGGTTTCCTTTGGTGGCGGAACAGTCATGGGGCTTGGTGTTGCTGGATTGGCTGTTCTTGGTTTGACAGCATTTTTTATTCTTTTCTACAATATGTTTATGGTTAGTGGAGAAGCTTTTTCAACGGAAAATATGACAATTGTATTAGAAACACTTGCTGGATTCTCACTTGGTGCTGAGTCTATTGCTCTTTTTGCAAGAGTTGGAGGTGGTATCTATACCAAAGCTGCTGATGTAGGTGCTGATTTAGTTGGAAAGGTAGAGGCTGGAATCCCAGAAGATGACCCGAGAAACCCAGCTACTATTGCTGATAATGTTGGAGACAATGTTGGAGATGTTGCGGGGATGGGAGCTGATTTATTTGGTTCCTATGTTGCCACAGTTTTGGCCGCCATGGTTTTAGGAAACTACGTTATAAGAGACAACGGTGCCGTAGAAGCTTTTGATGGATTAGGACCCATTCTACTTCCCATGGCAATTGCAGGTGTAGGAATCATTATTTCTATGCTTGGATCTATGCTTGTCAAGATTAAATCCAATGACGCAAAAGAAAAGGAAGTAATGGGAGCATTAAACGTTGGAAACTGGTTTTCAATTTTTTTGGTTGCGATTTTATGTTATTTTCTGGTTGATTGGATGCTTCCAGAATCTATGACTATGAAGTTCTTCGGAGAAGCTGAAAGAGAGATCTCATCTATTAGAGTATTTGCAGCAACAATAATTGGCTTGATAGTGGGAGCTGTCATTTCTTCAGTTACGGAATACTACACAGGTTTGGGAAAAAAACCAATTTTAAAAATTGTACAACAATCGAGCACTGGAGCTGGAACAAATATCATTGCTGGTTTAGCTACAGGGATGATTTCTACTTTTCCTACTGTCATCCTTTTTGCAGCAGCGATCTGGGGATCTTATGCATTTGCGGGGTTTTACGGAGTAGCAATGGCCGCTTCAGCCATGATGGCTACAACAGCGATGCAGTTGGCTATTGATGCTTTTGGACCCATTGCTGACAATGCAGGGGGGATCGCAGAAATGAGCGAACAAGACCCCATTGTTAGAGAAAGAACAGATATTTTAGATTCAGTTGGCAATACAACTGCTGCAACGGGCAAAGGATTTGCCATTGCTTCCGCTGCATTGACTTCTTTAGCTTTATTTGCTGCCTATGTAACATTTACTGGTATTGATGGAATTAATATTTTTAAAGCTCCTGTATTGGCAATGCTATTTGTAGGTGGAATGGTACCCGTCGTTTTTTCTGCACTTGCTATGAATGCTGTTGGACGTGCTGCTATGGAGATGGTACAAGAGGTTCGAAGACAGTTTAAAGAAATTCCTGGGATTATGGAGGGAACCGCCAAGCCGGAGTATGACAAATGTGTCGATATTTCCACGAAAGCCTCTCTCAAACAAATGATGCTACCCGGTCTTCTAACGATTGGTTTACCATTGCTTATTGCATTTCTTCCATTGGTATTTGGAATGGACCATCTAATCATTGCTGAAATGCTTGGAGGCTATATGGCAGGTGTGACAGTTTCTGGAGTTCTATGGGCTATCTTTCAAAACAATGCTGGAGGCGCTTGGGACAATGCAAAAAAATCATTTGAAGCTGGGGTAGAAATCAATGGTGAAATGACCTACAAAGGGTCTGATGCTCACAAGGCAGCAGTCACTGGAGATACCGTTGGAGATCCCTTTAAGGACACTTCTGGACCTTCAATGAATATTCTTATCAAACTCACGTGTTTGATTGGATTGGTGGTTGCTCCAATTTTGGGAGGCCATTCTGAAGGCTCTGATACTGAGACCAAAAAACTCAGTTACAGCGTGGGGGTTAATGTAGCTTCTGGAATTAAAGCGCAAGGCGTTGAAGCCATTGACACCAAAGCTATTTCAAAATCTTTTAATGATGTATTCCAAGGCAATGATTTAGAAATTTCTGAACAAGAAAGTTTACAATTCATACAAACTTATTTCAGGGATTTGCAATTAAAAAAACAATCACAAGCTGCCGAAAAATCTAAACTCTTAGAACAAGAAGGCATTGCCTATTTGGCTGAAAATGCTAAAAAAGAAGGAGTTGTTACAACGGAAAGCGGACTTCAATATGAAGTGTTGACCAAAGGATCAGGGGCTTCACCAACGGCAGATGACAGTGTCACAGTACATTACATTGGGACATTAATTGATGGGACTGTTTTTGACAGTTCAGTGGAAAGAGGTGAACCTGCAACATTTGGAGTTACACAGGTTATTGCTGGTTGGACCGAAGCCTTACAGTTAATGTCAGTAGGCGATAAATTACGCTTGGTAATTCCATCAGATTTAGCTTACGGTTTAAGAGGCGCAGGCCCAAGTATTGGACCAAATTCAACACTGATATTTGAAGTTGAACTGCTTAATATCAATTAAAATTTACACCATCAAAAAAAGCCTCTACAATTTGTAGAGGCTTTTTTTTGTTTTTTTCTAGAAGAGGCCATTAATTTCTGCGTCAATTTTAGCAATGACATTACCAAGATCTTCCGCTTTTTCAACAAAATCAAGGTCATCTACATTAACAATTAAAAGGCGTCCTTTATTATAGCCGTGAATCCAAGCTTCATAACGCTCGTTTAAACGGCTCAAATAGTCTATGGAAATGGAGTTTTCATAATCCCGTCCTCTTTTGTGTATTTGATGCACAAGATTGGGAATAGAACTTCTCAAATAAATTAATAAATCAGGTGCCTGAACAGTGCTTTCCATTAAATTGAAAAGCGATGAGTAATTGTCAAAGTCTCTATTGGTCATCAGTCCCATGGCATGTAAATTAGGGGCAAAAATATTGGCATCTTCGTAGATTGTTCGGTCTTGAATGATATTTTTCCCACTTTTTCGAATTTGCATAACTTGCCGGAAACGGCTGTTTAAAAAATAGACTTGTAGATTAAAACTCCAACGTTCCATTTGGTTGTAAAAATCATCTAAGTAAGGATTGTCAACAACATCTTCTAGTTGTGCTTCCCATTTAAAGTGTTTTGCAAGTAATTGAGTGAGGGTGGTTTTTCCAGCCCCAATGTTTCCAGCAATAGCAATGTGCATAATCTAAATTTTTAGTTGGTAGTGGTAAAGAAATTCACCGTCATAAATATACAAGGTTTGGTTCATTACAAAAAACTGTTTAATTATTTTTTTTGACGTTTTTAAAACTTCAAACTCAGGACTGTTGTTTTTTTTGTAGAAGAGTAAATTTCCTTTTTTAAAAATGGAAAAATTAGATCCCAATTTAAAATCCTCAAAACCGTGATGTTTTATTTTTGAGATCAAACTTCCAGTGTAGTTGTAGTGGTACAAGTCAGACGCCGTTAGAGCAAAAACATTATTGTAGTCGCTCTGAAGCGCCACTACTTCACGATCAAAGGGAAGGCTATTCAACTTTGTTTTTTGAGTTTTGTAATCAAATAGCTCTAACTGAAGGCTGAGTGCATTGTACAACCAAAGCGCACTTTCATTGGCGTAGGCAATTTCAGTCACCAGTCTATAGGGAGTAATATTGTTAAAGTTGATGCTATTTATTTCAGCCATGCGATTGTCTAGCATCACTATGGAATTAAAGTTTTTATGAAGGACTGCAAGCTTAAGCGCATTAAAGATATGAACTTGATCAATCTTACCCAATTGAAGATTGCTGTAAGATTGAAGGTTGCTGTCACTCTTTTTTTCAAGCGCATCATTTTTAATGTAATACAATGATTCAAAGCGGTCTACCCCCACAAAATAATCATGTGAAACTTTCTCTTTTTTAAGCAGCGTTAGTGCTGTTGTATTTTGAGCGCTTGTTACTAGGACACTAAAAAACAAAATAAGGGCGATGGGTTTTTTCATTAGCTGAAAGTACAAAAAAAAATAGCTTTAAATTTGTTACAAAACATAATTTGTTTCGTCAAACAAATCAACCAATGACAAAACATAATTTAAGTTTGTGATGAATTTAACGATGCATCGTTAAACAAAGTGTAAATTTGTCCAGTTTAATTCAGTGAGATAAATTATATGAGATTAAAATACAACCTTGCGATTACAGTGCTCTTAGCGCTTATATGCAACTCAATCTTGGCGCAAGATTTTCAAGGCAAAGCCTATTACTTCTCTAAGACAACCCCTGATATGAGTGGCTGGGGTAATGGCCAAATGACAGAGATTCAAAAGAAACAAATTGCCGAGCGTATGCGGGGTATGTTTGAAAAGTCTTTTGTTTTAAATTTTGACAGACAAGCTTCTATTTTTAAAGAAGAGGAAGTTTTAGAGGCCCCAGGCCAAAAAGGATTTGGAGGCTGGTGGAGTAGCTTTTCATCTGGACCCCAATATAAAAATATAAAAACCCAACAGTTTATTCAAGATCAAGAGTTTTTTGGGCGCCAATTTTTAATCACGGACACCCTTCAAAAGTTTGAGTGGAAAATGGGTACTGAAACCAAGCAAATTGGGCAATATTTATGCATGAAAGCAACCGCTATAAAAAAAGTAGATGAATTTGACTGGCGCAGCATGCGGCGTAAAAAGAGTGGTGAAAAAAATCGAGACAAATCCAAAGCAGATTCTACGAAAACCAAATCCGTAACTGAAGACATCGAAGTTCCCAAAACCATTGAAGTTACCGCCTGGTATACGCCTCAAATCCCCATCAATCACGGACCAGGCGAGTTCTGGGGGTTGCCAGGACTTATTCTTGAAGTCAATGCCGATCAAACAAGTATCTTATGTTCAAAAATTGTAATGAACCCCGAACAAAAATTCACGATTGAGGCTCCCGACAAAGGCCGTATTATTTCCCGCTCTGATTACAACGAAACAGTCAAGCTTAAAATGAAAGAAATGCGTGAAATGTACCGTGGACGCGGGGGGAGAAAATAAGCCAACTCAAATTCAATAACCAATTTTTTAGAGATGAAATATTTTATAGTTCCTTTTTTACTGCTATTTTTCGGAGAGACTTATTCTCAAATAAAACTCCAAGGATATGTCAGAGATTCCACTGGAAACGCTTTAGAGCTGGCCAACGTCATTGCCATCAACAAGGCCACATCTGCTTTGGATTCATACGGCATCACCAACGAAGCCGGCCGCTTCAAATTAAATCTTAAAAAGAATACTGTTTACAATCTACAGCTAAGCTACATAGGTATGAAATCTATAAATCAGACTTATGAAACTACAAGTACTGATGCTTCCATAGATTTTACGATGCAACAAGACAATGCTTTGGATACCGTGGAGTTGACCTATGAAATGCCAGTAACCATCAGTGGAGATACGCTCACTTATAATGCGGATTCTTTTAACAAAGGGACGGAGCGCAAACTAGAAGATGTTTTGGAAAATTTACCAGGAGTTGAAATCAATGATGATGGTCAGGTTGAAGTTGAGGGAAAGGTCGTAACAAAATTAATGGTTGAGGGTAAAGACTTCTTTGATGGAGACAGCAAATTAGCCACCAAGAACATTCCTTCCAATGCCGTTGACAAAGTCCAGGTTTTAAAAAATTATGCAGAGGTTGGTCAGCTTAGCGGGGTTACCAATAACCAAGACAATATTGCCATTAATATCAAACTCAAAGAAGGCAAAAAGAATTTTTGGTTTGGCAATGTCATGGCTGGTGCAGGTGAGCCTGAGGTTCATCCAACGGTTGAGCCACTTTACTTGGTCCAACCAAAACTTTTTTACTACAGCCCTGAGTACAGCATTAACGTTATTGGCGATTTAAACAATACAGGGGAAGTTGCTTTTACAAGGCGGGACTATTTTAATTTTACTGGAGGTTTTAAAAGACCCGCGTTGGGAAGTGGTACAAATTTAAATTTAGGAAGTAACGACATTGGAGCTCTTGCACTTCAAAACAATCGAGCCAAAGATATCAATACAAAATTTGGGGCTGCCAATTTTAGTTGGTCGCCCAAAAGTACTTTGGATTTGGGTGGCTTTGCCATTTTTTCGAACAGCCGAAATGAATTGGAACAAAACCGCCTCATTCAATACACCGATGCAGCCATTGGCAGCATTCCCGATGAAGAAACGCAAAGTAATACGTTTCAAGAAAATAATTTAGGAATGCTCAAGTTGTCCACTAAATACCAACCCAATGCTAGCAATCAATTGGAATACGAAGTGTTTAGCCAATTGTCAAAAAGCCAGCAAGATCAGAGGTTTTTCTCTTCTATAAATAATTCTATTGATCAATTGGAAGAAGCCACTCCCTTCAACATAAGTCAAAATTTAAATTACTATTATACCCTTGACGAAAAAAATATTTTTGCAGTTGAAGCCCAGCACGTGATCAAAGACGAAGATCCTTTCTACAACGCTTTGTTGGAAGACAAACTCAATTATGACAGCACTGCCGCCTATTTAGGCTTAAACAACAATCAAAGTAATTACAATATAGCCCAACAAAAGCGCATCAAATCAAACCAATTGGATGCCAAGCTTGATTACTGGCATATTCTCAACAAAAAGAGCAATATAAACTTAACATTTGGATCGATTTTAAGTCACCAAAAGTTTGATTCTAATATTTTTCAGTTTTTAGACGATGGATCACGTATTGAAACAACTCCAACCATTGCCGATGGCTTAGGCGTTAATACAATTGATTACAGATTTACAGATTTGTACCTTGGGTTTCACTATCGACTAAAATCAGGTATTTTCACCATTACACCTGGAGTTTCAGGACATGCTTATTATGTAAACAACAGTCAATTTGGACAAAAAGTAACTGACAACTTTTTTAGGTTTTTACCCGATGTCAATGTGCTTATTCAACTTAAAAAAAGTGAAACTTTGAATTTAAATTATAGAATGCAAACCCAGTTTACAGATGTTTCTAATTTTGCGAGAGGATTGGTACTGAATAACTATAATGCCCTATTTTCTGGGAATCCTGATCTTGAAAATTCCTTATCTCACAATATCAATTTGTTTTATTACAGTTTTAATATGTTTAATTATACCAACGTATTTGCAAGACTCAGTTATAACAAAAGCATTGATAATATAAGGACGCAATCGTTATTTCAGCCAGGCAGTGTGATTAGAGTGTCTAATCCCTTTAATTCTTCTTTTGCCGATGAAAGCGTAACCGCTAACGGTCGTTTTCAACGGACTTTTGGTAAAATTCGCGCTTCTCTTCGAGGTAATTTTAATTACTCAAAGTTCAATCAATTTATTCAAGATCGCCGCAGTGAAAATGAGACGTTTACACAGACTTATCGCGCCCAAATTCGAACCAATTTCAGGACTGCACCCAACGTGGATTTAAGTTATCGCTATACCATTCAGGATAATAATTTAGGTCAAAACAGCACCAAATTTTTCACCAAAAGTCCTTCAATTGAAGTGGACGCTTTGATTTTAAAGTCCTTTACCTTCAAAACGGATTACTCATACAATGATTTTAGTGACGAGATTGGTACCATAAATACCTTTGAATTCTGGAATGCCTCGTTGGCCTATCGCAAGGACAAAGATTCAAAACTTGAATACGAATTGAGAGCAACAAATTTATTGGATACCCGCTCCCAAAACCAAAGCAGCGCTGGGAATATTTCAGTTAGTGCAACAGAGTATTTCATTCAGCCACGTTTCATTACTTTCCGCATCCGATTCGAATTGTAGGGATGAGACAAAAAGTTTAAAACATCTTTAATTCATAAATTAAAAGCTTTTTTTACAGCGGGTACGAGATTGATTTTTTCCCAAGTAAAGAGCTCAACGTTTAAGAGCTTTTTTTCGCCGTTTGGCCTGTAAAACACCTTTTCAACCGTTCGATTTTCGCGTCCCATATGTCCATAGGCAGCCGTCTCGCTATATATAGGAGCTCGCAGTTTGAGGCGCTTTTCAATGGCTGCGGGACGCAGATCAATGAGTTTAGTGATTTTTTGAGCAATCTCACCATCCGTAAGACTTATTTTAGAGGTACCATAAGTATTTACATAAATACCCATTGGCTCTGAAACACCAATGGCATAACTCACTTGGACAAGGATTTCATCACAAACTCCCGCAGCCACCATATTTTTGGCAATGTATCGCATGGCGTAGGCTGCTGAGCGATCTACTTTACTCGGATCTTTTCCCGAAAATGCACCACCGCCGTGGGCCCCCTTTCCTCCGTAAGTATCTACCACAATTTTACGGCCTGTAAGCCCTGTATCTCCGTGAGGACCCCCAATTACAAACTTTCCTGTAGGATTGATTTGGTAATTGATATCACTGTTAAAGAGCATTTGAGATTTTGTTGGTAGCTTAGCTATTACCCTGGGTATTAAGACGTTAATTAAATCCTTTTCAATCGTTTTTAACATGGCTTTTTCATCCTCTAAAAATGGATCGTGTTGGGTTGAGATCACAATAGAATCAATGCGCATCGGGACATTGTCGTCATTGTATTCCAGCGTTACTTGACTTTTTGAATCGGGTCGCAAATAACAAATCTCTTTATTTTCACGTCTTAAAGCTGCAAGTTCTTTTAAAATGCGGTGTGACAGGTCTAGGGCCAAGGGCATATAATTCTCTGTCTCATTGGTGGCATATCCAAACATTATGCCCTGATCACCGGCACCTTGGTCTTCTGGGCTTGCTTTGTCTACCCCGCGATTTATATCTTCAGATTGTTCGTGAATGGTTGACAAAACACCACAAGAATTTCCATCAAACATATACTCCCCTTTGGTATAGCCAATTTTATTGATGGTGTTTCGCGCTATTTGCTGTACATCTAAGTATGTTTTGGATTTAACCTCACCAGCCAAGATCACTTGTCCAGTGGTTACCAAGGTTTCACAAGCCACTTTTGATTGTGGATCAAAGGCCAAGAAATGATCGATGATGGCATCGCTAATTTGATCGGCCACTTTATCAGGATGTCCTTCTGATACGCTTTCAGAGGTAAATAAATAACTCATGTTTTTAAAAGTTATGAGGAAAAAAGCTGCAACAAACTAAAGGGAAATATACTGCTTTAGCTTTTTTTAATGAGGTTGCAATCAGATCAAATTTGTCCTCTATATTGAGAGCAAATTTAATACATATTGTACTATTAAAAAAGTTTTATTGTAAAACAGCACAATAAAAGTTTAAATAAATACAGTATTTTTATCCTCCTATTTTTACAGAAATGATTCGTTTTTTAAGTTGTTTGTTTTGTCTTGTTTTTTGGTTTGGTTTATCTCAAGAAAAGCAGAGCAGTGGCTTCACCGATATCAATTATTTTCAAGGGTATATACCTCTACACAATCCCGATATACTACACTTGATTAAGGGCCGGCCTGAGGGTACTCTCATTGCATGGAATCGTCGCACTAATGGAGAAAAACAATGGCAAAGACGTTACAATTACCCAGATTATGGGGTTTCTTTTATGTTTCAAGATTTAAAAAATGACGTTCTTGGAAACACTTTAGGACTGTATGGACACTTTAATTTTTATTTTTTTAAGCGGCGAATGATGTTGCGTGTTGGGCAAGGGGTTATGCTGTCCACAAACCCCTATGATAAAAATTCAAATCCAAAAAATATTGCTTTTGGATCTCAGCTGTTGGTCAGTCCCTATATCATGCTAAATTACAAGAAGTCAAATCTAATAGGCCCTCTTGGTTTTCAATCTGGATTGATTTTCTTTCACGCTTCTAATGGAAATTTTAAAGCCCCAAACACAAGTATAAATACCATTTCTCTCAACCTTGGGCTTAATTACGACTTAGATGCAAAGCAAATGATTTACAACAAACCATTGGAAGAATACGAAATTCCTCAGAATTTTAAATTCAACCTTGTTTTTCGTTCCGGTGTCAATCAAATTAGTGCTGTTGGGAGTCCACAATATCCTTTTTATACATTTTCAGCTTATCTCCATAAACAAATTAATTTTTTTAGTGCCTTTCAGTTTGGTCTAGATGCCTTTTTTTCATTAGCACTGAAAGAAGAAATATACTATCGAAGCGTTGCATTCCCAGAGACACCCTCCGATCCTAATGCAGATTACCGCCGTGTTGGAACCTTTTTGGGATATGAATTGTTTATAAATAAATGGTCAGTTTTCGCTCAACTGGGCTACTATATTTACTATCCCTACGATTTTGAAGGTCGCTATTACAACAGGCTTGGTTTAAAATATTATTTTAGCGATCGTTGGTTTGGGGCTTTTTCTGTCAAATCTCATAGCGCCACTGCAGAATCGCTTGAGTTTGGAATTGGAGTGCGTTTTTAATTCTTCGTTATGTGATTTAAAGCGATATAAACCCACATCAAGCAGTTAATTAAACTATGAAACACTTTACTTACACTTTCCTTTTTCTTACAATTTTCGCTTGCGATCAAAACGATGCATGGGACTGTATTCAAACTTCTGGTCCTTTGGTAATTGAAGAATTAACGCTAGTACCTTTTGAAAAAATTCTTGTCAATCGCGACATTTCTTTGACCATTAAACAAGGAACGGATTATAAAGTTGATGTTGAAACTGGAGAAAACCTTATGGGTGATATTGAAATATCTGTTGTTGGAAAACAGCTTCAATTATCCGACAACAACCGCTGTAACTTGGTGAGAGATCACGGGCTTACCAAAATGACGGTAACAACGCCTTATCTCAATGAAATTAGGAGCAGCACACAATATTTAACGACATCAGAGGGAATTTTGAATTTTGAAAACTTGAATCTTATCTCTGAAAATTACAACTCAGATTTTATCAGCTCAGGTGACTTTAATTTGAACGTAAATTCTCAAACGCTTTCAATCATCGCTAATAATTTATCCGTTTTTAGAATTTCAGGCTCAACCGATTCCTTATCAGTTGAGTTTTTTGGAGGTGTTTGTGAATTTAAAGGAGATAATTTAATTGCTGAGCACATCAATATTTTTCAACGAAGCAGTCACGACATGCTATTAAATCCCCAACAATCTTTAGAAGGCGAGATCCGAAGTACAGGAAATGTTATCAGTGTTCACACCCCAGCCGTGGTAAATGTTGAGCAATTTTATACGGGACAATTACTTTTTTTAGATTGAAAAAATCATTTATTTGTGCTTGTTTGTCTAGTCATTTAATCCGCCTTTTCTTCAATATCACTTATTTTATATTTAAAACAGAAAAAAAAGAAGATTGAATTTTGTTTTGAAAAAAAAATATTTACTTTAGCGCAGCAATTAAAAAACAATGCAAAACATAAATTACACGTTTTATAACTGGTATTATTTCTTTTTTAACAAAAGAATCGAGGCCTAACACCTGTAATTTAAAAGTAAATTTCAACTGGAGTCTCGATGTTAACATCGAGATTTTTTTTTATGAGCAAAAAAGTCGCCATACAAGGAGTTCAAGGATCATTTCACCACTTGGTCTGTCAACGCTATTTTACAAGCGGTGTTGCCATTGAACCCCTGCTTACCTTCAAACAAGTTGTTGAGGCTTTGACTGCAAAAAAAGTGGATGCCGCTGTGATGGCTCTTGAAAATTCCATTGCAGGCTCTATCATTCCAAATTATGCCATGATTGACGCCAATGAATTGCATATTACAGGAGAGTATTATCTCGATGTACAACACAACCTTATGGCACTTACTGGCCAGAGTATTGCCCACATAAAAGAGGTCTATTCTCATCCAATGGCTTTGTTGCAATGTCAAGCATTTTTTGACAAGCACCCTCATATTAAACTGGTGGAAGACAGCGATACAGCCGAAGTGGCGCAAAGAATTCACAAACAGCAAATCAATGGAATTGCGGCCATCGCTAGTACTGCTGCAGCTGAAATATACCAGCTAGAGATTTTAGCCCAGAATATCCAAACCATCCAAACCAATGAAACCCGTTTTGTAATTATTGAACGCCTCCCCAACCCGGCTTCAACGATCAACAAGGCGTCTTTAAAGTTTTTATTAGACCACAAGCGCGGGAGTTTGGCAGCCATGTTAAATGTCATGAGTGATTGTAGGTTAAATCTTACCAAGATCCAGTCCCTTCCCAAAATTGATACCCCTTGGAAATATGCTTTTTTCGTGGATGTTACTTTTGAAGCTTTAGAAGATTATGAGAAGGCTAAAGCCATTATGGAGATCATGGCAGAGGAATTTAAAGTTTTGGGAACCTATAAAAACGCCAAAAAATGACAGTGGTTGCCATACGTTTACATACAGTTGAAGAATACTATTTCTCAAAGAAATTGAAAGCTGTTCGCGCTCTAATATCAAAGGGTGCACCGGTGATTAATCTCGGCATTGGCAGCCCTGACTTGCCACCACACCCCTCTGTTATAGAGGCCTTAAAAACCAGTTTATTAGACCCCAGGGCCCATAAATACCAAAGCTATCAAGGTTTACCGGAGCTTAGGGATGCCATTTCTAATTTTTATAAAAACAATTATGATGTTTCCTTAAATCCAGAAAATGAAATATTACCCTTGATGGGAAGTAAAGAAGGAATCATGCACATTTCCATGGCCTATCTGAACCAAGGGGATGCCGTTTTAATTCCCAATCCAGGCTATCCTACCTACAGCGCCGTTGCTAAATTGTTGGGTGCAGTTCCTGTTTATTACGATTTAAACAAAGCAAAAGATTGGCAGCCGGATATTGCAAAACTACAATCCAAAGATTTGTCAAAGGTCAAATTGATGTGGGTGAATTACCCTCATATGCCCACGGGGACAACAGGCGACAAAGCGCGTCTACAGTCTTTGATAGAATTTGCCACTAAACACAATATTTTATTGGTCAATGACAATCCATACAGCTTTATATTAAACAATCAACC
>TARA_B100001093_G_scaffold520280_1_pt1 | contig 17386 bp, 16 predicted proteins | sample TARA_B100001093 | Tara Oceans TARA_B100001093 (sample SAMEA2623116) | marine metagenome | biome: marine biome (ENVO:00000447); feature: surface water layer (ENVO:00002042); material: "saline water (ENVO:00002010), including plankton (ENVO:xxxxxxxx)" | depth 5 m
GTTAATTCTTTAGCTCACCTTCTAAAATACGATTCTATTCATAGAACATTCAGTGCAGATATCCAGAAGTCGGGTCAAAACATCATGATTGATGGAAGGTCTGTTGCTGTTACGCGTGAGGCTCAATTGGATAACATTTCATGGAAAGGTTGTGATGTTGTTGTTGAGGCCACAGGTAAATTTCTCACTAAATTAGATTTAGAAAAGCATATAAATGCTGGAGCGAAGAAAGTTATATTAGCTGCATCTCCTAAAGAAGATGATGTTAAAATGGTTGTTTTAGGTGTAAATGATTCTGATTTAAATGAATCAGATTTGATAGTTTCTAATGCATCTTGTACAACAAATTGTGCAGCGCCTATGGTGCAACTGATTGATGATAATTTCGGGGTTGATCAAGCATATATTACAACGATACATTCCTACACCAAAGATCAAAGTTTACATGATTCTCCTCATAAAGATTTGAGAAGAGCTAGAGCCGCAGCATTATCTATTATTCCAACAACAACAGGTGCTGCTAAAGCAATTACAAAAATATTTCCCCACTTAGAAATTGGGGGATGTGGTATGCGTGTACCAGTTGCAAATGGTTCTTTAACGGATATTACTTTTATAGTTCAAAATGATTGTACTATTGAAGAGGTAAATCAATTGTTTTTGAAGGCTTCTACAGAAAAGTACCATCGAATAATAGATTATACTGAAGATCCTATTGTATCTGCAGATATTGTTGGAAACCCCGCTTCATGTTTGTTTGATGCCCAGCTCACTTCAGTACTTGGTAATATGGTAAAAATTGTTGCTTGGTATGATAATGAAATAGGCTATTCTAATCGTTTAGCAGATTTAATAAAAAGACTTGCTCCTTAAAATCAGTTAAATTTCTATTTGATTAATTTGAAGTAACTTAAAATATGGGTTATTTATTTATAGCTTTTGAAAATGTCGATTCAAAGAATTTTAATTCGAAATGTCCTTGATCTAGAACACCATATGAATAGTAATTAACCCATTCACCTAAATTAATATACCTGCTTTTTTCAGAAAGTTTAATATCTAGGGGAAGATGTCGATGCCCAAAGACAAAATAATCGAAATGTTCTGAGTTTAAGATTTCTTTAGAATATTTAACTAACCATTCATTTTCTTCTCCTTGGAAGTTTTCATCAATTTCTAAATTTGAAATCCGACTCTTACTAGAAAAATAATTTGCTATTGAGAATGAGGTGTTTGGATGAAGGAATTTAGAAAAAAGCCATTGACAAAGACGATTTGTAAATAATTTTTTTAAAAATTTGTAACCACGATCTCCTGGACCTAAGCCATCGCCGTGTCCTATAAAACATTTTGTTCCTTGTAATTCAATTTTTATTGGTTCTCTATGGACTTTTAAACCAATTTCTTTTTCAAAATAGCCAAAAGTCCACAGGTCATGATTTCCCGTAAAGAAGTGAACTGGAATGCCAGAATCACAAATTTCTGCGAGGGTTCCTAAAAGACGAATATGACCTTTAGGTACCACTTTTTTCCATTCGTACCAGAAGTCGAATACGTCGCCTACCAAGTAAATTTCTGCTGCATCTTTTTTGATTTTATGAAGCCAAGAAACAATCTTACGTTCCCTATCGATACTGTCTTTATGATTTGGAATGCCTAGATGGAAGTCAGATGCAAAATATATTTTTGTTCTTTCAGACATTACAGATTTAAGATTTCTGAAATTTTATTATTTAAAATTTCGTGAGAGAGGTCTTCGCCAATAATTAGGCCATTTTCGTCAATTAAAATTGTATAAGGAATACTTTTTATGTTGTAAGAGTCACGAATTTTAGAATCCCAACCTTTAAGATCGCTCAATTGAGTCCAAGTTAACTTATCATTTGATATAGCTTTCTCCCAATCTTGCTTTGGAGATGTTTGATTAGGTGTGCCGTCTAATGAAATGCTAATTATTTCTAGACCTTTGTTGTGGAATTTGTTATATAGTTTAACCATGTCTGGGTTTGCTAGCCTACAGGGTTTGCACCATGATGCCCAAACATCAATTAGAATAAGTTTTCCTTTGAGTTCACTAAATGTAAATAATTCACCATTTATGTCTTCCATAGTGAAATCTGGAGCATATGCTGTTTTAATTATTTCGGATAAAAGTTTTGTGTGCGAGGATTCTGGCCAATTTTTCTCAAAGCTTTCGCTTACTTTTTTGTAGTAATCAAGATTTGTGTTTAGATGAAGTATGTTTTCTCCTTTAATTGCTTGGAAAAGTGCAAGAATACACGATTTTGAATCTAAATTTGAATCTATGAAATTTTTAAGATATTCACTTTGTTCTGCAATAATACTGTAGTAGCGATTTTGAATTTTAACATAATCTTCTTGTTTGGCATTTTTAGCCGCTTCGTATATGAAGTCCATGTTTTGCTCAAATGTATTTAGTTTTGAGTTGAGGTCTTGGATTTTGGTTGATCCTTTAGACCCCTTAACTGTATAGTTATCATTCCATCTTAATTTTTTCCCTGTAATCTCTAATTTTTCGCCTTTTTCGATTAATAAATTAATTCCTTCTCCTTCTGGTGTTCGTAAAAGAAAAAATGCTGATCCCTCAAGACTGTTTGCGACTACAAATTCTCCATCAATAGCAAACAGAGTATCAATGAGTAGTAGGTCATTAGCTTCTATTTTTTCAAATATAACTGTGTCTACACCTTCCACTATAGCATGAATAGAGAAGTCTCCTTCTGGAGTCTTTATGTTTTGTTGACAAGCATTTAAAATAAGTATGAAAATGCTTAATATCGAAACAGATCTTTTCATAATTTATTTTTCGAGTTCTTCTCTAATGATTTTGTTTGCCATTTTTGGGTCTGCTTTACCGCGTGAAAGTTTCATTACTTCACCCATAAATAGCCCTAATAGGTTTTTATTCCCATTTTTATATGCTTCTGCTTTATCTGGGAATTTTGAAATGGCTTGTTTTACAAATTCTAAAAGTGCATCTGAGTCAGACTCTTGAATTAATTGGTTGTCTTCAGCCAGTTTGAGTACAGAGATATCAATATGTTTTACCATTAAAGGGAAGAGTTCTTGACTTGCTTTAGAGGTTGAAATTTTATCATCTTTAATTAATTGAATCATCTCAGAGATTCGGGAAGCAGGTAAAGTAATTTTATCTATGTCAATAGCCTTTTCATTTAAGTAAGATTTAATAGGTCCCATTACAATATTGGCGGCCATTTTATACTCATTGGTGTGTTTTGAAATCTCATTATAGTAAAGAGCAATACTTTTAGAGTCTGTGAGGTTTCTAGCATCGTAATCAGATAAGCCAAATTCTTTAGTGTATTTAGTATATAATTCTTCTGGTAAAGCCGGAAGTTCAGATTTTATTTTGTCTACATATACTTGTTTGACAATGATTGGCGATAAATCAGGTTCAGGGAAATATCGGTAGTCATGCGCATCTTCTTTTGATCTCAGCACTGATGTTTCATTTTTAGCGGCATTGTAATTTCGAGTTTCCTGATCTACTTCACCACCATTTTCATAAAGTTCAATTTGTCTTTTTGATTCTAATTCAATTGCTTTTTGAACATTCCTAATTGAGTTCATGTTTTTTACTTCTACACGATTTCTTAATTCAGATTCACCTTTGATCCGAACTGAAATATTTGCATCGCAACGCATAGAACCTTCTTCCATATTTCCATCACAAATATCAAGATAACGAACAAGTTTTCTTACTTCAGTGATAAAACTGTAAGCTTCTTCTCCAGAACGTAAAACGGGTTCGGAAACAATTTCTAGAAGCGCAACACCAGCTCTGTTCAAATCAATTAACGAGTCAAAAGGATCGATGTCGTGAATGCTTTTCCCAGCATCTTCCTCCATGTGTATTCTTGTCAATTCAATCTTTTTTGGAAGTCCATTTTTATCTGTAATTGTAATAAATCCACCATTACAAATGGGTGTCTTATCTTGCGTGATTTGATAACCTTTAGGAAGATCTGCGTAGAAATAATTTTTTCGTGCGTATTCGTTTCGTTCTCTAATTTCGCAATTTAATGCGAGCCCTAGACGAACCGCATATTCAATTACTTTTTCATTTGATACAGGAAGTGTTCCTGGATGGCCCAGTGAGATGGGGCTGATATGAGTGTTGGGTACTGCACCATATTTTGTTGAATCGGAGCAGTATGCTTTACTTTGGGTATTAAGTTGTACGTGAATTTCCAGTCCAATAACTTTTTCGTACTTGCTGTAATCAATTGACATAAACCATAATAATTTAGTGACGAAGATACAAAAAGGGAATCAGGAATTTGGTGCTTAATGTACGATAAGTTTTTGTTGGTAAAGACTATTGTCCCCTTTAGCTTTTATTAAGTAAATTCCTTGTTTTAAGGATGCAATATTTATTAGGTTGTTTTCATGAGATATTTTTTTTCTCATTACAATTTGACCTTTTAAATCAAATATTTTCACATCCAAATTATTTTCTTGTCCATGAACTATTAATTTGATTGATGTTTTTGCAGGGTTTGGGTAAATAGTTATTTTTTCTACTGAATAACTTTGCACGTTAAAGTCCTGACTAGGCGCTAAAACATATAATCCGTATTGCATGTCTGATACCAATATGTTTCCTGATGGTAAAAAAGGGTAAACGCCCCAAGCGCCTCTGTAAGAGTCGTGATCATCCATCAGATAGGTGCTAAATGAAGCGACTTTAGTTGGGTTTTCTTGGTCAGAAATATCGTAAACTTGGAGCCCGTCATGATAAGACGAAACATAGACATAATTGTCTTTAATAAGTTGGTTGTGTGCTATTGAATTGGGATGTATTTCTGAGCTAAAAGTTGTTTTTTCAGTAATGTCCGAAAGATCGCTGATATCAAGTACTTTCATGTCGTATCCCCAATCTTCATCTGCCATAATATATGTTTTCATATCTGCAGTAGGCCATCCAGAGTGATTGTATCCTTTGTCTGTGTAGTCGGTTAATGATCCAATTATTTGAGGTGATGTTAAATCAGTAAAGTCAACCACAAAAAGACCATCGCCACCATTGTTTAGAAATGCAGTGTCGTTTTTTACCCACATATCATGGACCCTATATCCAGTTCCAGGAACTTCATAACTTATTAGTTTTACAGGGTTTATAGGGTTCTCAATGTCAAAAATGACTAATGATGAAGCGTCCCATCCAGAAGAAGATGCTGAACGTACATTACATGCGTAAAATTTGTTTAAATTTTCGTCAATAAAAATATTGTGTGCCGTTTTAATGAGTTCATTCGAGTCGTATATAACAGGAGCGGCATCAGGTAATTGTTTTATGTCAATAATTTGAAGTGTACTATTTCCTTCATCGCTTACAGCATATAGATAACCATCTCTGTCGTGATAGTCGCGGTGAATAATCTGGGTTCCTACTGCTGCGCCTGGAATAAACTGAACTTGTTCGCTATTGACCGGGTCAGTTACATCGAAAATATGTGTCCCTGAGGTCGAACCAATTACTGCAAACTCTCTTTCGTTAACCACGAGTCCCCACACTTCATTATAGGCATTGTTGTAAGCGCTTGTTCCAACAATTGTTGTGTCATTCCAGTTAAATAGAAGTTCTAGGTTTTCTCCTGATTGTGCAAAAACGCTTGTGCATAGTATGAATAAAATTAAAATATTTTTCATAGAGCGGCTTTATTTTATGATTGATGTGATTTGATCCTTAAACTTCAGATTTTCTTTTGAATGAATGAATTCTATTTTCATTCTTAATCTAAGAATCTCTAAAGATACTGCATTTACTAATTCTGTTTCTTTTAATCTCATCCAGTCTTTTTCAGTAGTAATGACAGCGTCATGTTTTTTACTTATAGTTATGATTTCTTCAATTTGTGTTTTTGTGAAATTGTGATGATCTCTGTATTTTTTTGCTGTAAATTTAACTTTGTTTTCATTGAGGTATTCGAATATAGAGTTCGGGTTTGCTATACTTGTAACAAGCAGGTATCTCTTTTTAGTATCTAAAGATGTTGTTTTGTTGTGATGATTAATAAGTCCTTCATATGTGATTTTAGTGAAGAGTATTGATGCTGAACTGTAAAAGCTTATTCTTTTTTTGATTTCAATTTCTAAAGCAGGATTTAAGTCTTTTGGACATTTTGTTACAATGATGATGTCTGCTCTTTTTGATGCTTTTCTATGTTCTCTAAGTCTACCTATGGGCAGAACGAAGTCTTTGTAAAAAGGATTACTAAAGTCTGTTAAAAGAATATTGAGATCTCTTTTTACATATTGATGTTGGAAGCCATCGTCTAGAACGACAATATCCGTTTTTTCTTTATGCATTTCCAGATATCTTAAAGCATTTTTTCTGTTGCCATCAATAATCATTTTGAAAGATGAGCCTTCAAATTTCTGGAGTAATTCCATAGGTTCGTCTCCTGTATCTTTAGTGCTGTGAATTATAGAATTTGCTTCAATTAAAACTTTGTTTTTTCTTCCATAACCTCTGCTGATAACTGCTTTTTTATAATCAGTCAGGGACTCTAGTATGAGTGCTACATGAGGAGTTTTTCCAGATCCGCCCATGCACAAATTTCCAACACTAACAACAGGAAAGCACGACTTATATTGTTGAAGTAAGCCCCATTTAAAAAGCGCGTTTCTGGATGTAGAGAGCATCCAATAAATGAGAGACAATGGGCTTATTATTATTTTAAACAAAATCATTTTTCGAAAATACACAATCTCTTGGTGATTGCTATTGAAAAAAAACCATTATTTTGCTTAAAATTTAAGCATATGAAACTTCGTGATATTTGTAATAAATTAGAAGAATGGGCCCCTTTGGCATACCAAGAATCTTATGATAATAGTGGTTTAATCGTTGGTAATCCTGATCAGGATGTAAAAGGGGTTTTAGTTAGTTTGGATTGTTTGGAGTGTGTCGTTGATGAAGCGATTAGTAAAGATTGTAATGTTGTTGTGTCTCACCATCCAATTGTTTTTGGGGGCTTAAAAAGTCTTACTGGTAAAAATTATGTTGAGCGAACCGTTTTAAAGGCTATTAAAAATAATATTGCACTTTATGCTATTCATACCAATTTAGATAATGTTGATACTGGTGTAAATAAAATGATAGCAGATCGATTGTCTTTGCAAAATGTTAAGATTTTAGAACCAAAAAAAGATGGTTTAAAAATGTTGATTACTTATGTGCCTAATAGTCATGTTGAGTCTATACGTACTGCACTTTTTGCTCAAGGTGCTGGTTCAATTGGAGAATACACTGAATGTCATTTTTCGGTTGATGGTATAGGTACTTTTAAGGGTTCAGATAATTCAAATCCTACTGTTGGGCAAAAAGGTGTTAGGGAATCTCTATCAGAACAACGCATTGAACTTGTATTTCCTTCTTATATAGAGTCAAAAGTTATTTCTACTTTGAAAACAATACATCCATATGAGGAAGTTGCATATAGTGTTTTATCGCTCAATAATAAAAATGAAAATGTTGGTTCTGGGATGATTGGAGAAATTTCTGAGCCTTTAAATGAGATGGAATTCTTAAAAAATTTAAAAATAAAGCTCAAAACTGACTGTATTCGATACACTTCACTATTAAATTCTAAAATAAAAACAGTGGCATTATGTGGTGGTGCTGGTCGATTTCTTTTGAGCGCTGCAAAGCAGTCTGGTGCTGATATTTTCATTACTTCTGACTTTAAATATCATGAATTTTTTGACGCAGAAAATCGTATTTTAATAGCCGATATTGGACATTATGAAAGTGAACAATACACAATGGACTTAATTGCTGATTTTCTTCGCAAAAATTTTCCTAAATTTGCAATTCATTTGTCGAAGGTAAATACCAATCCAATCAATTATTTGTAAGAGATGGCAAAAGCAAAACAAGCTACCGTTGAAGAAAAGTTAATAGCTTTATATAAACTTCAAACTATAGATACGCAAATTGATAAGATCAAGATTTTGCGTGGAGAACTCCCTCTAGAGGTTCAAGATTTAGAAGATGAAGTTGCAGGATTGCAAACACGTCTTTCTAACATCAATGAAGAGATTGCTAATTTTGAAAATAAAATTAAAGACAAGGAAGCTATGATTATAGATTCTAAAGCTTTAATTAAGAAATATGAAGAGCAATTAAAAAAGATCCGAAACAATCGAGAATTTGATTCTCTTAATAAGGAAATTGAGTTTCAAAATCTTGAAATCCAGTTAGCTGAGAAAAGAATTAATGAGGCTAAAGCCTCTATAACCGCTAAAAAGGAGTTCGTTACAGGTGCCAATATGCGTCTTGAAGAACGTACAACCGATTTAAATACCAAGAATTCTGAACTTGAAAGTATCATTGCCGAGACTCAAAAAGATGAAGAAAAGTTAGGTAAAGAGTCTGCGCGTGCGGAAAAAGTTATTGATGATAGATTACTTAATGCATATAAACGGTTACGAGCTTCCGTAAGAAATGGTCTTGCCGTGGTTCCGGTTCTTAGAGATGCATGTGGTGGTTGTTTTAACACAGTTCCACCTCAGAGACAAATGGATATAGCCTCGCGCAAAAAAGTGATTGTTTGTGAACACTGTGGTCGTATACTAGTAGATAATGAATTGGCTCAATCTTCGTCAGACGCGGTTCGGTTGCGATTTCAAAAACTTGGTATAAGTTTCCAAGATTAGAAGAAGAACCATTTTACATATTTAAGAATAAAAAGAGCTTCCAGTTGGAAGCCTTTTTTATTTTAAACGATATTGGTTTTTGTTTAGAATTTTAAACCTGCTGAGAGTATTACTTGACTTTTAGTTAGACTCAATTCAGCCGAGGCAGCACCATCATAAATGTATGTATCTTTTTCACTTAACATATTTACAAGCGCCATGTCAAAAAAGTATTGATTTACTTTTAATCCAGCTCCTAGTGTTAAGTACTCTTGACTTGCATCATTATAGTTTCCAGCAAAAGGACTACCATAATAGGCGTAACCTCCTCTTAAGCTAAGTTGAGGGTGAACTCTAAGTTCACCACCTAGTCTAAGGTTTGATGTCCTTGTATAATAACTTTCAATTTCATTGTTTGTGTCGGTAAAATTGTAAAAGTCTGCACTGAGGTTTGATGAAGAATAATCTAATAATTCATAATCTACACTAATGATAGCACTTTTGTTAATGATAAATGATAAGCTATTGATCATTTTAAATGGTGTTGTAAGTCGGTAATCAAAAAAACCAAGATAAGATTCAGAGCTGTAGCTTTCAGTGCCATTCATGAAATAGGTGTTCATACTTGTCCAATACTCTTCATTAATTTCATAGTAAGTAGGCGTGTGAATCGCAAATCCATAGCGAATGCTTTCGTCTAATTTGTATATGAGACCAAGTTTTAAATTAATTCCTGATCCTGATGTGAATAAGCTTGTGCTGTATTCGTAACCATCTAGTTCTGAAATTTCATCTGAACTAGAAGCGTTAGTTTCTCGAATTGTATTTCTTTCAGTGTATTCTATGCTTGGGAAACCAATCGTTCCTCCTATAAATAACCTGTCTTGATAAGCTGATCCAAAACTGATATAAAATTCGTTTTTACTTCCTGATTGGTTTGAATTAAAGCTTTGATTTGTGTTGGTAAAGTTTGCATTAGATATGTAATTGTTTACAGCGCCTAATGTGTCAATTAAATAGGTGTTAAAAGCCAGAAGTTCTCTAAACATGTTTAGATTTTCAAATGCTATTCCATTAGCATTTGTATAAATAACATCACTAAAACTAGAGGTGTTTTCGTTTAGTTCAGAGGATATGTAAATATTTTGATTGTAATCTTCAAGCCTATTGTAACCAATTCCAAAATTAAAGCGACTCCAATCACCAATTTGCTCAGGGTCGAAAACATTTGCACTCACATAGTTTAAGTTTGGAATAGAACTGCGGCTGTTTTTGTGAAAAGTATTTGAAGAGTGGTATGAAGCTGTTGTTTCTAAATCTATAAAGCTTAAACTTGCTGAGAATTCATTGTTTGTGTGCACGGCAATTCCAGCAGGATTATGACTTGTAGCGCTTGCGTTTGCTCCAAGAGCTCCAAAAGCACCTCCCATACTTGCGTATCGGGCTGAGCCCCACAGTGATTCTTGAGAGTAGCGAAGAGCATCAACATGATTTTGAGCTTGTACAGCAAGTCCTGTAAAAACGAGTATTGCTAGGCTGGTTATTCTAAACATATTATTTTGGTTTATCTAGGTCTTCTTGAGTTTGTAGAGCTGCGATTTGTTCTTGGAGTTGACCTCGGAGCTGTTCTTGTTGCATTCGAACTTCTTTGAGGACTAGGGCTGTAAGTCGATTTGTTTTTTCTGTTTGAAGAGTTTGAATTTGAATTCACTCTTGGCTGCGGAGTATCTGACCCTAAAATCTGTTCTATTCTGTTAATGAATGATTTTTTTTCAGTTTTGTTTTTATTAATGGAATTTGAGACTTCCCACCTTGTTTGTTTATTTTTTGGAATGGTGTATTTTTCTTGACCAAATACTGTGGTAGAATTGATCTCTGAAGTTGGTTTTTGTGTTTTATTTATCCCTGTTCGATGTGAATTTGAACTTCTGTTTACAGGTCTTGTATTGATAGTGCTGATAACATTATTTGTACCAGAATTTCTTGGGCCATAATATGCATTTCCTGAAGATACAGTGAGACCTGTGTTGAAGAAATATGGATTGTATCCAAATCCGCCCCAGTAACCAAATCCATATGGGTCATACCAAGCAAATTGATTTATACCCCAAGGAGAGTACAATGGATTGTAAAAGCCTAATCCAAAAAATGGATCAAAGCCATAGTTAAATCCAAATCCGTAATTAAAAAATGGATCAAAGCCATAATTAAATCCAAATCCATTAAATAAAAATGGATCATGAAAATAACCATAATTAAAGCCTAATGAAGTTCCGTAATAATCTCTATGAAACCTGTTGATGCGAGAGGTGTAAGACATTTGATTGTCGAACGATTCCTCAAGAGTGTCAATTTCGTTATCGTATTCGCTGTATTCAACAATTTCAATGATATTGGTTTCTTTTTCATTACTATTGTAATAAAGATCATCAGCATACCACTTTTGCAGGTCTTGAGCTGTTATAACTGAACAGCAGAGTAAAAGATAAAGTCCTGAAATTTTCACTATTATTTTCATCATTTTGTCCTCTTTATTTTGTTAGACAAGCATCTTTGAGTATTTATTTAAGCAATGAATTAGAGTAAACCTTTTATTTGTTAGATTTGCAATGCTTATTTAACAGCTAAATTAGCAAATATTATTCCAATTTCTTTAAATAAATATGGCAAAGAAACTAACTAGTAGAACGGAAGATTATTCAAAATGGTATAACGAGTTAGTCGTAATGGCTGATTTAGCTGAGAGCTCAGGCGTTCGAGGCTGTATGGTTATTAAACCTTATGGGTATTCGATATGGGAAAAGATGCAAGCGGAACTTGATAAGAAATTTAAAGAGACCGGTCATGTGAATGCATATTTTCCTTTGTTTATTCCTAAGTCTTATTTTAGTAAAGAAGCATCTCATGTAGATGGCTTTGCTAAAGAATGTGCTGTGGTTACGCACTATCGTTTAAAGAATGATCCTGATGGAAAAGGTATTATAGTTGATGAAGATGCCAAGTTAGAGGAAGAACTCATTGTTCGACCTACCTCTGAAACAATTATTTGGGACACTTATAGAAAGTGGATTCAATCTTATAGAGATTTACCGGTGTTGGTTAATCAATGGGCAAATGTTGTTCGTTGGGAAATGCGTACACGTTTATTTTTAAGAACAGCAGAGTTTTTATGGCAAGAAGGTCATACGGCCCATGCTACTGAGAAAGAAGCGATTGCTGAAGCCAAACAAATGTGTGATGTGTATGCCGATTTTGTTCAAGACTTTATGGCAATTCCTGTTATAAAGGGTGTGAAGTCTGAATCGGAGCGATTTGCTGGAGCCTTAGAAACCTACTGTATAGAAGCTCTAATGCAAGATGGTAAAGCTTTACAGGCTGGGACATCTCATTTTTTAGGTCAAAATTTTGCTAAAGCATTTGATGTTAAATTTCAGTCTAAAGAAGGTGCTTTAGAACATGTTTGGGCAACTTCTTGGGGTGTTTCTACTCGACTGATGGGTGCTCTAGTCATGACACACTCTGATGATCATGGTTTGGTTTTACCTCCAAATCTAGCCCCTTGGCAAGTGGTTATTGTTCCTATTCATCGTTCAGACGAGCAATTAGATCAAATTAACGAAAAGGCAGAAGGTATTATTAAAGCGCTTAGAGCAGAAGGCGTATCGGTTAAATATGATAATCGAACAAGTCATAAGCCAGGCTGGAAATTTAATGAATACGAATTGAAGGGAGTCCCATTGCGAATTGCTATAGGTCCAAAAGATTTGGAAAAAGAGACGGTAGAGCTTGCTAGGCGAGATACATTACAAAAGCAGTTTGTGTCTATGGATGAGGTATCGAATTTAGTTCCGAGTTTATTGACTGAAATTCAAGAGCACTTATATAATAAAGCCCTTTCATACAGAGATGATCATGTCACTTATGTAGATGATTTTGATACTTTTAAAGAGTTGTTGGATTCGAAAACAGGCTTTTTTGCTTGTCATTGGGATGGAACTTCTCAAACAGAAGATAAAATTAAAGACCTTACAAAAGCGACTATTAGGTGTATTCCTCTAGATGCAGTTGAAGAGGAAGGAAAGTGTATTCTTACAGGCGCACCATCTAAAAGAAGGGTTTTGTTTGCGAAGACATATTAAACCTACTTTAAGTGTCTGGTTTTAATCTATTTAGTTATTTATTAGCATTGTTTTGCACTAATTTTTACGAATAGACTTTAGTCTTTATCTATTTTTTGTTTACATTTGCACTCGCTAAAGCAAAAAGCTTTATTTAGGTCCGTTCGTCTAGGGGTTAGGACTCATGGTTTTCATCCATGCAACAGGGGTTCGAATCCCCTACGGACTACTTATAAAAAAATTAAAAACTTAGTTTTATATTATGGCTAATCACAAATCAACATTGAGAAGAATTCGTTCTGATAAGTCGAAAGCTCTTAACAATAAGTATTACCACAAAACAATGCGTAATTCATTAAGAGATTTACGAGTAGAAGAAGATAAAGCTAAAGCAGAAGCTCATTTGCCTAAATTGGTTGCTCAAATTGATAAACTAGCCAAGCGTGGTACTATTCATAAAAATAAAGCTGCTAACTTAAAATCTAAGTTATCTATAAAGATTGCTGGACTTTAGTATAGTTTTTAAAATATTTCTTTAAGCCTTCTCATTTAAGGAGAAGGTTTTTTTTGTCTAATTAAATTTAATTAACTATATAACTAAATATATAAAAAATAATAATAAAAGAATGGTTAGAAAACAATCGACCACGCGAAAAATTTATGCAAAAGTTTGTGCCACTTTAAGTGATACAGAACAGTTTTGGACACTTTATTTAAATAATTCAAATAAAGTATTGTCAAAGCTAAAAATTAGTGAGGGAGGAATGACAGGAACAGTAGTCGATATAAGATTAATTTTAAAACATGCGCTAGAATTAAATGCGACATCTATTGTGCATAGCCACAACCAACCTTCGGGCATTTTGAAACCAAGCGAAGCTTATATTAATGTTACTAAAAAAATTAAAAAAGCAGCTCAATTTATGGATGTCAAGGTTTTAGATCATCTTATAATTACTGACCAATCATATTTTAGTTTTGCTGACCAAGGCCGTATCTGAAGCTTTTCGTTACCTTTGTGAAAAAAGATATTCATGTTGAAAATACTTGAAGAAATTTAATGGTACTTGTTTATACACATCATATAAATCCTCGTGTAAGATATGCTTTTAATATGCTGTTTCAGCAGTTTTTATCTTGTGAGGTCCGGTTTACGGCACAAGTAGAAGAGTTTATTGCCTATGATGGTGTGAAAATATCCTACACAAAAAATCCGCTGGGAAGCGAGTTGTTTTTTCGTTCACATTCTATTTTATTTGAGAAAGGTATTGTTGATCAGGAGATTTATGTGAAGTCATGGAAAGGTCAAAAGATTTTTTTTGAGCAAACTGAAAACTCAGCTATGCCTTTCGATGTTTTTGCTGCTGGGTTTTATTTGTTGAGTCGTTATGAAGAATATCTTCCTCATATAAAAGATCGGTTTAATCGTTTTCCTGCAAAAGAAAGCGTGGCTTATAAGAATGGGTTTTTAAAGATTCCAATTATAGAATATTGGCTGAAAGAATTAGTGTTGGTTATACAAAGTAAATTCCCTGATTTTAAACCTGTGTCGCGAAAATTTAAATTCATAAATACCATTGATGTAGATAATGCATATTGTTATTTAGAAAAAGGTCTTTTAAGAACAGTAGGTGCTATATGTCGTTCTTTGCTTCAATTCGATTTTAATCCTATTCCTAAAAGAATAAGAGTTTTGTTAGGTAAAGAAAAGGACCCATACGATACATTTGATTATTTATTGGATATTCAGAAGAAATATGACTTTAAGAGTATTTATTTCTTTCTCCTAGCTGATTATGATTATAATGATAAAAACATCTCACACACCAGTAAGAAGTTTCAAGCCTTAGTTAAGACTATGGCAGATTATGTAAAGGTAGGTATTCATCCTTCTTGGGCATCAAACGCAGACACCCATAAATTAAGCAAGGAGATAAGTCGCTTAGAAGCGATTGTTAATAGAGAGGTGATTCGAAGCCGACAACATTTTTTAAGACTTGATTTGCCTACCACTTATCGACGGTTAATTGATTTAGGTATTCTTCAAGATTACACTATGGGTTATGCTTCACAAGTTGGTTTTAGAGCTGGAACATCCTTGCCTTTTTATTTTTATGATTTAGACATGGAAATGCAAACGCCACTTATTATTCATCCATTTGCTGTAATGGATGGAACCTTAAATGAATATATGGAATTGCCTGTAGATGATGCGCAGTATTTGGTAAAAGAACTTTTAGATTATGTGAAAGAAGTTGATGGTGTATTTATTAGTCTTTGGCATAACGAAACCTTATGTGATAATAGACATTGGAAGGATTGGAGGCAAGTTTATGAATATACGATTGAGGAAGCTTTAAGATGATTCGTTTTGTAGAACATAACGAAGTAGATACGGATAAATGGGATAAGTGTGTTAAACGCTCCATAAATTCTACCCCTTATGCTTTTTCTTGGTATTTAGATATTGTTGTTTCGCATTGGAATGCTCTAATTTTGAATGATTACGAAGCTGTTTTTCCATTGCCTACTAGAAAGAAGTGGGGCGTTCAATATGCGTTTACACCTTTTTGGGTTCAGCAGTTGGGCTTGATTTCTCAAACAAAAGAAGGGCTAGATAGGATTGATGATTTCATAGCAGCGATTCCAAATCAATATCGATTTTTAGAGCTTAATATGAATCACATTGCTCCTGTGAAAGATAGTTTGAATTATCAGATAAGCGATAATTTTAATTATGTGTTGCCTTTAAATAAGCCCTATCATTTGCAAAAAGAAGCGTATTCTAGAAACTTAAAAAGAAATCTTAAAAAAGCCGATTTAAAAGGTTTACAACTTTTTAAGCATGATGCACCTCAGAATTTAATTCAATTATTTAGGTCTGATAAAGGGCAGTCTATTGCTCATTTTACTGAGGCCGATTATAAGAATCTTGAACAGATTATGCATGTTGCTATTAATAAGCATTGTGGTGAGATATGGATGGCTTATGGTGAAGGGAATAGAGCTTTAGCTGGATTTTTTTTATTATTTGGGCCTAAGCGCATTGTTCTTTTATTCACCGGAAATAGTATAGAGGGGAAAGATCATGCTGCCATGCCATTTTTGATTGACGAATTCATTAAAACTTCAGCAAACAGTTCCTTCCTTTTTGATTTTGAAGGTTCTAACGATGAAAATTTAGCGCGTTTTTATAAAAGTTTTGGGGCTGTAAATCAGGGTTATCAAAATTTTAAAATAAATCGATTACCTTTATTGTTAAGGTTTATTAAGTGATTTTTAAGCTTGAAGTATGGATTTTTGGTATGAAATAATTAGTGTTTTTTTGATGAGTGGTGTTAAGTTTTTTGCAGCGCCTTTTCTTGCTAAAACTTTTGGGTTTACTTATTTGGAAACTATTTTTGTGACGACCTTGGGCGGGGTTTCAGGTGTCTTTTTGTTTTTTAATTTAGGCTCGAGAATAGTTCACTTTTTTCCTAATTTTTTTAAACCTTTAAATACAAAAAGAAAGATTTTTACAAAAAAGAATAAATTCTATGTGAAGCTGATTCGTAATTATGGCTTATTTGGTATAGCTATTTTTTCTCCTGTTTTAATTTCAATACCTGTAGGTTCATTTTTAGCCGCTCGATTTTTCGAAACTCAAAAGACAATGGCATTAGCTATAATGTGTGCAGCAGTTTTGATTTGGTCTGTGAGTATATCAACCTTTTTATTTTTATTGTGATGAAAAAAATATTTTACTTTTTAATTTCATGTCTCTGCCTGTCCGTTTTTGCTCAAGAAATGGATGATCGTGGTTATATTGTAAAGCTTGGACAGCAGGCGCCTGAATTTGAATTTAAGTTATTGTCTGGCGATACTATTAATAATGATGTTTTAAAAGGTAAGGTTGTAGTGCTTCAGTTTACCGGGTCATGGTGTAGTGTTTGCAGAAAAGAGATGCCCCATTTGGAAGATGAGGTATGGCAACGGTTTAAAGAAGATGATTTCACCTTAATAGGATTGGATCTCAGAGAAGATGAGGCAACAGCTAAAGAATTTGCTGACGCTATGGGGGTGACTTATCCTATGGCCTCAGATCTAGATAGTCGTTTGTTTGATCTTTTTGCAGGACCAAAACAAGGTGTTACACGAAATATTGTTTTGGATAAAAAGGGAGAAATTATCTTTTTGACCAGACTTTATGAACGAGCTGAATTTGAAGAAATGATTTTAGTAATTGATCAAGAGTTAAAGAAATAATAAAAAAAGCCTCGCAATTGCGAGGCTTTTTTTATTATTGAGTGTTGAGCATCCTATTGTCTGAAAGCTTTACATAAATATGTGCTAAAGCTAATGATATAAGCGGAATAGCTGCAAAAATACCTACAATTAAAGCAATGAGTCCAAGAATAATTACAAAGATTGAAAGAAGGATCCATAAAAATAATTTCATTGTATGTCCTTTTGAAGCATTCCAACTAGATTTTATAGCATTATCGAAACTTAAGTTTTGATCTGCGATATATCCGGGTACTAATAAAAGCCTACAAAAAATATGAATACCAGGAATAATTAACAGAACCAATCCAACTAACGTA
>TARA_B100001093_G_scaffold18309_2_pt1 | contig 17377 bp, 13 predicted proteins | sample TARA_B100001093 | Tara Oceans TARA_B100001093 (sample SAMEA2623116) | marine metagenome | biome: marine biome (ENVO:00000447); feature: surface water layer (ENVO:00002042); material: "saline water (ENVO:00002010), including plankton (ENVO:xxxxxxxx)" | depth 5 m
GCATCGGCGGGCGTGGTGGGCTTTGAGAAAAATCAGGCTGACCTTGGATGGTGTGTTTCATCTTTTAAAGCCGCTCGTTTAGGGGCATAAGGGTGCTGCAAGGCTTGCCAACGGGGCCAAGAATGCTGCGTTTGCCCGTGAAAAACAGATGAAATTGATGCGATTAGCGATTTACTTGAGTTTTGCTCATTGCAATTCAGCAGTCTATTCATTTGCAAGGGCATCAAATCTGCTGATAGATGCGGGCCATGGAAGACAATCCTTTTCGAGAGGCCGATCTGAGTCTGCGCAATCACCCGGAGTCCTGCGTCCTAGTGATTTTTGGTGCGACGGGTGATTTAACGCATCGAAAACTGATCCCAGCCCTGTATAACCTAGTTGCTGACGGCGATTTACCGGCTGGCCTTCGCGTTGTTGGCTTTGCTCGCCGGGAAAAGTCGGATGAGGTCTTTCGCGAAAGCCTCAAGGCGCTGAATAAGGAAGTCTCGCGCCAGGGGCACGATGAGGATCTTTGGGAACAGTTTTCACAAAGCATCACCTACCATCAGAGTACCTTTACTGATGAAGATGGCTACAAGGCCCTCAAGGAGAGGCTCGATGCGATGGAAAAGGACGGGGCCAGCCCGAATCGGATGTATTACCTCGCCTCGGCACCAGAGTTCTTTGACGACATCCTTCTCAACCTGAAGAAAGCAGGACTCAACGAATCGGATACCGGTTGGTGCCGCGCGGTCGTGGAGAAGCCTTTCGGAACCGACCTGGCTACGGCTCAGCACCTCAACGAGGTGGTCAACGATGTGTTCGCAGAGAGAGAGACCTACCGGATTGACCACTACCTTGGTAAAGAAACAGCGCAGAACATCATGGTGCTCCGTTTTGCCAATCATCTCTTTGAAGTGCTATGGAACAACCGCTTCATCGATCATGTTCAGATCACCTGTGCCGAGCACCTTGGAATGGAAGGGGGTCGCGGTGGCTACTACGATAAATCTGGCGCGATGCGCGATATGATCCAGAACCACCTGCTTCAATTGCTCAGCCTGATCGCTATGGAACCACCTACTGATTTGTCGGCTGACGGTGTTCGAGACGAGAAAGTGAAAGTGCTGAAATCACTTCGTCATTTTAAAAGTGTCCAAGAAGTGGATCAGAGTGTGGTGCGAGCGCAATACACCGCCGGAACATTGAATGGCGCAGAAGTCTCAGGCTATCGTGACGAAGATCGGGTTAATCCCGATTCCATGACCGAGAGCTACGTAGCTTTAAAGATCATGATTGATAACTGGCGATGGGAAGGAGTTCCTTTCTACGTGCGAATGGGGAAGCGGCTTCCTAAGAAGGGTACTGAAATTTCAATTCACTACAAGCAGGCTCCCAATGTGCTGTTCAACGCTGCAGTGGGTGCTGAGGCCATGCCTGGTAACGTGCTTGTAATACGGATTCAGCCCAACGAAGGCATTTCGTTGGGAATGCGCTCGAAACGCCCCGGGCCAGCGGCGACGCTGCAACCGGTGAAGATGGACTTCAATTATCAGACCAGCTTTGGCAAAAGTAGTCCCGAGGCCTATGAGCGTCTTCTCCTTGATGCGATGGCCGGCGATGCTACGCTTTTTGCACGTGCCGACGAGGTCGAGACTGCTTGGGAGTATGTTGACCAGATTGAGGATGCATGGCACAAGTCCACTAATCCTCCCAAAATGGCGGATTACCCGGCCGGGTCGTGGGGACCGAAAGAAGCTGACGATCTGCTCGAGCAGGACGACCACGGATGGAGGCGGCTGTAGCTGCTTTACTTGATCATTCGAAAGTTGAAGGGGTAGGCGTAGTCTTCACCTTTGCTGGCTGAGACCGCGGCAATAATAGTGTAGACCAGTCCGCCGATAGCGGCGATGGAGAAGGTCACGAATCCCAACCCTACAATGAACGTCAGGGGAATTGATACCAGCTGAACAATGAGTATAGACAGCTGGAAGTTGAGAGCTTCTTTCCCGGCAAAATCCACTTTTGGATACTCATCTTTCTTGATCAGCCAGCAAATCAGCGGACCGATAAAAGAAGGGATGCCGATGGCACTGCAGAGACCAGAAAGATGAGTGATCATCGCCCAGTCATTTTCCTTTTTAGAAGGATCCATAGGGGTGGTAAAAGGAACTTTCGAGGGAGGAGTTGGCGGAATCGCAGGAGGCGGAGCAGGATCTTTATCTGGCATTTCAGGAGGTGTGTTCTCGGCGCTTATGAATGTCACCATACGAGAGTTCCCGGTTAATAAAAGATAAGAAGGGAGAGCTCTTAGAAGGCGTCGAAAACGAAAAAGCATTGAGGATCTCCAGGTTTCCGTTTTACTGATTCCCATGTATGAGCGCGCGCCTTTGGGTCAACTGTTACTTACCGGAGTTCCCGGAACGGAACTCAACTCCGAAACTGCTGCCTGTTTTAAAAAGCTTCAGCCAGGTGGCTTTATCTTGTTTGGGCGCAATATTAAATCGCCAGAGCAGTTGCGAAAGTTAATTGATGACCTCCGCGATCTCAGTGATATCGAGCCCTTTATAACGATTGATCAGGAAGGTGGGCGAGTCTCGCGCATTCGTCTCATTGGAAGTGAGCCGCCGAATGCTCAGCAGTTGCGGGATAAGGGCGATCTCGATCTTATTGAAAAACATGGTCAACTGACCGGTCAGATTTTACGGACGTTCGGTTTCAACCTCGATCTTTGCCCTGTGTTGGATATTTCCTTTGATGACGAGGCAGATAACTCACTTAAAGGACGCTGCTACGGAACTACCGCTGAGGAGGTGATCCAGAATGCTACGCTGTTCAACTTGGGCATGCGAAGGGAAGGGGTGCTTTCCTGCGGTAAGCATTTTCCCGGCTACGCCTCGGCGGAAGTTGACCCGCACCATGAGTTGCCCGTGATCAATAAGACACTGGAAGAGATGGAAACTGACGAACTAAAGCCTTTCCGTGCTCTGTTGCCTGATTTGGACAGTGTTATGGCCTGCCATTCTCACTATCCCTGTTGGGACGCCGACCGCCCCCGCTGGCCTGCTTCGTTATCAAAAAATATTATCACCCAGTTCCTTAGAAATCAGCTGGGCTACGACAGGTTGGTCATGACTGATGACCTCGACATGGGAGCTGTCCTCAATGAGGTGACTTTTGATGAAACTATCCAGGCCTGTATTGAAGCCGGTAATGATCTTGCTATGATCTGTCACAGAGTTGAATTAGTGGAAGCCGCGGCAAAGGTGATAGAGACCTTACCGGATCCTGTTCTCCATGATGCGCTTGTCAGGATTGAAGCGGCCAAGAAAAAAATGAAGTCACCGTATGAATGGTCGCTTGAACGGTTTCAAGAGATCAATGCTCAGATCTGGGACCTCCGCGTTGCCACGTTGGGAGAGGAGCGGGCAAAGATTCTCTCTGTCGAAGACGGAAAGCGTTCGCCTGTCGAGACTTACTGAGGTAGTTTGACTCAAGACACTTGCCCCAATGTTGTATTCAATATCTTCGAGGACCCCTATAAATGGGTCCCTTTTATTTTCAGCTTTCCTATTCGCTTTCGGATTTATTGTCCAAGCGGGAGATCCTATTGCTTACTCCAATGATGGGGGTGACGGAGACAAGTTGCGCACCGAGGAAAGGTTTATCCCAAGATACGCAGTTGCAGGTGGCTATATTTCTTGGGCGTCCGACGCTGATTTTTCCAGCGCGATTGGTTCTTTGTCTCAGTGGGAAACTGGCGTCCGGACCAATGTCCCGGTATTTGAAACTGACAAAATCAGGCTTACTGCGGGCATCCAGTATCGCTACAATCAACTGAACTTCACTGGGGCCCCGGCACCACTGGCTAATATGGATTTTGATCTCCATCGTTTGGATGTTCCATTTAACTTTTGGGCCGATTTGAATTCTCGTTGGAAACTTTGGATTCGCCTCCAACCGGGGTGGTACTCCGATTTTGACAATGTCGGATCCGATGACTTCATTCTCACAACCCTCGCTTTATTGTCCTATCAATGGAATGAAAAAGCGCGAATCGCATTCGGAGGGTATTACTCTCGTGACTTGGGAGAACCCCGCCTCCTTCCTGCTGTTGGTTTTATCTTTGAGCCGGATCCTCAGTGGTCCATCGCTCTTACCTTCCCAAGAGCTGAGGTGGCCTATGCGCCTAATCGTGACTGGTTTATTGCGGGGCGTGTTTTTCTGAGTGGAGCCGGTTGGAATATTACCGATCCGGCCGGTGGTTCCAATGATGTTGACCTCGACTACAAGAGTATGAGAATAGGTCTTGGTGTGGAACGGCGCTTGTCCGGTGCCTTGTGGGCCTATGTCGACGGAGGTGCTCAAATGGGTCAGGAGATTTCCATTGAGGGGGCGCCCTATGTCTTCGAAAGGGATCTCGACACCTCTGTTTTCGTTACCGGCGGCGTGAAGCTAAGATTTTGATAGCTTCCTATTCGAGCCGTTTTGCCCGAGCATAATCGCTGGGATCCACCATTCGTCTAACGTCGTCAAAGCTGAGGTCGGTATCCTGATAACCCGCCTTAAAGGGTGATCCCTGCGCGTCCGCTGTATTTTGCAAGCCAGCGGCTCCTTTACGGTCTTGGTTGGTCGCATAGGTTTGGTTGCCTTCGCGATAAAAACCGGTGCTGTGGTCACCTATCCGGCTGGAAGAATCTATTTTCTTCCGATTACCAAAGAGGCGAACAGAAGCTTTATCACGAGACCGGTTAAAGTTACCTTCGCGAGCATTGGTGTTGCCATAATCGGATTCTCTGTAGCCCGCATATTTTTGGCGTTTTAGGTATTCCGGGGTTCGGAATTCTTTGGTAGCCGCTTTGTTTTTCTCTAGTCGTGCTTGTTTGGTGCCGAACATTCCATTAAGTCCTTTGGCCTTTTTGCCGGCATAGAGGTCGGGCTTATCAGCGACGAGAGTGCCGTCATCGGCGACGGTGTATCCTCGCTCGGCAAACTTGGATCGGATTTCGCTTTCGTCGCTCTTACCGCTCTGGCCGCCCCAGGCCTTTTCATCGAAGGTTATTGAACCCCTTCGCACTTCACCGTAGCTACGTTGAGTTTGGCACTGGCAAAAGAACAGCACCGAAACCCCGGCCGCTCCAAGAAGCAGCGATTGACGAAGAATTACCATGAGTTCGTATATTCCACCATTTCGCGGCCTTGGGCAAGAGCAGTCCGCCACTCGCGCAGAAGGGATACTCTCCCGCTGGTCAAGTGTAGGTCGACTGTCCGATCCTCCCATGAGTCGAGTTTGCCCCATTCAGCGTAAAGTTGCATGAGCAGGCGCAGGTCAACGGAGAGAGACTTCTGGAAGATTCGGTGGAGAAGGGTTTCTGCTTCGTCGAATTGCCGGGTCGTGATGAGATAGGTGGCGAAGTCCTCGAGAAAGAGGCGGTGATCCCAACGGTAGGAGTTGAGTTGGTCGTGGTAGCGACGGAAAAGTCTGCCCGCTAAATCCGTCTCGCCCAGGTCGTGGAATAAAGTAGGGAGCGCGCGTCGCGAGACTAAGGTAGCGAATTCTGTGCTGAGTCCAGTCTGCCGGAAAATGTCAGAATCTGCTTCTTGCATCAATTGGTGGTGAACTTCAAGCAGGCGGGGACGATCGCCGATGTGGTGGAAGAAAAGGACCTGTTGCTTGGGATTGTTCGGGAAGTAGTAAGATCCAGGAAAGGCCAATGTTTTAACGAACTGCCTAGCGGTAACGATGCCAGTATCACCAAAAGCCGTTAATGTAGTGAGAATATGTTCGCGTTCGCGCCGGTTCGTTTGCGTGAGGACTTCGTCTGCCACTGATTTTAGATTGTTGCGGTTCCATGCGATGATCAGCCGTTGAAGCCATTCAGTTTTTTCTGGAACTGGAGTGTTTTCCAGTAATTCGGCAAGTGCTTCCGACGGCTTTCCGATTTCGACGATCCATCTAACTAAGTGGGAAGCATTCGACTCAGGAAAACCGGAATCGTTTACAGAAGTATCATCGTAGTCAAAATCATGGAACAGGGCTTCCCATTGGCTGGGCATACTCTCGAGAGGAGTTCCTGATTGTTCTTGTGTTATTAAAATCGAGAGGGAGGTGGAAAAGCGATTTTTGCGATCGGAAGTTCCGCGACGAATCAGTGAAAAGAGCGACCGGGCTGCATCCGTCGCTCCGGCTTTATGGGCGGCCAATGCAAAGTTGAGGGCAACGGAGAAAGGCTGACTTTGATGGCTGTCATGGGCGACTTGAATAAGCGCGTCAAGGTCCTTCGTTTCGGAAAGCCGATAGAGTTCGGCCATCCGAATCATAGCTTTGCGCTCCAATTCGGGTTCGTTGCCCATCATTGGAATTTCCTTGAGCCATTCCAGCGCAGCGTGCGGTTGATTGTTTTTCTGCAGCTGGTCTGCCCCGAGGAGGAGATAGCGACTCTCGATCTCTCCGGTATTGCGAAGATGAGTCAGGAGCGTCATCAGAGCATCGTCTTCTCCGCTTTGCTGGTAGGCCCAAATCAGCGCTCGCTGGAATGGCAGGTGAGACTCTGTGGCGATGGGTGGGGCACCAGCCGCTCCAGTCGGCTTCCTGCTTAGCGTTACAAGTCGCTCGAAGTTTCTCTCGATGGCTAGAAAGCGGGCGTGTTGTTCAGCGATGTAGTCAGCCGTAAGGCCGGGCGGTGGGTTGTACTCCCTTGTGCCGAGGCGATGAATGACATCGAGCGCAGGAGCGGGGTGGAGTGCGGTTTTACAAGTCTCAAAGAGACCCTGCATAGGGGCGTAGCTCTTGCCACGCCGACTGACCTCCAGTTGGTAAACGAGAGCAGCCTCCCGATGAAAGCCAAGCGTTTCAAGAAATTTTCCGAGTTCGAAGCGGCTGTCAGGATCGACGAGCTGCCCTTCAATATTGAGAGCAATAGCGGATCGCTCCGGGGCGTTTAGCCACTCCATCGGCAGCGTTTCGCACATGATCCCAAAATGTTCGAATTGAGCAATTCCAGAGTCATCGACGGGAAGCGCCAGGGCATCCGCGCTGATCGCTTTCACGAGTGGATCCCCGTATCGTAAATTGAGTGGGATCCGAGCCGAATAGTAGCGAAAGACTTGAACCAACTCCTGCCAGCTTTGGATTTGGTTGTAGCGGACATCGTCCGGATTGGGGTTCTGAGGCCGTATTGAATCAACTTGGCGTGAGACAATACTCGCCAGTTTTTCAATGGCCTTATCATATCGCCGTGCGGCGATATGGATCAGAAGGGTTTTTTCTTCGTTGTTCTCCAGGGCGGTCGGTTTAGATGAAGCTACTCCGCGCAAAAGGCGATTCACGAGTTCCTGTCTTTCTAGATCAGAATCCATCAACGAAAGCCTCTCTGTCAGCGCAGAGAGAAAGAGATCTCGAGAGCGAATACTATTTCCCGGATCCATGGCGTTAAGAGTTAGGTCGAGCGCTTTGACTTGAGCGCGGACATGGCCTGTCTGAGCGGCTACCTGTGAAAGTGAGAATAGAAAACTAACATCGGGTGACTTCATCGACTCGACGATTAGACTTCCAACCTTAAAGGCTTCGTCGTGAAATCCCTTCTCTCGCAACTGGGCAAATAGGAAGGGGCCGAATTTGTCGAGTAGCGGCATTTCTTCAAGGATGCTAATGATAAACTCGGCTGGCACTTCGGCTCCTGTGATGGGATCTGTCAGAAGAATGAGGGCAGCCATTGAGAAGCAGGCGACGCGATCATGACGACCGACACGGGCATTGGGGTCGTTAATCCAGAAAAGAATCGCGTCGCCGTCGCCGGTAAGTATCCGGGCATAAACCTCCTTGAAGAGGTGGATGTAGTCATCTGATTTTGGTTGCTCTTCGACCAGTTGGGTATAGCGCTTAAGACCTTCGCGATTACCTTTAAGGAAACGATAAGCCCAAAGCTTTTCGACGTTGGGTCGCTCGCTAACTTCCCAGCGCTCAAGCCAAGAGGTTGCCTGATTTGTGAGTGCGGAAAGGGAAGCCGCTTCTTCGATGGCTCGAATCCTCAACCAGAGAGGTTTGGCAGGAAGGTATTGATACTCGCGATGCTTTTCGATCAGAGCTTCAGCAATGTCGTCTTGCATACTTCCACCGAGGTAGGGGAATTCTTCGATAGCGAAGACGAATGAATGGAGTTCATTACCGGCATCTTTCTTATCCTCCGAGGTGAGGCGGTCTACTCGAATTAGAGGACGAGCAAAGTCGAGAAAGCTCTTCGGGTAATTCACCTCATTGGTGTTGTCGATGATACTCAAAAAATGAGCGAGCGCTTCGGATTGATGGCCGCGTTCGGATTGAATCAAGGCCAACCTAAATCGTGCTTGGAGATCCCAGTCTCGCAATTGAACAATCTTGGCAAGAACTCGCTCTGCGTCGGCGTGGCGTCCATCCAACTCGTAGTGTTCGGCCAATTCTGAGAGAAATCCTGGATCACGGCCAAATCGATTTTCAAGGCGGCGTCGAAGGAGGTTGGCTTCGTCGACGCGCAGGTCTTTTTCAAGCATTAAGAGCAGGGTCTGCCAGTCCTCAAGTTGGTCGCCTTCACCCCTTGAGAGGAGTTGACGGCGATAGTAAATCGCAGATTTCAGGTCACCAAGATCATCTGCAAGACTACTGAGCTCACTAAGAAGACCGTCATGGTTTTTCGACATGTAGTAGGCCTTCTTCAGTGAAGCAAAAGCACCCTCCGTGTCACCCATGGTTTGCTGAACGCGCGCAAGCGCCTCTGGATAAAAACGATCAAAAGGGTATTGTTGTGTCAGGCCTTGAAAGCGCCCTAGCATCCGATCAAGCAGGAAGTGAGTTCGGGCGAGGTTGAGTTGGCTATCGAGGAGTTTGCGCCGTTGAATGGTATCCGATTCTTGCTCTAGCAAATCGGTCTGAGCCGCGAGGGCTTCCTCAGGGCGTCCGTTTTCTATCAAGACTGTAGAAAGTTGCTTAATGACGCGGCGCTTTTCGAATGAGTTCGCCTGGCGGTAAGCTTGTTGCCAAACCTCAATCTGTTTACCAAAGTTTCCCTGCTGGGAGTAGACCTTAGCGAGAGTACTTAGGGTGGTGAGGGCGGCTTCAGGCTGTGCGGCGAGACGCTTTAGTTCGCGAATAGCTTCATCCTCATAGCCAAGTTCAAATCGCATTGCAGCCCGACGCTGCAGGTAATCATTGGCGTTGGAAGGATCGATCTCAGACAGAGTGGTCAAGTGATCGACCATCAAGGTGGTTCGTTCGTTAAGTTCTGCGAGTGACAGGAGCATGAGTTCCACTTTCAGGATGGGGCCACCCGCCTCTTCCTTGGCTGTAGTGAGTTGAGCGTAGCATTCGTGGTTATCTTGGAGTTTGAATGCCCACCACGCCGCTCGGTATCTGTCAGTCAGTGTCCGCGAAGTGTTTGCAGTTTTTTTAATCATCTCGTAGAAATGAATCAGTTCTTCCGGCGGCGGTTCATCACCGGGCCGTGAGGCTTTGTTGGCGACGATGGCTAGTCTGCGATATTGGGCGAGGCTCTGGATGTTTCCGTCACGAAGGATGCCCCTATCCTCAACGGCCTCCGGTTCATTTGAAAAGTGGCCTCGCAGCAAGCTGAAAAGGCGCTGATCCACCTCGGTTTTCTCTTCAAGCGTTTCCAACTGGTCCCAAACGCTGCAAAGCTGCTCGATAGCTTCCTCAATACGATCGCTTTCGATGAGGACGTCGGCGCGAGTTTTTTTAAGAGAAAGTTCTTTTGGTGAGCGCGCGATAGCTGCCTCGATCGTTTCAAGAGCTTCCTTAGTTTGGTCGAGGTCACGAAGTGTAGAGGTAACTTGGACGAGACGGTTTTTTTTCTCTGGTCCCGCTTCACTTGCGCGGGTGATGTAGTCGTTCAAGACGTCGACGGCTTGGAGTGGCCGACCTCGTTCAGTGAGGAACCGGGCTAGTTCCGCGGGCGGCCCAGCATCAGGTTCTTCGGCGTTAGATTTGAGGAGTTGTTCGACGAGTTTATCGAGATAGTTGTTGCGAGCGAATTCAATAACGATGGCGAGGTTTTCCGCATCCGGAGGATTGGCCTCGAGGTAGTTGGTAAGAATCGTCTCTGCTTCGAGGTTATCTTCTGCATTTAGGGAAACTCCTACCCTGAGAAGAATAAGATTGAGAGGCGGGTGGAGGGATTCAGCGATAACGCTATCGAGAGTTTCGGCAGCTTCCTCGAAGCGATCGATGCGGAGTTGGGCCCGGGCAAGTCGAAGGCGGTAATCGATGTTGTTGGGGAGGATTGAGACGAGTCGTCGCAGGGTTTGTTCTTTTTTGACAGGATCAGCGGTCAACTCGTAAAAGGCTGTGAGGTCGTGAAGTGACTTTTCACTAGGATTTTCCGTAGCTGCGCCTGCAGTGAGTTCGGTTTCGAGCTGTTCCAGTCGTTCAAACTGCTCATGGATTTGCACCAAGCGTTCAAAGAGGATTGCGTAATCCGGACTCTTGAAGTGCAGTAGTTTTAAAGCGTTGCGGCCGGAATCGGACGCACCGTCGAAATTACTGATAAACTCGTAGATGCGATTTAATTCAGTGAACGCGTTGAGCTTTTGTCTTGGCTCTGCAGAAGCTGCGAGTTCAGTGAGGACTTGGATGGCAGTATCCGTCTCACCGGCTTCAAGAAGCAGCGAGACAACTTCCGTTCGCACTGTAGTTTCGTTCGTGTAGGCGTTTAACAGTTCTCTCCAGATCGTAATTGCGGCGTCTAGCTGATTAAGTCGTTGGTGGAGCGTGGCTTTTCGAAGACGGATGGAAAGACCATTTTTGGTCTTGGCTGGTATCTTTTCAACGAGGCGGGTATAGAGCGACAGCGCTTTGTTGGTGCGTTTTTGGAGTTCAGCAATTTCGGCGAGCGCGAGCAGTGCCGGGATGTTGTCCGGATCGAAATCAGTGACCCTGTCGTAGGCCTCGCGTGCGGTCTCGATGTCTGCGTTTTTGCGCAGGAGGTGGGCGTGGATGAGAACTGCGGCTAAGGGGCTGTCGTTTGGAGACGCTGCTGAGTGGAAATAGTCGAGCAGTAACGCAGTCTGGCTCTTCTTTTCATAAAGAGACCAAAGCAGCTCAAGGACGTTGCCATACTCAGGATTCTTCTGCAGCAATCGGATGTAGTGGTTGGCGAGCTTTGTATCTGCTTCCGTCCACGGGCTGGCAGCGACCGCTTCGTCCCGGTTCTCGTCCGCGGCATTTTCCTGTGAAAAAAGCAAAGTGCTTAAAGCACCGATCGCCAGAGTTAGCGCGGTGACCTGAATGAGTTGACTGGGGGTCGTGGTCTTCAATCGTCAACAGAGGCAGGGGAACAGGCCCGTCTTAAAGATCCGGCCTTTACCTTAAGAAACGATACGGTAGGCGTAGCCAATTCTTCCGTCAAATAACGCACCGCCCTCAAATAAGTCGCTATCTTAGGGCTTGCAGTTGATCAGATTGAAGCGTTTGCCTCCAAGGTCGTAGCGGAGAAATCCAACTGCGGTAGCGCTGCCCAGTAAATGGCTTCTCGAGGAGGCAAGGCAGGCAATCGCCGCGGGAAAAGCTTCCGGAGATTGCCTTTTTGGTTTCAAGAAAGCACAAGATGTTGCTCCGCTGTTTCACCCTGGCAATCGGGGTGGCTCCCTCAGTTCGGCTTCCAATTGACCTCCTCAGAGGACCAGAGAATATCAAGCGCACCGGTTGCCGATCTCAGATAGTCTGCCCCCACCTCTTCCGCTCCCGCCTCTGTTAACAAAAAGGCCATGTAGTCGAACCCGAACATGTAATCGATGTAGTCATCGGCACTCAACCCCCCGTTCTTGATGTAGTCCGGAACGAATTCCGAGAGTATCATCGGCCGCTGTGATAATGTTTGACTAGCCCCTTTCAGCGCGACTTGCTCAAACCCTTCAATGTCGATTTTAATGAATGTCACTGCGGAGCCGCTGATATCACGGGACTTCAGGTAAGTGTCGAGGCTGGTGGTCTTGACGTTGATCTTTTCGCCATCGTTGATGGGCAAAAGAGAATGCCGACCGCGGTTCTTGTCTTCGTAGAGATGCAAGACGCTCTCGCCGTCTTTATCTGAAAGCGCGATCTGATTTGTTTTGATATTGCGGGCCTCGTTTTTGTTGAGATTGTGCTCCAGTAGTTCGTAGTTGAGCACATCAGGTTCGAATGCGTGTATTGATGCCCCAGGTTCTGACATCGTGTCCATAAGAAGAGAATACCAGCCGAGGTTGGCACCAATGTCGATAGCATGCTCACCCGCCTTGAGCTTTACATTCTTGCAGACGAAATTTGTAAGATGTGGCTCGTATTCCGCCCTCTTGAACATGTGTCTACCCAAAGCATCCTCTGTTTTGAACTTGATTCGGAGGCGATGCTCAGGCACGTACGCTTCCATAAACGGACGCCTGAGGAGGTAACGTGCGAAGGTGTATTGGATGGATTTCAGGGCGGCCATATTATTAATCCGGAAAGCAAAATACTTTCCCTTAAAGAGCCTTAATGAGTGAGCGTGGCAAGTAAATCCTAATCAGTCTGAATCGAGTCTTCTTAAATCTCTCCCGAAGGGTTGAGAGTATTTGCGAGCCAATTAGGGGTCGGGTCAAGTTTCGTGTTGCAGCAATAACCAATTTTCGAGATGAGATGGAGATCTTAGGAACCAGAAAGGGTAACGATTGCTCCGCGCCCTTTCGAATAGTCTAAGATACCAATCAGTGCTCAACCTTTAGCAAGGTAAGCTGCAGTGCTATCGTGGTTGGCTTCCATAGCGTCGGAACCCTTCTCCCAGTCCATCGGGCAAACTTCGCCGTTTTCTTCGAAGTGTTGAAGCGCATCAACCATGCGAATCGCCTCTTTGATTGAGCGGCCGAGCGGCAAATTATTGACAAGTTGGTGCTGAACGATTCCCTCTTTATCGATGAGGAAAAGACCACGGTAGGCAATCAGTTCCCCTTCAACCATAAGGTCACCATACTCGTCGAAACCGTAATCTCCGACGAGCACATCGTAGTCAGCAGAGATCGTCTTGTTGGTGTCGGCCACGAGCGGATATGTTACGCCGCCGATGCCACCTTTTTCGCGGGGCACTTGAAGCCATCCCCAGTGTGACATCTCGGTGTCGGTTGAGACGCCAACGATTTCGACATTGCGGCTCGTAAAATCGGAGAGGTGATCTTGAAAGGCGTGAAGCTCGGTTGGGCAGACGAAAGTGAAGTCCTTTGGGTAAAAGAAAAGTATAACGTATTTTCCTCCCTTATACTGATCGAGAGAGAAGTCTTCTACCACTTGGCCGTTAACGACCGCGCTGGCATTGAAGGAAGGGGCAGGTTTTCCAACTAGTACTGACATGATAGGAAATAGTAGGTTTAAGAATGAGGGGCAAGGTGGCTGCAACCTCTCGTGAGTCAACTACGGATGAGGAGCTTTTACGGACTCAAAAGTGGGATTCCGACACCGAGTGGAGGAAAAAATTTGACCGAACGACGCAGAGAAGGTTAGTTGATGACATCTAAAGTCGACCAATCCTATCAAGAATAGGTATTTTTCAATGGCTACTGAAACCATCACAGAGAACGTCGATTTGGCGTTTGAAGCGAAAAATCTCGAGTCTTTGAGCGCTCAGGAGCGTGTTCAGTGGGCTGTTGATCATTGGGGAGATCGCATCGGCTTGACCTCTAGTTTTGGAGCTCAATCAGCCGTTTTGCTTCATATGGTGACCCGGGCAAAAGCTGATATCCCCGTAATATTGGTGGATACGGGCTATCTCTTCAAAGAGACCTACCACTTTATCGATGCTCTCACTGAGCGCCTCAATCTGAACCTCAAGGTCTATCAGGCCTCTGTATCTGCCGCTTTTCAGGAGGCGCGGCATGGAAAGCTCTGGGAGAAAGGAGTCGAGGGTATCGAGCAATACAACCAGATCAACAAGGTTGAGCCAATGAATCGTGCGCTCGATGAGCTTGGTTTGAACGCCTCGATCTCTGGGATTCGGCGTCAGCAAAGTAGCACCCGGGAAAGAGCTCCAGTCCTAGCTATCCAGCGCGATAGATACAAGATTCACCCCATCATTGACTGGTCTGACATGGATATCGGTCAATACCTGCAGGATAACGACTTGCCCTACCACCCGCTGCGAGACGAGGGCTATGCATCTATCGGAGACTGGCATACGTCGTCCAAGTTGACCGATGGCATGAGTGAAGAGGAAACCCGCTTTCATGGCTTGAAGCGGGAGTGCGGCCTTCACGAGGACATGGATTTCGTTATCTGAGCCCCTACTAATTAGCGACTCTTACTCATGGGTTCGAATCTCGACCACATTTATCCCGTTTTTGACACGATGCTCCCTCGCGAGGCGAAGGAGGATTTACTCGGTCAGCGTGGAGCAGTGATCTGGATGTATGGTCTCAGTGGATCGGGAAAGACCACGCTTGCAAACTTGCTGGAACGCCGCCTCCATGAAAGGCGCAAACTCGTTAAGCTGCTCGACGGAGACAATATACGTTCCGGACTCAACAGTAATCTCGGCTTCTCCGATGGAGACCGGCTCGAGAATATTCGACGCGTTGCCGAAGTGGCCAAGCTCTTTGCCGACAGCGGTATCATCACGGTCGCCTCCTTCATTACTCCCAACAATGAATTACGCGATCTCGCTCGTGGCGTCATCGGAGATGAAGATCTGCTTGAAGTCTACGTTAAGGCTTCCTTCAAGACTTGCGCGGAACGGGATCCCAAGGGTCTTTATGCCAAGGTTAAGGCCGGCGAGGTAAAACAATTTACAGGCAAGGACTCGGCATTCGAAGAGCCTTCGCGTCCTGATCTCATTATCGATACCGAAGCGCTTAAAGAAAATGAAGCACTTGAACAACTTTTTTCAGCAGTAATGGCCAAGATTGGCGATTCTGCCGGTTAAAACCTTTTAAGAGAATAATGGAACAAGAAAGACACTCCTATCGAGTCAACCATCTCGCTCAACTGGAATCTGAAGCGATCTTTATCCTGCGTGAAACTGCGGCCCAGTTCGAAAAGCCGGCGCTATTGTTTTCCGGCGGTAAGGATTCCATTGTCATGGCACACCTGGCGCGGAAGGCGTTTTACCCAGCACGCATTCCCTTCCCGCTGGTTCACGTCGACACTGGCCACAACTTTGAAGAAACGATCCAGTATCGCGATGATTATGTGGCCGAGTTGCATGCAGAACTTGTTGTTGGTCTGGTGCAGGATTCTATCGACCAGGGGAGAGTGCAGGAAGAGAAGGGGCCATTTGCGAGCCGCAATGCCCTTCAAACGGTGACGCTACTCGACACGATCGAAGACAATCACTACGACGCCTGCCTAGGCGGTGGTCGCCGCGACGAAGAAAAAGCTCGCGCCAAGGAACGCTTCTTCTCTCATCGAGATGACTTTGGCCAGTGGGACCCTAAGAACCAGCGACCTGAGCTATGGAATATTTTCAATGGGCGCAAACACCACGGTGAGCACTTTAGGGTGTTCCCTTTGTCCAATTGGACCGAAATGGATGTTTGGCAGTATATTAAGGCAGAGAAGATCCCGCTACCGAGTCTTTACTTCTCCCACAAGCGTGACGTGGTTCATCGTAATGGTGCGCTGCTTGCCCTGAGTGACGTGGTTGTTCCGCAGGAGGGCGAGGAAATTGAGAGAGATGCCGTGGTTCGTTTTCGGACCATTGGTGACATGACCTGCACCGGGGCTGTTTATTCTGAGGCTTCCCACATGGACGCAATTATTCAAGAAGTGGCGACAGCGCGCCAGACTGAGCGGGGAACAAGAGCTGATGACAAACGTTCTGAAACCGCCATGGAGGACAGAAAGAAGGAAGGCTATTTCTAGGCCGGTCTCTGAATCCTCTAAATTACTAACACTTTATTATTTCTTAATATGTCTCACACTGACATCCCTTACGACGAAGGTTATCTCGACATGGACCTGCTGCGATTCACAACGGCAGGCAGTGTTGATGATGGAAAATCCACCCTCATTGGTCGCCTGCTCTACGATTCTAAGAATACATTCGAAGATCAGATCGAAGCGGTGGAAGCAACCTCCAGAAAGCGTGGTGACGAAAACGTGAACCTCGCTTTGCTAACTGATGGCCTTCGTGCCGAGCGCGAACAAGGTATCACGATCGACGTGGCTTACCGTTATTTCGCGACACCGAAGCGAAAGTTCATCATCGCTGATACTCCCGGGCACATTCAGTATACCCGTAATATGGTGACCGGTGCCTCCACCGCTAACCTCGCCATCGTACTGGTCGACGCCCGTACTGGTGTGATTGAGCAGACTTGCCGCCACGCCTTCATTGCGAACTTGCTGCGCATCCGTCATGTTATTCTCGCGGTGAACAAGATGGATCTTGTCGACCACAAGCAGGAGGCTTTTGACAGGATCGTGGAAGACTTCAAAACTTTTGCTTCCCGACTCAACAACATCGTCGACATAACACCGATTCCGATCAGTGCGCTTCATGGAGACAATGTGGTCGTTAAGTCGGAGAAGATGTCTTGGTACGAAGGTCCGACGATGCTCTACCAACTGGAGAACGTTTACATCGGTTCCGACCACAACCACGTGGATGCCCGCTTCCCGGTGCAGTGGGTCATTCGCCCACATTCAGACGAGCACCATGATTTTCGTGGTTATGCAGGTCGCGTTGCTGGTGGTGTTTTCAAACCTGGTGATGATGTCGTGGTTCAGCCTTCAGGATTTACGACTAAGATAAAATCGATTGAGACGCTGGATGGTCCCGTGGACGAGGCGTTCGCGCCGCTGTCCTTCACCATGACTCTCGAGGATGAAATCGACATCAGTCGCGGTGATATGATTGCCAAGCCGAACAATCCGCCGGAGAAGGGGCAGGAAATTGAAGCGATGATCTGCTGGTTCTCAGAAACAACTCAACTTCAACCGCGTGGGAAGTATTATCTGCGGCACACAACCAAGGAGGTGAAAGCTGTTGTAGAGGAAGTCCGTTATAAGGTTAACATCAATACCTTGCACAAGATCGAGGACGACCAGACTTTTACTCTCAACGAGATTGGACGCATCACGCTGCGGACTTCAGCACCCTTGCACTACGATTCCTATCGTCGAAATCGTCAGACAGGTAGTTTTGTTCTCATTGATGTCCAGAGTAACGAGACGGTAGCGGCTGGAATGATTATGTAAGTTTGGCGAGTTGAAATGACATCGAGGTATCCCGTTGACAGCTAACTTGAATGGGCTTTAAATACCGCCCTCCTATTTCAGGAGAATGCGTCGGCGAGGTAGCCAAGTGGTAAGGCCGGGCTCTGCAAAAGCTCTATCGCGGGTTCGATTCCCGCCCTCGCCTCCACCACTTCACAGCGTGAAGTGCAACTTGCCCCAACGGGGCGGGGG
>TARA_B100001093_G_scaffold269187_2_pt1 | contig 17352 bp, 13 predicted proteins | sample TARA_B100001093 | Tara Oceans TARA_B100001093 (sample SAMEA2623116) | marine metagenome | biome: marine biome (ENVO:00000447); feature: surface water layer (ENVO:00002042); material: "saline water (ENVO:00002010), including plankton (ENVO:xxxxxxxx)" | depth 5 m
TGGAGCAACAAATTCTCCAGCAGATTGAGGACTTGAGGGATTAACTAAAGTTCTTCCTGGAAGTTTCTGTATTAAGAACCTATCTGATACATTAATCACATTACCATTTTCATCTGATACATCAAAACTAACCCTGTTACCACTGAAGATAGAAACTGAAACTACGGTAACATTATTAAGTTGAACAAATGACCCTTCCCATTCTTCTCCCGTAACATAATTGTTGGTACGTGTGTTGTCGTTTAATTTCCCTAAATCAATTACTTGAGCGCTTGGTGCTGTAACGGAACCAATCACATTTACAGATGAATTGTCTGAAGGGAAAACTTGCGTTTCTCCCTGGTAGTTCCCAACTTTACCAGTAACCTCTATAATCATTCCTGCAACAAGGTTGTCGAGTTTACTCACAGGCTGACTTTGACCACCACCATCAGTGTATACACCATGGATCTGAACACCTCTAAAATTACCCATACCTCCAGAGGAAGTATCTAGGATATGAACCCCTGGTCTGTAACCTCCATTAACCGATCCAGATGCTAGCTCAGTTAAATTACCATCGTGCATAACGATTCCAATCGTTTTTATTTCTTGATCATCATAAGAACTTAAGTCTTTACAATTAGCTAAATCAGTTGGACTGACAAATTGAATGTCCCTAACTGATACTGCTGTTTGAGCAAATGATAAAGTGACCGTGAAAAGGCCAGTAATCAGAATTGTAAGTTGTTTTTTCATTGTATTGTTTATTTAATAATTGCAAATTTTCCTTTATATAAATCCCCTGTTTCAAGGTCTTTTACTGTAAATAGATATAGTCCTCTAGCAATAATCTGAGTGTTTTCTGTAAGTAAATTCCACCCATGCTCACCACCACTAAAAACATTCTGTTTAGGGTTCTCCGCTCCAAAAGTTTGATTCCAACGAATGTCATCCCCATTATAATCATCGTGATGTATTATTTGATCCAAAAAATCTCCTGCTAAAGTGAACACATTAATTTCACAATGCCTGGGCAGATTGGCAAAATATAACTTTCTACTTTGTTCTTGAAAGCTACTTCTACCTTCCCAACTTGCCCCTGCATAATATGGGTTTGGATATACAAATGGTTGATTTTTAGTAATGCTCTCGTTAACAGGTTTACCCGCAAATGCTCTGAAATTATTAGACACAGGACTAGACTCTAGACTTTCCAAATTATTATCCTCATTCCCTCTGTCAAATGCAGTAACTGATACCGCATACTGCCATCCATTTAATACCTTATCAATTGTGTACTTGTAGTGATATTCCTTACCATCTATAGTAATAGGTTCATCTAGTTTTATTGAAGAAAATCCTGTCTCATATCCATAACTATTATTAGGCAAGTCATATTCAGCAATCTTTACCAAATCTCTTTGTAAATTAGGAACATCTGTAACATCAAAACCCAATTTCGTCATGTATATACGATAACCTTCAAAGTCCATTTCTTGGCTTATTGGATCAATACTAACCTCAGAATTATCTTGCCAAAAAATTTCAACTTTACTATCAGAGGTTATCATTTTTGTGTTGGGTATGTCAGGTGGAGATGGTAAAACAAATCGAGTCAGAACTCCATCACCATTATTATCCTCTCCATCATCTAAAACGCCATTAAAATTTACATCCTCTCCATTATATGCCGTCTGAGCCCAATTTGCATTAGATAAAAATGTACTTCTCTGAACTGCATTATTATCTGAGTTAGGATTACCATCCTCTTTTTTCCTAGCGAAAATATAAGCATAGCTGACTTTGATGTGATCTCCAGGTTCAAAATTCAAAAAAGGTCCAACTGAAACTAGATCTGAACGATTACCCAAATCATTTAATTGCTCTTGATAGCTTTTTGATCCACAACTTGAGTTTGAACTATTGTTTTGATTCCAGCATGGTTGATCATTTAATCCTTTTGTGAGTTTTTGATAGCGAGTATTGTCATTCGTTGGCTGAAAATATACTGGATCTGATGTACTATTAAATTGCCATGCGTTGAAATGAGCATTGAATCTTGGATTTGATATGGGATGTTGAAATCCATTCTTATCTTCTGCACCTAAGAATTTTTGACCGACGTAACTGTCCGTGAAACCCACATCTCCAGAGTGATCATAACAGTATGCCATTTGCAAACTATCTAAATATCCGTTACCACCTTTATTGTAAAATGCAGCACCTCCACTTCCCGCTGGTGTTACATTGATATTCCTAACCACAGTATTTGCCCACAAACCAAAGTAGGCACTGTCAATCGTATATCCTCCAACGTTTTCAATGTCGAAATCAAGAATCACAAAAAAATCACTAAAACCGTAATTCCAATTAAACGATCGTGATTTGACCTTTATAAATAAAGGATCTATATGCCCCCCGACCTGAATTTGTGTTCCCGGCACTTGAACATTGACATCAGAATATACACCGATAAAATCTTGGTGAGATATTGCTTCCGGGCTGTAATAAGGGCTATTCCTAAGTGAAGAAAGTTCTTTTAGAACATCGCCTTGCTCTGGATAAAGTTCAAAACCTGCCGCACCAGTACTATAGCCTTGAGGAGCGTCTACAGCAGCTGTACTAACCCCAACTGTTGACCCATTAATTAAACCTCCAAACCAAATTCCACTCTCAAAGAGATGCTCAACTCCGCTTCCAGCTGGATATTCTCCAGAAGGATTCCCAGACCCATTTTTATATCCTCTAAAAGCATTACCATATGTTCCCGAATTCGTGACATTTAACCGAACATTAGAAGAAGTTGTTGTTTTCTCATCAAAAGTTTGACCTACCAATTCGGTAGAGATAAATAAGATAGTTAATATCGAAAACAAATACTTCATTAACGCTCAAAGACTTATACAAATATACTCTTAAGATGCACTCTCTCGAGCTTAATAAATTAAAATTTAGACTTTGGTTTGGTTATAAATACCGACTTTATATAGTTCGGTTCATAAGAGGTTAAATCTACATAATCTTGTTTTGCCGATTTTTTCAATGCTTCACTCAATAAATCTCTTGCATATAATGCTGATTTAGTGTGTTTTAATTCTTTTTCTTTGTCTAATTCATCGATAAATTTAATCGCACCTGAACCTACAACCACAGTATTATTTTTTTCAATTCTAAGTTCAGAATTTATCGTCACAAACTGTTCTTCAACTATTGGATTGAGATGCTTATCATAAATCCCCATGTATGCGTCACTTCTTCGAGCATCTACTAATGCGATAATCTGGTCGACGGAGGGATAATCATTTAATGCTACACTTGCCAACCCTTTTAACGTCGAAACTGCTATCAACGGGATATTTACACCCATGCAAATTCCCTTAGCCAAACTACATCCTATTCTTAACCCCGTATAAGAACCCGGACCATCACTTATCACAACACCATCAAGCTCATGAATAGACAACCCCGCATTCCGCATTACTTCATCAACAAAAGTAGCTAGATAAACGGAATGTGAATTGGGCTCATTAATCCATTTTTCTTGAATGATGCTTTCGCTACTTGACAAAGCCACAGAACATACTTCATTGGACGATTCTATTAGAAGTAGTTTAGACATTATTTTTTTATTTTGGCAAATGCCCAACTCTCACTAAAAGGAACTTCCCATCGAGTTCTAATGTCATGTAGACTATTAACTGAATTATCGAAAAAAGTTGAAGAGTCTGAAATTTTATGTGAATCATAAGCTGATTGAATATCAGCCATTCGAACCATAACAATTTCATCATTTTCTTTGAAAACTAGGTTTAATCTATTGAATAAATCAATTTGTAAAACTTGATTTATTTCTTGAAAAATAGCAGTTGATCGATCGATAGAACAGCCACTCGCTGGCTCAAAATCTTCATCTGCACCTAAAACTAAAATTTGATTGTAAAAAATTTGAAAGCTTGCCTTCAATTGTGAACCGTGGGCAGACCAATCTTTACAAAAGACATCAAATTTGGCATTAATTTGCTCTTTCTCATTGGCTGTCAGCTTTCGGTTTGATGCAAAAATCCAAACACGACCATTCCCAGTTAGACTATCAAACATCATACAAAAGTAAGGTTAATCTAACTACAGATGAATCACTTCATCATACGCTGCTGCACACGCTTCCATAATAGCTTCACTCATAGTTGGATGGGGATGAACCGTCTTTATCATTTCGTGCCCAGTTGTCTCAAGTTTTCTTGCTGATACTACCCCAGCAATCATCTCTGTGACATTGGCACCAATCATGTGGCAACCCAAAAATTCACCATACTTGGCATCAAATACGACTTTAACAAACCCTTCTTTCGAACCACTAGCACTTGCTTTACCACTTGCACTAAATGGGAACTTACCAACTTTGATATCGTATCCTGCTTCTTTAGCTTTTGCCTCGGTATATCCTACCGATGCAATTTCTGGCCACGTGTAGGTGCATCCCGGAATATTGCCATAATCCAAAGGAGCTACATGCTGACCACTAAATTTTTCAACACAGATAATTCCCTCTGCACTGGCAACGTGAGCAAGAGCAGGACCATGAACTATATCTCCAATGGCATATACCCCTGGAACATTTGTTTGGTAATAATCATCAACCACTACCTTACCATTTTCTATTTTAACTCCTAAATTTTCTAGCCCAATATTCTCAAGATTTGTCTGTATTCCTACAGCAGAAAGAACGATATCACATTTGATGGTTTCCTCGCCTTTGGATGTTTTTACTTTTACCACACAACCTTTTCCTTTCGTATCTACCGATTCGACAGAACTATTTGTCATGATGGTCATCCCTTTCTTCTTATATAACTTTTCAAGTTCTTTAGATACATCTGCATCCTCATTGGGTACAATGCTTGGCATAAATTCTACCACCGTTACTTCTGTACCCATGGCAGTATAGAAGTATGCAAACTCCATCCCTATAGCTCCACTACCAACAACAACCATCTTCTTGGGTTGCTCTTTGAGTACCATAGCTTCATGATAACCTACTATTTTTTCGCCATCAATAGGAATGTTTGGTAATTGACGTTCTTTTGCTCCAGTTGCAAATATTATGTGCTTGGCACTGTGCGTCTCTTTTTTTCCATTGTTGTCGACACTTACTTGACCTTTAGCTATCACAGTTCCAAAACCAGTAAGAATTTCAATCTTATTCTTCTTCATCAAAAACTGAATTCCTTTACTCATTCCTTCAGCAACTCCTCGACTTCTCTTAATGACTTTTGAAAAATCATGCTTTGCATTGTCAACAGAAATACCGTAATCATCTGCATGGTTAATGTACTCAAATACTTGAGCAGACTTAAGCAATGCTTTGGTAGGGATACATCCCCAATTCAAACAAACACCACCTAGTTCAGCCTTCTCTACGACAGCAACTTTATGACCCAATTGGGAAGCTCTAATTGCAGCTACATACCCACCAGGACCACTTCCGATTACGATTACATCAAAATTCATTTTTATCTCAATTAATTTGGATTGCAAAGAAAAGCAATATTTTGATATGCTTATCGCATTTTTAACAAGATTAAAAGCGACATTTTGTTTAACATTTCACTTTCATATTGGTAAAAAAGAAAGACATTTGTCCTACTTACACATAAAACGAAACACCATGGGAAGAGCATTTGAATTTAGGAAAGCCCGAAAAATGAAGCGATGGGGCAAAATGGCCGTTACCTTCACCCGAATTGGTAAAGAAATTTCAATTGCTGTAAAAGAGGGAGGACCAGATCCTGAAAATAATTCCAGATTGAGAATGGCAATAAAAAATGCCAAATCTGAGAATATGCCTAAAGACCGTGTAGATGCAGCAATCAAAAAAGCCTCAGATAAAGATAGTAGCAACTACGAAGAGGTACTTTATGAAGGCAAAGGGCCATTTGGCCTTAGTCTAATGATTGAAACTGCAACAGACAACATCAACCGAACTGTTGCTAATATCCGAGCTATCTTTAACCGAAATAACGGTGAACTTGGTACTAGTGGCTCTCAAGAATTTAATTTTGATCGTAAGTGTATTTTCAAAATCAACCCCCAAGATAGTGATGTCGAAGAGTTAGAACTTGAATTGATTGATTTTGGATTAGAAGAAATAGAACAGGTAGACGACGAAACACTTGTTTATACTGCATTTACCAATTTTGGCAATATGCAAAAGGGACTAGAGGAGCTTGATGTGGAGATTGTTTCAGTGGATATTGAACGCATTCCCCACCACACGATTGATTTAAACAATGCACAAAAAGAGGAGATTAACCTTTTGATAGAAAAACTAGAGGAAGATGAAGACGTTCAAAATGTATTTCACAATGCCCTATTATAGAATTACACCGTGAAAAAAATCTGCTTTTTTAATAGTTCTAACTTTTGGGGTGGTGGTGAAAAACTTCACCTCGAGAATGCCATTGAATTTCGAAATCGTGGATATGATATCGTAATTGCTGCCCTCCCCAATAGTGAGCTATGGACTAGAGCAAAAAAGAATGGATTTGAAACGATAGATGTTACCATAACTAGTCTCTCTTTTTTAAATGTTTTTAAATTAAAAAGACTTCAAAGACAATTCAAGATTCATAAAATTGACACCCTTATTTTTACAACCTCGCAAGATTTTAAGTCAGCAAGTATAGCTGGTCATTGGTCTTCTATTCCTCGTATTGTTTACTTAAGAGGTCTAGCAGTTCCCATAAAAAATAGTTTTGTCAATCGATATTGTTTAACCTGTGCTTGTACGCACATCATTGCAAATTCTGATGAAACTAAAAAAACCATTCTTCAGCATTTTCAAGGAAGCATTCCTTCCGAAAATGTCAAAACGATTTATCATGGTATTCAGCCTGAACTTCTCGAGATAAAAAAAGGCAAAGGTGATTTTATTACTAAAAAACCAAAGGGTATCATTCTCGGCAATGCAGGAAGATTGACCAAACAAAAAGGTCAGCACCATCTAATCGAAGTAGCTCGCTACTTAAAAAAAGAAAACGTGGATTTTACCTTATTCATTGCGGGTACTGGAGAACTTGCAGAGGAACTAGCTGAATCCATCAAAAAGTATCACTTACAAGAAGAAGTTGTCCTATTGGGCTTCATCAAAAGCATGGAACTTTTTATGCAACAAATTGATTTGTTTTTACTGCCCAGTTCATGGGAAGGTTTCGGATTTGTTATTGTTGAAGCCATGGCAAAGAGTAAACCCGTCGTCGCATTCAATACCACCAGCAACCCTGAAATCATCAATGATCAAAAAACAGGATTATTAGCTAAATATCCTGACACAACTGACTTTACTATCAAAACAAAACAACTCATTCAAGACGATGCACTCCGTAAAAAAATGGGTAAAGCAGCCAAGCAAAGCGTGATTGATAAATTCATTATTCAAGATCGAGTAGCAGAATTAGAGGAGTATATTACAAATAATTAGCCCCTAACTGCTTTTGTGTTTCATAAAAAAAGTAAACTTTGCAACTACGATAATTAATCATGCTACTCATCCAAAACATCCGTCAAGATAAAGAAGCCATCATTCAAAGACTAGCCAAGCGAGGAGTTGATTTTTCTGACCTCGTTAACCAAGCTATTGAACTGGATGATAGCCGAAAAGAAATTCAAGGAAAATTGGATGATATTTTATCACAAAGCAATAAAATTTCTAAGTCCATTGGTCAGCTATTCGCTCAAAAAAAGATAGAAGAAGCCAACCAATTAAAAGCCCAGACTGCGGAGCTTAAAGCCCAAAGTTCCTCATTGAGTGAAGCAATGAAAAAGGTAGAGAACGAGTTGCTTGAAGTCTTATATCAAATTCCAAACTCGCCAGGTGATCAGGTGCCTGCGGGTAAGAGTGAGGAAGATAATAAAACCATTAAAGTGGTTGGCGAAAAACCAACCCTTACTCAAAACTTACCTCACTGGGAGCTATGTGAAAAATACAACCTCATTGATTTCGAATTAGGCGTAAAAATCACAGGAGCTGGTTTTCCTGTATATCGAGGCAAGGGTGCTCGTCTTCAGCGTGCCTTAATCAATTGGTTTTTAGACAAGGCCAGAGATGCCGGATACGAGGAAATACAACCCCCCATTCTGATTAATGAAGCCAGTGGTATTGGCACAGGTCAACTTCCTGACAAAGAAGGACAGATGTACCACATGCCCACCGATAACCTATATGCTATCCCAACCGCAGAGGTGCCCATAACCAACATCTACCGCGATGTCATTCTAAAAGAGGAACAATTCCCTATCAAAAATTGTGGCTACACTCCATGCTTTAGAAGAGAAGCTGGAAGCTATGGTAAAGATGTACGTGGTCTCAACCGATTGCACCAATTTGACAAGGTGGAAATTGTCCAAATACAGCATCCTGAAAAATCGTATCAAACCCTAGAAGAAATGAGCAACTATGTTCAAGGACTTCTTCGTGATCTAGGACTACATTACCGAGTCTTGTTACTATGTGGTGGCGATACGGGATTTGCTAGTGCAATGACCTTCGACATGGAGGTATGGAGTGCTGCTCAAGAACGTTGGTTGGAGGTGAGTTCGGTGTCCAATTTTGAAACGTTCCAAGCCAATCGTCTTAAACTTCGATACAAGTCTTCATCGGGTAAAAAACAACTTGCACACACCCTCAATGGAAGTGCCTTGGCCCTCCCACGAATCGTGGCTAGCATCTTAGAAAACAATCAAACCCCAAATGGAATTATTGTTCCAGAAGTGCTTCGTCCGTATTGCGGATTTGATGTTATTGATTAGAAGCAGTCTTTTTTTTCTACCAATAAAGTTATTCCTATAATTGCCCCATAATTAATACTATATAACTATGCGAAATTTAAGATTAACATCATTAACTCTTATCTCTTTTATTTTCATAACCAATTATGCTCAAACCGCTTTGGATGAAGTATTGGTTTCTGCATCTAGAATTCAGTCTAAAAAGTATGAATCCGGAAAAAATATTACCGTTATCTCTCAAAAAGAAATTGCCCAGCTTCCTGTCAACTCGGTGGATGAACTGCTCCAGTACGTGGGTGGTGTCAATCTCAACAATCGAAGTGGGTTTGGCGTCCAATCCGATATTGGAATGCGAGGTTCTACGTTTTCTCAAGTATTGGTATTGGTGGACAATCAACGAATCAACGACCCATTGACTGCTCACTTCAATAACTATTTACCCATTCCTTTGAGTGAGGTGCATCACATCGAAATTGTGCGTGGATCGGCTAGTGCCTCTTTTGGTGCAGATGCTGTTGGAGGTATTATTCATATCAAGACAAAAACCTACGAAGGTTTATTTAACAGTCAAGAAATCTCAAGCACAAACGGTAATGTGGGTATAGGTGATCACAACCTATCTCTGCTCGATGCCGGTATTCATCACCAATCCAAAAGATTTGGTTTTTCTGCTGCTGTAAAATCTACGGAATCTGATGGGGAGCAATTAGTCAACCCAAATTTTGCTATTGCTAAACTAGATAGTAACAGACCAATCTTACCAAATAGCCTTCACCGCAATTTCTTTGACCTCAAAACATACACTGCTGCCGTAACCTACCGTGGAGATAAACTCAAGTTTTATGCACGTGGTGGCTCCGATTATCGAGACTTTGCAGCCAAACATTTTTATACAACTAGCACATACGATGAGTCTGTTGAAAAAGTATCTTCCTACTGGACACAAACAGCTTTGATTTTCGACCAGGATAAAAGCCGAACTGAACTGAATGCCAGCTACAGAAATGGCAAAGACAGCTTTGCCTTCAGTCCATCATCAATAAATAAACACACCACACAACGCATCAACGCTACCCTTTCACAAAATCGTAAAATGGGAAGCGTGGATGTAGGTTTTGGTTTTCAAACAGATTGGCAAGACATTGTGAGTACCGATAGAGGTGATCATCAAACCACCTCCAATGCAGCTTTTATTTTAGCTCAAAAGAAAATCAACCAACTTCACTTAAACGGGGGTATTCGAATAGAAAATTCCGAAAAAATTGGGACACAACTAGTACCTCAATTGAATGCTTCCTACAAAGTGGACAGATTGGTTCTTCGTTCCTCCCTTGGGCGATCGATTCGACAAGCTGACTTTACGGAGCGATTTGCCTCCTATAAACTAAGTGCTCTAAGGTCTGGTCGTAATGTAGGTAATCCAGACTTAGAAGCTGAATCTTCTTATAACTTTGATATAGGAGCAGATGTGTATTTGAATGAAAACCTTCAGTTTTCGAACACCTTGTTTTTTCGTCAATCCTCCAATTTAATTGACTATACCCTTACTAATTCTACCAACATTACCAATTTGAATACGAATACACTTAAAGACAGTACTAACTATCTTTATGCCCAAAACATTGGCGAATCAACTACCTGGGGGAATGAATTTAGTCTGAAATACACCCAAAATATTCAAAACGGACGAATCGGTGCTTCTTTGAATTATACCTACCTCAATACGTCTACACCAGACAGTGTGGTTTCAAAATATATTGCCAACCACCCCATTCATAACCTCAATGGAAGTTTAAACATTCGATATGCTGGATTGGGTCTCAACCTTGGTGGTGCAATGATTACTAGAAATGCTGACGCGGTAAAAGCTATCAACGATGATGGAATATTAACTGGAGATATTTCAACCAAAATAAAAGATCAATACGCCATTCTCAACCTAAAACTGAGTTACACCGTCAAAGAATTTCCCGCGAGTGTATATGTGGATGTCAGAAATGCATTGGATACCCAATATCAAGAAATATTAGGATCACAAATGCCAGGCAGGTGGATTATGGGTGGAATCCGTTGGAATTTTCAACGTATTAAAATCAACCCAACAATCGTTCCTGTATACTAAAACCTATCGCTTTTGATCATGCAAAAACTACTTCAGCTGTTATTTATAGTTGGGTGTTTATTGCCTTTAAATGGATATGCACAAATATGGGTTGATTGTATCGATTCAAATCGCGTCAACCCCAACTATCGGTGCAACGACCCTTCTTTTGATCCCGTATGCGGCTGCAATAATGTGACTTACCGAAATGGTTGTGAGATGTACAATGTTGGTGGAGTAAACTACCCCTCTACTACCTCTAATGGGGTATGTAATAATGACTATTTCTACTCCTTTTTCTATCCTAATCCGTGTACTGATCGGATTAATTTTAACATGCAGTTTGCTTACCAAGAATATGCTCCTGTGACCCTACAGATTTATTCTGTTTTTGGGAACCTTATGCTCTCACAATCATATACTAGTATTACCTCGAGTCCATCTCCTCCCATTACCATTTATCTTACCAATCTGAAATCAGGGATGTATACGTTAGTTGTACGTGCCAATGGTGTATATAAAATAGCTAAGTTTGTGAAACTCGCAACGTAATGAGACTAAAGACAATTCATACCGGAAATTTTATGCTCGATGGAGGAGCAATGTTTGGAACCGTCCCAAAAAGTATCTGGCAAAAAATAAACCCTGCCAATGATCAGAACATGTGTAATTGGGCCATGCGATGCTTGCTTGTTGAAGACGGAAATCGATTAATATTAATCGATAATGGTATGGGTGAAAAACAAAGTGAAAAGTTCTTTGGATACTTCTATCTCAACGGAATTCACTCACTCAAAAAATCACTCCATGATGCGGGTGTTGATTATAATGATATTACAGATTTGGTGCTCACCCATCTTCATTTTGACCATTGCGGCGGAAGTGTAAAATGGAACACTATGAAAGACAGCTATGAGTTGTCATTCCCTAATGCAACCTACTGGGTTCATGAATCGCATTGGAATCATGCTATAAATCCTAATCCTCGAGAGAAAGCATCTTTCTTGAAAGAAAACATGCTCCCTATTCAAGAATTGGGTCACCTAAAATTCATGCCTGATAACCTCCAGATTACCGATAATATATCGGGCATTTTAGCTCAAGGACACACCGAATCCATGTTTTGTCCAAAGATTTCTACAGGCAACAAAACGCTTGTATTCATGGCAGACATGATTCCAAGTGCAGGACACATCAAACCAAATTATGTTATGGGTTACGATATTAGACCATTGGAAACTATGAAAGAACGAGCATCGTTTTTAGAAGAGGCTACTGCTAATGAGTACCTCTTATTTTTTGAACACGATTTATCCATCGAATGCGGAACTGTTTCTCTTGGGGAAAGAGGCTACCAACTCAAGAATGCAGGAAATTTGAGTGACTTTGTGAAATAAAAATACCTTTGTTTACCAAGCAACTAAAACTGAACACAAAAACCAATGGAAAATCAATTTGATAATGCATTAGATTACCACGCTGAAGGTAGACCTGGCAAAATTGAAGTTATCCCTACCAAACCCACTCAAACCAAACGAGACTTAAGCTTAGCCTACTCTCCAGGTGTTGCAGAACCCTGCGAAAAAATACATGACAACCCCCAGGATGCTTATAAATACACGGCTAAAGGAAATTTAGTAGCTGTAATTAGCAATGGTTCAGCCGTATTAGGATTAGGGGATTTAGGACCGTTAGCCTCTAAGCCTGTCATGGAGGGGAAAGGAGTCCTCTTTAAAATATTTGCTGACATTGATGTTTTTGATATTGAAGTAGATGCATCTGATCCCCAAAAATTTATTGATGTTGTTAAAGCGTTGGAACCCACATTTGGAGGAATTAATCTGGAAGATATTAAAGCTCCTGAAAGTTTCTTGATTGAAGAAACCCTAAAAAAAGAAATGAAAATTCCGTTGATGCATGATGACCAACATGGAACAGCGATTATAAGTACAGCTGGACTTCTCAATGCTTTAGAACTAGCCAATAAAAAAATAGGTGAAATTAAAGTCGTTGTTAACGGGGCTGGAGCCGCTGGAATTTCCTGTGTTAAATTATGGATATCCGTAGGTGTAAAAAAAGAAAATATTTATATGTTCGACCGTAAAGGTCAAGTGAGTGATTATAGGGAGGACTTAGACCCATGGAAAGAACTTTTCAAAACTCCCAAAAAATTTAATTCTCTGGCTGAAGCGATGCAAGATACTGATGTGTTTTTGGGTTTGTCAGTCGGGAATATTGTGACACAAGATATGATTCGGTCAATGGCAAAAGATCCTATTGTTTTTGCACTCGCAAATCCAAATCCAGAAATTGCCTATAATGAAGCGATGGCATCCAGAGATGATATAATTATGGCAACTGGTCGGTCTGATCATCCCAATCAAGTAAATAATGTTTTGGGATTCCCATTTATATTTAGAGGAGCACTTGATGTTCGAGCAACTGCAATCAATGAAGCAATGAAGCTAGCAGCGGTAAAAGCTCTTGCAGAACTAGCTAAAGAACCTGTTCCTGACGTTGTACTTATTGCTTATAACCAACCTGATATGAGTTTTGGAAAAGACTATATCATTCCCAAGCCTTTAGATCCAAGATTAATTACTAGCGTATCTCCTGCTGTGGCCAAAGCAGCTATGGAAAGTGGAGTTGCTCAATTTGAAATTAATGATTGGGATGGCTACAAAACAGAGTTGAGAAAAAGATTAGGACTTGACAATCGCTTTTTAAGAAATCTAACCCTCAGAGCTAAACAAAATCCACAACGTGTTGTATTTGCTGAATCAGATAATCCTAAGATCTTAAAAGCTGCTCACACAGCTAAAGAAGAAGGTAGTTGTATTCCAATATTACTTGGATTTGAAGATTATATAAGAGGACAAATAGAGGATTTGGGATTAAATTTAGGTGACTGCACCATAATTGACCCTAGTCGATCACCAGAAATCACCAATCGGTATGGACAAATTTATTACGAAAAAAGAGCTCGTAAAGGCATTACACTTCTTGAAGCTACTCGAAAAATGAGACAAAGAACCTACTTCGGCACGATGATGGTCGAATTGGGTGAGGCTGATGCATTCATTTCAGGTCAAAATAGAAATTACCCAGACACCATTAGACCCGCTTTAGAAATCATCGGTAAGGAAGAAGGAACCAATAAGGTAGCGGGTATGTATATCATTATGAGTAAGCAAGGTCCCCTTTTCTTTGCAGATACTACCGTTAATATCGACCCAACATCAGATGATTTAGTAGATATAGTCAAACTGATTCATAAATCTGTAAATAAACTTCAAATCAAACCAAGGATAGCAATGCTGAGCTACAGTAACTTTGGTTCTGCAAAAGGAAAAACCGTAACCAATATTCAGAAAGCATTAAAACGATTAAATACAGAAAATCCGGAGATTTTAGTGGACGGAGAAATGCAAGCAAATACTGCATTAGATGCTGAATTAAGGCAGGAGCTATTCCCGTTTTGTAAGCTTGATAGCGAAAATGCAAATGTGTTTATTTTCCCTGCTTTATCCTCTGGAAATATTGCATATAAAATGGTTCAAAGTTTAGGAATATCTGAGGCCATTGGACCAGTTCTTGTAGGTTTCAGAAAATCTGTTCATGTATTGCAATTAGGAAGCTCTGTCCGTGAAATTGTAAATATGATTAACCTTGCTGTAGTTGATGCACAAAGTAAAAAAGGCTTGTTCTAACTAACAAAATGACGATTCACCAAATTAAAACAGATGATTTGTGGTATGAGAAGGGGTTAGTTATTCGAAATGAAATACTTAGAAAGCCTTTGAATCTAAATATTTATGATGAAGATTTATCAGATGAAGCAAATCAAATTCACTTTGTGGCAGAACATAACAGTCAAATTTTGGGAACTGTAAGTTTGGTGTCTAATTATAAAAAAAATACAGGCAAGCTTCGACAAATGGCTATAATACCTGAAGTTAGAGGAGAGGGTTATGGTAAACTATTGTTACATGAACTTCAAAAATATGCAAAGAGTAACGAGATGAAAACCATCGTTTTACATGCCCGTCACTATGCTACTGGATTTTATCAAAAAATGGGCTACAAAATATGTTCTGACTTATTTGAAGAGGTAGGTATCAAACATGTGGTAATGCAAAAAGAGCTTCATTAACAATTATAAAGAGAATCTATCGTATTACTTTTGGGGTACATTAGCCATACTATTAACTGCACTTATTGGGTATTTATTTGGTGTGTCCACATCATAGGATATTGGGGTTAAAACATCATCTTTGCAATCTGAATTTGCTACAAAACATAAACGACCCAAGTGATCTTAAAAAATTAGTGCCCGATCAGCTACCCCAACTTTGTTCAGAAGTTAGGGAGTTCTTCATTGATAAAATTTTAAAAAATGGGGGTCATTTTAGTGCTAACCTTGGAGTTGTAGAACTCACTGTTGCCCTTCATTATCTTTTTGATTTTAAAACAGATCGATTGATATGGGATGTAGGACATCAAGCATATATTCACAAGCTACTCACAGGTAGAAAAAAAGAATTTAATAGCATACGTAAACTTAGTGGACTAGCTGGATTTCCAAAGATGAGTGAAAGTGAATATGACCATTTTGGCACAGGACACTCTTCAACATCAATTTCAGCAATACTTGGAATGGCAGAAGCAGCCAAGCTAGACAATAAATCCCACAAGCATATTGCTATAATTGGAGATGGTTCATTAACTGGGGGAATGGCTTTTGAAGCATTAAATAATCTTGGAACTTCCAACGCGAATGTCCTAATTATTATTAATGATAATCAAATCGGTATTGATCCAAACTCTGGAGCCATCAATCACCACTTGAATACCATTAATGAAAACATCAATTTTTTTAAAACACTTGGACTAGAATATGAGGGTCCAGTTGATGGTCATGACCTCAATGAATTAATTACTTCGCTAGAAAAAAGTATAGCTGTTAGTTCACCCAATATCTTACATATTCGTACAGTCAAAGGAAAAGGATACTTACCCGCAGAAAAAGCCCAAACAGATTGGCATAGTGTGAGTTATGTTAAAATTGATCCATCCAAGTCAAAGAGAGACAATCCTACCCCATCAAAGTTTCAAGATGTATTTGGAAATACCTTACTGGAATTAGCAGAAAAAGACCAACGAATTATTGGGATTACTCCAGCAATGCCAAGCGGAAGTTCAATGAAAATACTCATGGATGCTATGCCACACCGTGTTTTTGATGTTGGAATTGCCGAACAGCACGCCGTCACATTTTCGGCTGGACTTGCAGCATCTGGCAAAAGACCATTTTGTTCGATTTATTCATCCTTTGCTCAAAGAGCTTATGATCAAATCATTCATGACGTAGCCCTTCAAAATATACCCGTTGTTTTTTGCATCGATCGGGCTGGACTGGTTGGAGCAGACGGACCAACTCATCACGGATCTTTTGATATTGCTTATTTAAATGCTATTCCCAATTTAACCATTATATCTCCCATGGATGAACATGAGTTGCGAAATGCCATGTATTGGGCTACAGATTTTACTAATGGTCCCGTGATCATTCGCTACCCAAGAGGAAGAGGCAGTAAAAAAGAATATAAAAATAAAATTCAACCGCTTGAAATTGGAACAAGTAGAACACTTTGTGAAGGCGATAAAATTGCGATTATCTCTGTTGGAGAAATAGGTGTAGCCGTTCAAAAAGCCCTTGATAGGCTAAGTGAACAAAACCAAATTTGCCACATCGATGCTCGATTTGTTAAGCCCATAGATCAAGATAAAATTATATATACACTTCAATCCTTTGAGCAAATTATAACCATTGAAGAATCTTGTTTAATCGGCGGATTTGGCCAGCAAATAAAAATGATTGCCCAAGATCAAAACTACGCTGGGGAAATTACCAACCTGGGCTTACCGGACAAATTCATTGAACAAGGAACAAGAGCAGAATTGAGAGCTAAATATAATTTGGATGAAGACGCAATTCATCAACTGATTCTTTCCATTATTCGTAAAAAGTAAGCCGTCTATAATCGAACATCATTTTTCCTTTTCTTTGTAGTAGTGTATTTGATAAGAATTGTATTACTATCTCCGATTGCTGCAATCTATTGGCTAATCACATCGCTAAGAAATTGGGGTTACAATCAACAGCTATTTAAGAGCACATCGTTTGATGTTCCCATTCTAGTGATTGGCAACCTAGCTGTTGGAGGGACGGGAAAAACACCCATGGTTGAATACCTAATTAATCTTCTTTCTAAAAAATATTCAATTGTAGTTTTAAGTAGAGGCTATGGAAGAGAAACAAGGGGGTTTTTATGGGTAGAGCAGAAATTATCCCCTAATCAGGTAGGCGACGAACCGTTGCAGATTAAATGCAATTATGATTATATAGCCGTGGCTGTATGCGAAAATCGAGTTCAAGGAGTTAAAAGAATACTAAAAGAAAAACCTGAAACAAACTTAATAAT
>TARA_B100001093_G_scaffold339441_2_pt1 | contig 17334 bp, 20 predicted proteins | sample TARA_B100001093 | Tara Oceans TARA_B100001093 (sample SAMEA2623116) | marine metagenome | biome: marine biome (ENVO:00000447); feature: surface water layer (ENVO:00002042); material: "saline water (ENVO:00002010), including plankton (ENVO:xxxxxxxx)" | depth 5 m
CAGGAAGAAGGTAAATATATTGTAGATGAACCTGTACCTTTCCAGTATCAATATCCGATTGATAATGCTGGTAATAATAAAGATAAAGATAGTGAATTTAAAAATTGTGTAGTTATTTCTAACACTCCAAAAGGAGTTGTTTATATGCGTTATCATAAAAAAGATGAGGGATTTGAATATTGGGCTGACAAAGATATTGATTATAAATATTTGGAAACAGTTGCTAGAAAGTATGTAACCGTATTTTCTTGTCGCGATTTGTATATTGATCGGTTTAATTTGTTAAAAGAAAAGGTAAAAAATATAAAAGAGCAAATAGAGGAAAACAAAAAAAAAGCGGAAGAGGAGGAGGAGAATAAAAAGGAAGAAAAAGAAGAAGAAACAGATGATGTTTTTGCTTCTTTAAAAACATATAATCAAAGTTCCAAAGACAAAGTGGAAAAAGAAAAAATGAAGCTTACTAGAAATGATATAGTATGTGATCAAGCTAATAAATATTTAAAGCGTGGCAAGTTAAAAGAGGCAGATTTTGGGTTAAAGAAAGCAAGAAAGGTAGAGTCAAGCACAAGTTCAATGTCATTTAGTTCATGGAAATTGTGGAAAAGTAGTGAGGATAAAAAGGATAAACAAGTTTAATGTTTATGATGATGAATTTTTCGTCGTGCCTTTTTTTTAGTGCCTTTTTTTCTGCGATATTTTTTACCTCCGGCTTGATTTTTTCTGGTTTTGCCTTTTTTTGATTTTCCTTTGCCTGCTTTTGCTACTTCAGCATCAATATTATCTGCTAATTTTCCGATATTATTAGCTAGTTTTTCTACAGGTTTACCAACTTCTCTAAAATCTTCCGCGGCTTCACCAAATTTATTGACCGATTTTCCAGCTATATTTACTGCATGGGGAAAAGCTTTCCAGCCTGCCCAATAAGATTCCCAAAAATTTTCATTTCCAGAATCTAAAACTTGACCTGCTGTTGAGAAAACATCTCCTACAACAGGAACAGCGCCAGCAATACCCATTGCAACATCAAAAATAGTATCTTGGACCATATCACTACCAGCAAAAACCCATTGTTTAAATGCTGGTCCAAATTTTTCTACCATATCTGCTGTTATTTCTCCTGAATTTTCTGCTACTTTTGCTGTGGCATTTCCAACTGCCTCAATTGTTTCTGACAAGCTTTTCATTGCTTCTGGGTCTTGAGCTACTTTCGCAAGCGCTTTAGAACCAACTCTGATTTGGTTTGCTGTGGCATTTACTGCTGCGTCTAATACTTCACTTGCTCTTTGTTGCTGTTTTGTTAATACAAGTTGAGAAGCATTTATTCCTTCAGCAGTAGAATCTATTTTTTGTAAGCGACGTTTTATATTTCTACGTTTTATATTTCTACGTGTTTTAGTTGCTATTTTTCCTCCTTTTCTTTTTCTAGTTGCCATCTACTTATATACTACTGGGAATTTTTTTTTATCCATTTCTGGAAACCAATACTTTTCTCAAGACTAAATGAAGAACCTAAATGTTCTTGGGCTATCTTTAACGCGTGTTTTTCACGCGGTTTTAATTGTGCAATATATTTCGCTTTTTGTTCCTCTGAATATGGCATGTTTTATTAAATAATAATAATATCTATTATTATTCAATTTTTATTTACTTATAAAACAAATTAGATTTTTGATTTGAACAGAAGATTTTAGCATAATTTTTGTTACATCAGTATTTATGTTATAACTATTTTCATTTAAATAAGAAAACAACAGTGCAATATCATTAACACATAATAATTCGCATTTATTGTATGGATGAACAACGGCATACATACACCTATCTCTTGGACAACAAGGAGATATATCATCAAATGGAGAAAGTTTTTCACGAGTGATAGGTTTAGTTATAGCATTTAAAGATGGGTCTTTTGGTTTCGGATAAATAACAAGTATATTTTTATAACATTCATTATATAAATCTAAATAAACTTCACTTGTAATTTGGTACATTTTAAAGTAGTAAGAGATAAAATTGAAATGCTAATAATCTAAAAAAAATAAGTATATCAAACATGTCCGCAATCACAACACAAAGCCAAATCTTCCGTTATAAGTTTTCAGAGCAAATTCACTGTCTTATCGGTGAATTTTCCTCTACACATAAGTTCGATGAACCAATCCAGTTTAGAGAGGAATGGGACCTCTTCGTAATTGAAAATAAGGAACAGCTTGAAAGAGAAAAAAATCGACTAGTTTCGATTGGTTATGATAAGAACGTTGATGAAAAGATGTATAAAAGTGCTAGGTATTATTTTAAAAACAAGCCAACGGCGAAGAAAGAACCTAAGAAACGTCGAAAATATGTTACCATTGATAAGACATTTCTAGGTCAAATGGATAAACATATTAACGAAATTGCTTTTGTACAGGATTTGAAGCCCGCACATGCTTACAATAACTTTATTTCCGATGATAATTATTCGAGCAAAATGGACGAAATTATTCAGGATTTGATGGATGAGAATGATTTGGAAGAGGCAGCAGTTGAAAAGAAAATTTGTAAGACTTACAAAAATCGATATTTTATTCAACAAAAATCAAAGGGTAAAAAAGATAATTAATTTAATATTTGTATAATTTAATATAAATGGATAAATCTGGTGGCGGATTCTTAGCTCAAGGAGGTTATGGATGTGTATATTATCCTGAAGTTAATTGTCAGGGTAAAGATACTAATAATAAAAATTTTTTATCAAAGATAGTTCAAAGAGATTTTAGTGCTGATAATGAAATTAATATTGGTAAAATATTAACAACAAAACTTAAAATGTGGGTTGAGAATCCACTACAAAATCATTTTGCTCCTGTTTTATCAAGTTGTAAAGTAGATGTTAGTAAATTTACGATGGATGAGCATGAAAAATGTACTTTATTTGAAAAAGAACAAAACAGCGATTTTGTTTTAATGAAAATTAGGTATATTGATAATAAAGAATTAGACAGTTTTATAACGGAAAATACAAATAGTTCTTTAATTATGTTATTATTTACCTCGAGTTACAGTCATTTATTAAAATCATTAACTTTACTAGAAAAAATCAAGGTTTGTCATTTCGATATTAAAGCACAAAATATCGTTTATGATACTGAAAAATCGCTTCCTATTATTATTGATTTTGGATTATCCATAAATTTCAATACTTTAAATATGAAGGAATTGTATAATTATTTTTATATTTATGAACCCATGTATTATATTTGGCCATTAGAGGTACATTTAATTAATTATATATTACATGTGAATAGTGAGATTAAAGAGAAAGACATGAAAAAACTGGCAAAAGATTATGTTTCAAATAATGTTGTATTACGTGCTTTTTCTCCTGCTTTTCAAAAGAAATTTGAAGCAGAATGTTACTATGAATTAAGCAAATACATAGGAAAAGATAGTGAAGCTATAATTCAAAGAATATTGAAATATTGGTATACATGGGATAATTATGCGTTATCTTTATTGTATATAAAACTGCTGTATTACTTAATAAGAAATGAAACCGGTAAGGTAATTAAAAATGAATTTGTTAGATTTTTCATTGAATTATGCCTTAATAATATACATCCAAATCCAAAGAAAAGATTAAGTGTTCGAGACACAATTAAGTCATTTAATGTGTTTTTGTATAATGAACAAGTAGATAAAGAGTCTGTTTTTGAGGATATTATTAAACAAATTGGAGAGAATAAAGGTTCTGTGGATGAATTAATCAAAGCTGATAAAAAATATATGAGCATGTTATCTCGTAAATCTAGAAGGGTACAAGAATAAATACTATTTATGAATTAAATATTATTTATTTATTTGCGGCGACGGCGGCGTGACTTCTTGCGAGTCTTGTGACGACGCTTCTTATGCGATTTCTTGTGTGATTTCTTGTGTGATTTCTTGTGCGATTTCTTGTGCGATTTCTTGTGGTGTTTTTTGTGTGCTTTCTTATGTGCTTTCTTGTGAGCGGCAGGGCTCTTTTTGTATGTTTTCTTAGCTATTTTCAAAATTTCTTTGAAACTTTTACCTTTGTTACCAGCAGCTTTTCTTGTGTGCATAACATGATCGATCCAAGGGTTTCCCATTATGATATAAAGGTAGAAAATAAAATTGAATAATAATATAATAGCTAAATATAACGCAACAAACAAATATGCTACCACAACTCACACGGTATTTATACTTTCTAGATGAATGCTTATATAGTCTCATGTTTTCCTTAATCCGCGCTCAAAAAAGTAGTTTAAATGAGGTTATTTTCTGGACAGGTGAAATTTATTATAGTGGATTCAAAGAAGAACTTTGGGAACACATATGGAAAATGTACTATGACTTTTATGCTATTAAGTATCCAAAATATGAAAAAAAAATAAATAAACTTTCTAGAGAACCGGATTCACTTAAAAATATTATCTATATCTTAAACCTTATGTTTTATGCTAAACCTAGTTATGATGTATTTATTCTTAGAATGATGAATCCTGAATCACCATCACACGCTTATTTGGGGCGGTCTCCTTCTTGGTTAAAGAATTTGGAGCTTGAAAAAGTTAATAGAAAACTCGTTCGGTCAATTCATAATAATAAAACAATAAATATTGCTTACTACATAAATCATACTGAGGATTATCACAAAACATATAATGCTATTAAAAAATACTATTCTATTATCAAGGGTTTTAAAATAAAAAACAATAAAAAATTAGAATCCATAAATTATGTTAATAAAAATCATATTATTTTGGCGCTTATCTGTTATTTAAAAAAAGACGAGTCAGAAATTCAACAACGAACAATATTTAAAAAACTAGATGATAGTTGGTATTCTAGAGAAGTAAAATTTAATAGTGATAAAATAGAACCATTGTATCGTACATTGGTACATAAAAGGTGTTTTAGGGTATCACCGCTGATAGGAGTGTTTGATTTGGCTCGAGATTCGACAAAAATAAAAGACTATAAAGATATTTTAAGATTACATTGGGATTACTTTGCTTACCAGACTCCAGTATGGCAAGAGAGAATAAAAATGTGTAACGGGGTAATAGATAATAATAAATATGAATTAAACTTTAAAAATGATGATGACCATGAGTCTTTCTATGAAGCTTATAATTATGAACCAGATGAACAATCAAAGGAAGTCCAAGACAAAAGTATTATAGAGATAGATGTTCAAATGGGGAAAGACTGGTTAATTGGAATTGCGGGTAAAACTAAATTAAATATTAATGTATATTAATTAAAAAAAATTGAAAACCATATAAAATTTTTAATGTAAATTATATACAACATGGTAAAGAACAAAACAGGAGGCTCAAGACATAAGAAAATGGCGCGTAAGAACGTCAATGCGCAAGCAACTAAGGCAAGACTTAGAATTGCTAAGGAGGAGGGTGAGATTTATGCAAAAGTTATAAGACTAAATGGTAATGGTATGGCGGATGTTAAATGTGAAGATGGAAAAATTCGTCTATTAATAATTCGTCGTCGTTTTAAGGGTAGAAACAAACGTGATAATTCTATTGCCCCGGATAGTCTAGTATTAGTAGGAAGGAGACTATGGGAAGTAGTAGCGGAAAAGAAAAAACAAAAGGTAGATTTGCTTTATGTTTATTCAACCAATCAAATTCACGAATTGCGTCAAAAGGTAAATATCTCTGATTCAATATTGCCTGATTCCGTAGAGAAAGAAGAAGAAGAGGGTGCTTTTGAAATTACATCTAAACATGATTGGAAGAATGAACAAAATGAACAAAATTTATCAACTATATCGGAGAATACAGTAAATAAAAAAATATCTACATCTAAAACTAAAGATGAAGAGGAGATTGATTTTGATTTTGATGATATTTAATCAACTTGGTCCATTTCATCAGAGCTAGAAAGGTCTTCTTCTGAATATAATTCACTGTCGCTAGAATGTTTATTACTTGAAATTTTTTCATTTCCTGGCATATATTCATCTTCTAAACTGGCTAGCAAAGCTGCTTGTAATTCTTCTTCTTCTTCTCTTTCTTGCCTTGATTGCATTAGTCTTCTAAAATGCGCTACTCTTCCTCGCTGTGGTAATCTAGGTGGACCAAATGAATATCGAATATTATTACTTCTTGATAAAGGTGGAGGTTCTAATGGTGATGTTGTTTGTGTTGTTTGTTGCTGCAGCGCAACATCTTCTTTTTTTTCTTGTGACTTAAGTTTGGCTCTACAGATGGGACATTCTGCTTTTTCTTCTTTTAACCATTTTAAAACAGCATCTTTATCGAAGGTGTGACCGCATGGTAATTGTGCTATAATATCACCATCTTTAAATTCTTTCATAGTAATTGGACAACAGGTGATATCAGTATGTATTTGTGAATCAAAGTTAATATATTTAATACATTTTTCTCCTTCATCAGATAAAACTTGTTTAATAGGATTTTTATCTGAAACTAGGGTTTGTCTTAGTAAATCTCTAATATTATTTTGGTTCGAATATCCTCCTCTCAAACCAGTAAGAGGGGGTAATTGTAATATATCTTCTAAAAATCTAAAATACAAATCTCTTTCGGCATTTAGAGTAGTTGCGTTAGATGAACTATCAGTCGTATTATTTATTATATTAGAAATATCGGGTGTTTCATTACTCGAAGTATCTAAATTTGGTTCAATAGGCATTGCGTACCTTCTTCTTATTGGGACATATGAATTATTTGTGCTATTTGTAAAATTAATAGGAGAAGCTCTGTTATCTCTGTCATTCATATTATCTATTCCTAATAAGTAAGAAATAAAATCAACTGCCTCCACTGATGGAGGGGTAGAATTTATAGATTGTGTGATGTTATTATTAGATGAATCTTCTGACATAACGATTATTCTTATAATACTGTTTTATTTTATTTTTATTTCCATTTTTAACAATATATTTTGAAAGTATTTGAATATATATTGGTATAAAAAATTTTAATTTAATTTTTTATATCTATTTTAAAATCAGTGGTAGTGAGAGATGATATCCTCCTCCATTACAGCGTAGCGTGGATTGGCAAGCAAGTCTTCGAGCATTTTTCTTGGAGTAAATTCTCTTAGAGCTGTAATTCCCTTGTCGCAAAAGATATTAAGAAGCGTACTGCTGTAACCAGATAGTGCGGTACAGTTATTTTTACTTGAAAGAACTGGAAATCCAGTAGTTTTTCTAAGATTCCAAAACAAAAGGTGTGGAGCTTGATATCCGTGATTATTATACATTTTTTCAATATCTGATGCTAGATCATTATCTCCATAAGGACAATCATTAATGTAACCACAGTCAATTTGCATATCTGAAAATATAGCAAGAACCATACCCTCTACTTCTTTTGGTGGAACCTGATTTTGAATACAAGCATCCAAAATCATTTTAAATGCGAGATAAATTCGTGTACTAGTTCCCCACGCAGCACGCTTCAACTTCCAAACCTTACTGTGAAAATCCCCACAATCCTCCAATGAAATCCACTGAGGAGTATGGTCAAATGACAGAACCATATTGCGAAACGCTGGATGTGTAAGCTCACTCACACGAATTCCAAGACCAATAGCATTATTAAGAGGGATACACTCATCCTGTTCCATAGAACCAGAAGTATCAACCAAAGCAACAATTGGAATCTTTTCTAGTCCCTTGTTATTTTTACGATTATCTTCCCATTGAAGATTGAGCGTATCAATATCAGTTTGATTCTGGGGAGTTTTACAAGTATGTTGAAGAGCATCCTTCACAAGTTCATAGACATTACACCGCTTTCCATGAACCTTGTGCCTAGTAGGGTCTACTTTAGCAGCCTCAATGTGATTTGTAAAATTGGCGGCACACTGCTTCCTGTCGTCTGATTCAGAACGAGCTTCGCCACGTTTTGTAAGATTTTGAAATGCTCGCTTTTGACGCCGAGTAGTTTGTGTAGTAACTGTGTTAAAATTAATTTTTGACCACTCTCCGTTGCACTGCTTAATTTGTGTTGTATCAAGATATTTATTCATAGCAACAATTCGCTTTTTCAAATGAATTCGACACTTTGTCTTAGCACGATTCCATGAAGCAGCATTATCTGGCGAAGTTGATTCTAGGAAATGGGGAAACATCAAATCCGCGATAGTTTGATAGATAAAACCAAATTTAATATTCTTCTTTTGCTTGTAATTTGGCTCACGAGGACACCACCGAGCAGCAAGCGAAATCTTTACATTATCATTTTTCTCTTCTGGATTTTGTGTACTAAAATCACTCCAATCTTGCTGTAGTTGGCTACACAAAAGTTTACAAGCATGGATAATAAGAGGATGATAAGAGTCAGAAGTTTTATTCTTGATATACCTTGCGAAATATTTGATATCCTTCCAAGAACCGTACGGATGCTCCTTATTCTGCATCTTCACCAAATGAATCAAAGAATTCATAGCTAATTCTGGTACATACTGATACCAAATAAAGATTTGCATGAAAGTCAACTGTTGTTCGCCCTTGCCTGCCACGATATCTCGAGTTTGACCTATCAACTTGTACATAAGTGTAAGTCTATTAATAGCTTCTTGCGTGGGTGATGTGCGCATAACATGAGTCAACCTACCAAGAATATCGTGTAGATGCCGCTCCAAATCTGAATGATTTTTACATCTTACCAATTGAAAGAAGAATTGCGTAATTTTTTCATCAATATCAAAAGACCATGCATTTTCAGCATGTCCTTTCTCTCCAACCTGGGTATTAGTAAAAGTCTTAAGAGCGTTAACGAAGTTCGACATTGGATGTGTGTGTGTATATTACGACCGTGTATCTTTAAGTCGTTTCTTTCTTGTTTTACCTCGTTTCAATTTTTTTGATTTAATAAAGATTTTCTTGGTACCGTTGTTATTTTTTCTCCATTTTTCTCGAAAAACAATATATAAACTGTTAATATCTTGTAAAAATAAAATGGAATCATACCAAGTAATTTTATCTATGCTAGTTTCCGATGTTAAATATGATTTATTATATTTGTCAAAAATAAAATCTCTAATATTTTGGGGTTGTAGTGTTAAGTTATATTTTAAAATGGAAAGCGGAATATACTCTTTATTTTCATAATTTCTATATTTTTTAAGTAATTGAATAAGTTCGTTCTTAGACAAAGAAGAATTTGTTAGTTTAATTTTATTTTTTTTAACATGAAACAATGAATGCTTTTTGTTAACGTATAAAAAATAAACTTTTACTGTATCCACTTTTTCCTTATAAAATTGTTTATAATCTTTGTCTTCAATTTCAAATTCAGAAATCCAATCGGTAGATAATTCCATTATATTAGTAAAAAATTAAATTTACACTAATATAACTCATTAGCCTAAAGGAGGAAAATCATTTTCTTCCATTTTAAATGTTTTTGGTGGTGGTGTTTTAGGTCTTGTTTCTTTTCTAAAACGAGAACCTCTATAATTACCATACCTGTCTGTATTTTTACCATACGGTCTTTTGTCAAAATTATCGTTACGTCTTTTAAAAGAATTTTTGGGGGAGCGCTCTTCTTTTTGATAATCGTCTTGAGAAAGATTTGACCATCGTGTATTCTGTGGTTCTTGCTTTTCAAATTTTTTATTCGATAAAAATGGATTCTTTTTTGTTTCTTTTAGAGTATTAAAACGATTACTGGAACAATCTTCTTTTGACATGTATATATTTATGCTTTACATCTTTTTAAGTTGATTTACACTACGAATTGAACTTAAAGATAATTTATTATGATAATTTGTCTATATGGCTTTATAATGTTTATAATACCTATATGACTTTCTCCTCACAGCTAGATTTTTAAAATCTAAAATTAACCGTCCAATGCATAGTTTGAATATATATTTACAGGAGAATGCAAATAAATTGAAGTTTAGAAAAGTTTAGTTTATATAACAAAACTCTTCTAAAAATGAAAGCACTAATTCTTTGTATTCCTCGTCTAATGGATAATTCAATTACTAAAAATGATATCTTTAAAATTTTCAACCGCTACAATTGGGGTCCTATTTCCAGAATTGATATAGTACGAAAAAATGGAAATGCTCGCGCATTTGTTCACTATAATTATTGGTTTACAAATGACCAAACCAAAATGATAAAACAAAAACTACAGCAGGGAGAAGCCATTAACATTATGTATTCTCAACCTTGGTTTTGGAAATGTAGTATGAGTAAGATACCTAAATCCTAATTGTTTAGATAATGTTCATAATTATAAAATTTTTTATAAGCAGATTATATAATGCCATATTATGGAAGACAAGTAGCTAGATTAAAAGGCGTAGGAAAATATATAAATTGGAATCAAGGAGGAGGTCCTAAAAAAGCTGGGTTAGGTCCACAAATTAACGTTAGTACATGGGGTCGCAGAGTGATATCACGACGAACCAATAATTGTTGCTGTGACCCAATTGAATTAACAAGTATACAGTTAAGTATTCCCGGGGGATGGAGACTTACAGACAATCCTTGGAATTATATACAATCAGGTACTAATGAAAATTTACCAAGTGGTTTGGTGGGGCCTCCAAGGAATGATATAGAAAATAATGTTATCCATACAGAAAGACAGATTTATTCTATTGTTACTTTTAATAAACCAATTAGTCAAAATATAAATCTCTTGGGAAACATTGAAGAATGTGGAAATGATATTATTGGTCCTGGAAATTATGAATTTGGACAACCAAATTTGGGAATTGGAAGAATGACTTTTTTACCAAGTGGAACAGGAAGTCAACAAAGCTTTAATAATTCAGCTATTAATGGGCTTTGGATCAACCCAACCGGTTTAAATGGTGACTCATTTTTGGGAATAATTCAGAATTTAATTCATTTTGGTCAACAAGGACTACTCATTGAAAGAACTGATGATGGATTCCCTAATAATTATATGATTATAAGATCTAATACCGGTTTTGTACTTGATTCATCGTTAGGATTACCTGTTATAAAAGCTCCCGGTGGTTCTGTAAATACAGGACCGCCGATATGGGTCGAAGGTGCTGGAAATGTATTTGGAAGTATTCCCCCTGGTCCACAAGGCCTTAAAATAACATCATTGGCTCATTGCGTAAATATTAACACAAATAATCTTTCATTGCCACTTACTGGTTTAAAAATTGCTAACGGGATGAATGCAAATGGAAATACAGTAAAAATTCAGCCAAGAACCACATCTACCGCAAACACACGTTATTATGATCTTGTAACAGTATCAACTCCTGTTGCTCAGATACCAGGAGGAACCAAAATTAATACTTTTTTGCCAACATTGTTGAATAATCAATCACAAAATTATTCAGGTTATTTGCTTACAGGATCTAGAGTTCTTGTAGAAGATGCTCCTGGTCTAAGCGGACTAGGAACTACACCATCAACTACGATTACTAAAATATCAAAACCTGAGGGACGTGCATTAGTTGATATGGCAGACGGACAAAATAATACTTTTGAAAAATTTCAAAGTGCTCCTGATGATACAAAATTTATGGGAAATAATAATGATCCTTGGCAACAAGGAGAAGGGGGAAGTATAGTAACAGAATATTTCGGTGCGTATTCTACTCCTTTAATGGATGTTTCTAATAATGGTTTCGCAATTAAAAGTAGTAGTTTAAAAACACCTACAAAAGACTATTATAATAGATATATTGGAAATGGTTTTGGTATTTATACTAATAATCAAAGATGCTTTGATAAATTGTCACTAAATTCTAGTTTACCGGTAAATGATCCAAAGCGAAATATTGCTTTAATTCAAGGAGATTATGCTAATAATCAAAACGAATTTTATTCGGCAGATGCTATGTATATATCAACCACGCCTGTTAAATGGTTAGATTATGATTATGCTCTTTTTATTAATATTACAAGTATTATGCAAGTATCTTTAAAAAATAGTACAAGCAGATCCGGTGCAACATCTCTCGTAGGGCCTCCATTGCAACCTGGACAACCCAATACTATTACCACTAATACTCTTCAATATTGGAACCAGGCTGAAAAACCCCCTCCAACATTAGGTGGACCAGTAGCACAAAGTGACGCGGGTCCATGGCAAGGTTGGGGTATCAAGCCTCTTCCTTTTGGCACCCCACCAGTAACTCCGCCATTAGCCATGCCTGCTTGGTCAGACTTGATTGGCTCTGCCTATGGAATGGCTATATCTCCATTTGTTACACTTGATGCAAGTAATGTAGAACAATATGCGGTAGGTCCAGTCACAGTTTATTTTCCTAATTCTACTTATAACCCTGATATAATAGGCGCAACACTTGGAGATGTGGTTGAAAAAATGAGACAAATTACTTTTACAGCTTTTCCATCTTACATAATTAAAAATTTACTAAATTCAAAATATAGATGCGGAAATGATGGATTTGATGGACCTATTGATGATATTACTTTACCTAGTTTAAATCCTAACAACAGAATAATTTCAAGTGCAAACGAAAATGAGGGTGGAATATTAACTATTGGTTCTAATTCTCCGTCTAATCCGGCATCTGTAGCAGCCACGTCCGTTATTCCTCCCACTGTAACACCCCCAACACCTCCTAGTACTCCTACACCTCCAGATCCTATAACACCTCCTAGTGGTGGTGGTACAATAGGTGGTGGAGGCGGTACAACTCTTCCTATAATAAATCCAATTGGTTCAATAACAATACCATAATAATATATTAAAAATAAGTTTTATACTTTTAATATATCATGTCAACCACAGAACAATTAATCGAAAAATATGATATTGTTGAAGGTTTTATACCTCTTGAAGACCGTTTAGTTTACGCACTTGAGCTTAAAAAACTAGATATAAAAGCCGCTTATGAAATTAATTTATTTGATGGTGTCGAGTATGTTTTTAATAAAGAAAATCCTTCTGAAAGTTATCTAACAAAGAAAAAGTTATTAGGTTTTGAAGCTATGATTGGTAATTGTTTTATTCAACGATTAAATGAAGATGCTTCTGGAAATACAGAAGGCGTTGAACCAAGATGTGTTATGGCTTTCAAACCTTTCCCAGAAAAAACATTTATAAGTGGATTAGCTGAAATGCCTCTTCTTACAGATGTCGTTCACGCAACTCTCAATATGAGCAGTCCACAAGATACTAAGCTTTTAAGAAAAAAACATGAAAATCAAAAGCTGGCTAGGGCTTCTCAGTAGTTCCTTTTTTTTAGTGCTTTTTTTTATGTCTACAATCTAGTAGCCATAAGAACTCTTTCACGTCTTCATGTTCTTTTTTTCTCTTATAATTTGCGATTCCTTGTAATTTACGATATGTTTTGTGCTCAACAGGAATCTTCATTAATTTTCCATATCTCTCCAAAACAGCTTCTAATTCCGGTAAAGGAATGATTCCTCCGTTGTTATATGATAGTAAAATAAACTTGGATTTGGTATGTCTTATTAAGTCTTCAAATGCTGCTTTTGCGTGTGTAAAACTATTATATTTTGATTTAAACCAATTCTTAGGCTGTCCTCTATTTGTATTAGGTATTTCAATATCTGTTTTCCAATCATTAATTATATCTAGCATGAAGAAGTAAATAGAATATGGGTGTTTATTATAGGGTGGGTCGTAATAAACTAAATCTACTTCAGGAATTGATTTAATCCATTCATTAGTATCCATTCTAGAAATAGACACTTGGCATGGATTCAAAGAGAAATGCGGCATAGGTAATTTAATTGGTGTAGTTATTCTCTTTACATCGATTTCTTTTTTACCTCCGAATTTTCCAACTCCTTCTTCGTCTTTATAAAACGCCGAAAATTGTCCATTTGTGTTATTGTGTATCGATGATTCAACTAATAGTGGTGCTAACACATAAGGTTTGTCTTTTTCTGGTAATGAATTAACAAAGGAACGATATCTATCAATTAATTTTCCATTTTTTTCAGTGTAATAAACCCGTTGATCTTTTGTAATCACTTTTTTTGCGGCCCAATGTAGTTGAATCCATGGTTCATATTGAATAGTATCTTCGCTATGAGCAAATTTATTCGCTTTATCAATTAATGTTTTTATTTTTGCTTGTTTTTTTTTAGAGGGAGTAGATAGATAACACTGATTTAATGTCTGAGAATATCCAGCTATATCGTTAACGTGGAGAGAATACGCTTTAATCTTAAATAATCTTGAAATAATACCCGAACCAGAAAAGCCATCTGCTAAAACTAATTTATCTGTATTTAATTCTGACTTAACTGAATCGACTATATCTCCTATAATATTTATAAATTTGCGTTTATTACCCATGTAAGTTATTATTTGTTTCTTTAAAAACTCATCATTCATTAAAGTATGAAATGATAAAAAAATGTTACTATTGAACATAAAAATCAATTTTTTTCTTCGTTTCTGCTTAGCAAAATGTAATTTTTTTTGGCAAACATATTCTACAACAATCGCACGTATTTTCATGCAAAGGACATTTTGATAATTTAATAAATCCTTTGTTTGCGTCGTAGTGAATGTCGTGTTTTTTGAGATACGTGTTGGGTAAATATTGATGTTTTTGGTTGTTGATTTCGTTGGTGTTAATAAGTTTGTGTGTTTTATAATATTCCCGTCGGGCTTTTGTTTTCGTAGAGCGAGGAAGGTTATCTGTAACTTCAATAATATAACTGATTGAAGAAACCTTTGGAACAGGAATACAAATATTATGAACAGTGGAAAGATGTTTGTCAAGATGTGCTTTTTGAGCAAAACCACGCGCACAATGCATACATTGATACGGTCTGTTTTCTTCTTTCACATGTTTCGCGTTGATGTGGTTGATTAAACATATGCGCGCATTCGTTGTAGAATAGTCACAATGAGGACATTGATGAACAACACGCTTGGTTTTGCGATTAGAGCGATAGTAGTTAGTGCTTGCGTTAACCATGTTTAGAAATGAGTGTTTGGAGGTATTTAAAACCTTTTCTAATGTTTTTTTTAAATTCAATTTTTTTAGGTTATACAAAATCTTTGTTGAAAACTTTTAAACTATAGAAATTAGTACTAGCATAATTTGTATTTATGATTTTAATCAGAAATTAATATAAATTATCCCTTCATAATAAAAAAATTGAAAACTTTTTTCCTCTACATGATGTAGGTATTCCACAACCAACTCTTTTGAACTCCCGATTCGAAACTCACATTACACTCTCAAGTATCTCAAACATGTCTTCTATTGCTAAGTCTACTTCTCATACCGTCGCACAGGTTGCGGCGATGTCTGGTGACGCCACTAAGGGCGTTAGCTTGTGTATCCCACGTGTGTTCGCCAACATCTCGTGGTATCGCATCAAGCAGGTCTTCATTGCGCTCAACTGGGGCTTTGTGGAGCGCGTGGATGTCATCCCAAGCGGTGGTACCAAGCGAGCCTTTGTACACTTCGCACCTGGTCGCTTTACGGCAACTAAGGTTCTCGAGGCACTCTGCGCTGGTAAGCAGGTCAAGATCGTCTATGACGAGCCTTGGTACTGGCAGGTCTCGCTAAGCCGCTCGCCTAAGCCTGAGGAGGCACCGGAGCGCAAGCAGCGTCCTAAGGTCGAGATTGGTGCCGCAGCTGCTGGAAAGCCTAAGCGCAATCCAGCCAAGCGCAACCCAGCCAAGCGCAAGCTAACGCTTGACCTCACTCCTAAGCCTTCTTCACCGCAGAACGACCCAATCACAGCCCGCATGGCGGAGAATGAGCGGGTCCAGGCGAAGATGGTGGCGTCCGAGGACTAATTTCATACTCAAAACATAAAAATCTAAAAAATAAAAAAAGCGCTTGTGACAGGGGCGACCCATAAAAACAGCCTGGCTAGCTCAGTTGGTAGAGCGCTGGTCTTTTAAACCAGTGGCCGTGGGTTCGAACCCCACGTCAGGCACCAAACCAGTATACCCAAGTCCGGTCAAAGGGGACGGTCTTAAGCACCGTTGCGTAATGCTTCCAGGGTTCGAATCCCTGTGCTGGTAACTAATTTTTTTTCTGTTGTTATTATGCCTTGGTTGGTTACGAGTAGTCCTAATTGCGGGGACAAAAAGGAAGTTCGATTCTTTCTCTAGGCATTTTTAATGTACGATTAATATATAATGGATGTATCAGTAAGACTTGATGAGATTGAGTATAAACAAAAAATGTCATTTCAAATGTTTACAAAGTTGAATAAAGAAATAAGAAAAATACAAAATTTTATAAAAAAATATTGTTCTGATCCTGACGCACCGAATGCGTGTTGGCCTGATTATAGAGGTGGATTCCGAAAAAGAAAATCGAGGAAAAAGCGAAGAAAAAAGAAACACAAAACTAGAAAACGTAAAAAATCACGCCATCGCCGTTAATTTTAATTCTTGTATTTGTATATATGAATTTAAAAACAGGAGATTTGTTATTGTTCAATAGTCATAGCTCAAGTTTTTTTTCACTTTCTTCACTTATCAAATGGGGAACTCATAGTAACTATACCCATGTAGCTATGGTTTTAAAAGACCCTTCATTTATTCACCCTTGTTTAAAAGGTACTTTTGTATGGGAATCTAGCTGGGAGGGAACACCAGACCCACAAGATGGTAAAGTTAAATTAGGCGTGCAAATTACACCTATAAAAGAAATGATAGATTCGTATGGAACACAAAATGTATTTGTGAGAAAGATTGAATGTGATGAGACTTTATTCTCTCCAGAAACACTATCAGAAGTCCATAAAATAGTTTATGATAAACCATATGACATTGTTCCCGCAGATTGGATAGAAGCTTTATTTAGAAAGGACGCAGAACCACAAAAAACAGACAGATTTTGGTGTAGTGCTTTAGTAGGCTATATCTATACTAAATGTGGAATATTAGATGCGAATACGGATTGGAGTATATTAAGACCTAGTGATTTTTCATTAACAGCAGAGCATTTAGATTTTACTAGCAATGCAAAGCTATCAAATAGTGAATCGAAATTAACAATTTAAAATTAATATCAAATTATGATATAGAATATGGTATTAATTTATGATGACAGTGAAATATCTATAAATAAAAAAAAGAAAAATGAATTTGTCATGTTAATAAAAAATTGGGACGGTGATTATAACAAATTTTGGGATAATTTTCCTGTTTCTTTAATGAAAGTAGTGAAAATCGATGCTAAGTCAGAAGATACACAAGAAATAGTTATAAAAGCAGAAAAAATGGAAATGTTGAGTGATTTAATTAAACGAAATAAGACGATGGATTACACGGATTGTTTGGTTTTATTAAAAGATATTGGAAATCAAATACAATCTTTAGAAATGTTTAATATGGGAATTCCTTTTTT
>TARA_B100001093_G_scaffold465733_1_pt1 | contig 17332 bp, 16 predicted proteins | sample TARA_B100001093 | Tara Oceans TARA_B100001093 (sample SAMEA2623116) | marine metagenome | biome: marine biome (ENVO:00000447); feature: surface water layer (ENVO:00002042); material: "saline water (ENVO:00002010), including plankton (ENVO:xxxxxxxx)" | depth 5 m
AGAAGTTTTTTTGATAATATTGATAAATGGGCTAAAGAACAAGGAGCATCAGGTTTAGCTTATTTCACTTTAGAAAAAAATGAAAAGATTTCAGCTAAAGGCCCGGTTGGAAAATTTTTTTCAGAGGAGTCTCTAAAAGAAATAATAAAAATTACTTCTGCAAACGTAGGGGATAGTATTTTTTTCGCATGTGGAAAGCAAAGTGAAGTTGAAAAAATCTCTTCATTGGCTAGAGATAAAATAGCAAAAGATCTTAATTTAATTGATGAAAATATTTTTGCTTTTTGTTGGGTTGTTGATTATCCAATGTTTGAACTCGACGAAATATCAAAAAAAATTAAATTCAGTCATAATCCTTTTTCAATGCCACAAGGAGATCTTAGTAAAATTAATTATGATAACCCATTAGATATAAAAGCTTTTCAATATGATATTGTTTGTAATGGTATTGAGTTATCTTCAGGAGCTATAAGAAATCATAAACCAGAATTAATGTATAAACTTTTTTCAATCGCTGGCTACGATAAAAATTTAGTTGATGAAAAATTTAGCGGAATGATTAACGCACTAAGTTATGGAGCTCCTCCCCATGGTGGTATAGCGCCAGGCATTGATAGAATAGTAATGTTGCTAGCAAATGAAAAAAATATACGTGAGGTTACTCTCTTCCCTTTAAACCAAAATGCTCAAGATTTATTAATGGAAGCCCCATCACAAGTAGATGAAAAACAATTAAAAGAATTAAACATTAAGATTGATGTTAAAAAAAATTAGTTTTTAGATTTTAAATCTATTCGAATATCACTCAAATCGACAAGCTTTTCTTCATACTTGCTTCTTACAAATCCTTTCGAAGTAATATTTTTTACTATTTTCAAGAATTTATCGTCAGTATTATCGTTGCTTACATCTGCTGTGCTTGCAATAGAAGGAGTGTGAGCCAATTCTTCTCTACCTAAGTAGGATATAGCAAGCTCCCTAAAAACATAGTCTAAAATAGAAGAAGCGCTTAATATTCTATCATTTCCATCCACTTTTCCTGAAGGTTCAAATTTTGTATCAATAAATGCATCAACGTACTCATCAAGAGGCACTCCGTATTGAAGCCCCAAAGATATAGCTATTGCAAAATTATTCATCATCGCCTTTACAAGTTCTCCTTCTTTATTTGTATCTATAAATATTTCACCTATTTTACCATCGTTATATTCACCTGTATGAAGATAAACCTTATGATCACCTATCTGAGCTTTTTGAATATAACCTTTTCGTCTATCGGGCATTTTAAACCTTTTTTCAACTTTGCCCTTAATTTTTTGAGCTAAATTATTTGGATCTTTGATGATATTAGATTTTGTAATAATTCTTTCAGTTTTCTCGTCTTTATTTTTAATTTTTTCATCTTGATTTAAAGTATTTGTTTTTTTATCTCCAATTTTTTTGGTTTTTCTATTATTTAATTTTACTTCAATAACTTCGACTTCTCCGTCTTTTTTATCAATTTTGGACAATTCTTGATCATTTAATTCATCCAATTTATGGACAGTTTTAAAGGTGCAAGTATAATAAGTCTCAACTAAATATTTTTTCATAATTATAAGGAATCTGTTAATTGATGATATATAATAAATACTATAAGTGTCTACATTATAATTATACAATTATTAAGTGTGTGGATTTTATAAAATTAAAATATGATTAAACAGGTATTTACTTGGTGGAATAGACAAACTGTAGGGACATTTCTAAAAACATTATTTTATGGAAAATTTGTTGGTAAAGACGATTATGGTAATAAATATTATAGAAGCAAAAAAGATGAAAGATGGGTCATTTATTCAAATATTATTGAGTCAACAAAGATAACAAATGAGTGGTATCTTTGGATGCATCATACAATTAAAGATGTTCCTAACAAAAATACTGATAAATATTTGTGGCAAAAAGACCATAGGGAAAATCTTTCCGGTACAAAAGAAGCATATATACCAAAAAGAATTAAAAAAAATAATATTAATAAAAAATATGATACTTGGAAAAAGTAAAATTATATTTTTAATTTTAACTATAATTTTACTTTCAAATAAGTCAATTTCTGAAGATAAGATTACTTCTACACCACTTATAAATTTAGAAGAATTAAAACCTAGTTTTGAAGAAGTTGAGAGTGAAGATTTCAAAAAAATTGAAAATAACGAAACTACTACTACAAATTTAGATATTATAAAAAAAGAGTTATTTTTTGTAGAGTTGATTGGTTTAGACAAAATAACAGCTAAAACAGAATTAATTAAAATTAAAGTAGGGGAGACAAAAAAGTTTGAGATGCTAGAAGTTAAAGCGTTAAAGTGTGCTTTAGATAAATCATCTAATAAAACTGACTATGTAGCTTATATTCAGGTTCGAGATACTTTTGATAGTCAAAATGAGAAAATATTTATATTTAATGGATGGACATTCTCTGCTAATCCTTCTTTAACTCCTGTAGAGCATGCTATATACGATTTATGGTTAGTAGGTTGTAAGAGTTCTTAGTAAAACTTTTCTTTTCCAAGCCAGTTTGTATCAAAATCTGAATTAATAAATTTTTTGTGATTAAGTATTTTTTTGTGTAAATCTATCGTTGTAGTTATTCCTTCTAATACAAATTCATCCAAAGATCTTAAAGTTCTTTGTATTGCTTCAGTTCTGTTTCTCCCTTTACAGATAACTTTAGCAATTAAACTGTCGTAGTATGGTGTAATTTTACATCCTTGAAAAATTGATCCATCAACCCTAGTTCTGAATCCAGATGGTTGATGACAAACAGTAATAATTCCTGGACTTGGTTGAAAGTCTAATGCTGGATTTTCTGCATTTATTCTGCATTCAATAGAATGTCCTCTTGGATTAATATCACTTTGTTTTAAAGCAGTTTCGCCTGAAAATGCTATCCATAATTGTTCTTTGACTATATCTATTCCTGTTTGTACCTCAGTTACTGGATGCTCAACTTGAACCCTAGTATTCATTTCTAAAAAATAAAACTTTCCTTTTTCATAAATAAACTCAACAGTGCCCGCACCTTCATATCCAATTTTTTCTACCATTTTAACCGTTTTATGTAATAGATCAGCTCTTTGTTCTTCTGTTAAAACTGGGCTAGGCGTTTCCTCAATTAATTTTTGATGTCTTCTTTGAACAGAACAATCTCTTTCTCCCAGATGAACTGTTCTGTTTTTACCTGACATAATTTGTACTTCTATGTGTCTCGGATTCATAAAATATTTTTCAATATATAGTTCATCATTTCCAAAATATTTTTTAGCTTCATTTTTTGCTGTTAAAAATAAATTTTCTAATTTACTTTCTTCTTCAACAATTTTCATTCCTTTGCCACCACCACCAGCCGCAGCTTTGATAAGAATAGGATAGCCTATACTTTTACATAGAGATTTAGCTTCCTCAAAAGATTTCACACTTCCTTCCGATCCTTCAATTACAGGCAAACCATTTTCTTTAGCAATTTTTTTTGCTTGAATTTTGTCGCCCATTTCACCGATTAGTTTAGAACTTGGCCCTATAAACTTTATACCGTGTTTATTGACCACATCTGCAAATTTAGCATTTTCAGATAAAAAACCGTAGCCAGGATGTATTGCTTCCGCGCCAGTTAAATCAACGGCAGACATTAGAGCTGATATATTTAAATAACTGTTTTGAGGTTGATGAGAACCAATACACACACTTTCATCGGCAAGCCTTACATGCATTGATTCAGAATCCACATCTGAATGTACTGCTACAGTTCCAATGCCCCATTCTTTACAGGCTCTTATTATTCTAACAGCAATTTCACCTCTATTAGCTATTAAAACTTTTTTAAACATTTTAAATTATTTTAAAATTATGAGTGACTGACCAAATTCTACAGGCTGACCATCATTTACTAGAATTTTTTTAACTGTTCCATCACTTGGTGAGGGCACATGATTCATTGTTTTCATTGCTTCAACAATCATAACAGTTTGCCCTTTTTTAATTTTGTCTCCAACTTCAGCAAATTTTTTTGCACCTGGTTCTGGCGCTAAGTAAGCCGTTCCAATTAAAGGTGATTTGATTCTAATGCCATCATTATCAGAACTATCGTTTAACACAGATTTGTTTGGAGAAACAACTGCCCCAGTTTTAATTTGTTCAACCATACCTTTTGATGCTCTTGAGACTTTGACTTTCTTTTCACCTTCTTGATATTCTAGTTCTGTTAAATTGAATTCAGCTAGACTGTCTACCAATTCTTTAATTATTTTTTTATCTATTTTCATTTTCTAATATTTTTTTAATAGCATTTAGCGACATTATATAACCATCAGTTCCGAAACCACAAATTATTCCTGCAGCAACATTGCTTATTAAGGATTTATGCCTGAATTCTTCCCTTTTGTAAATATTTGTTATGTGTAATTCTATGATTGGCATCTTTAATATTTTTAAAGCATCATGAATAGATACAGAAGTATGTGTATAACCCCCGGCATTTATTATTAAACCGTTATAATTATCTCGAGAATCCTGAATAAAATTAATTAGTTCACCTTCTACATTAGATTGGTAAAAGCTAACTTCCATGTCATTTTTTTTTGAAAAATTTAAACAATCATTTTCCACATCTTTTAAACCAAAGTTTCCATATTTTTCTTTTTCTCGTTCGCCTAAAAGGTTAAGATTAGGACCGTTTATTATTATAATTTTATGTTTCATTTATTTGGTATAAGGTAACTAATTATCTCAATTATGGCAAAAATACAATTAAATGGAAAATATATATCTTTAAAAAAAAATATATCTATTTCTCAATTATTAAAAAAATATAAGCTAAATGAACAAAAAATTGCGGTTGAGCTAAATAGGGAAATAATTTCTAAACAAAAATACAACAAAATAATTTTGAAAGACAAAGATAATGTTGAGATTGTTTATTTTATTGGAGGTGGATAAATGAATAAAGACATTTTTAAAGTTGCGAATAAAAAACTCAAATCAAGATTAATTGTAGGAACTGGAAAATATAAAAATTTTAAGGAGACTGCTGACGCAATTAAATCTTCTGGAGCTGATATGGTTACTGTTGCAGTAAGAAGAGTTAATATCTTGGACAAGAAAAAACCTGTATTAATGGATTATTTAAATCCAAAAAAATATTTATACTTACCTAATACAGCTGGTTGTTTTAATTCTAAAGAGGCCTTAAGAACTTTAAGACTAGCAAGAGAAATAGGTGGTTGGAAACTTGTAAAGCTTGAAGTTCTAGGTGATAAAAAAACACTTTATCCTAATATGGAAGAAACTGTTAAATCAACAAAAATATTAGTCAAAGAAGGTTTTAAGGTTTTAGTTTATTGTACAGATGATCCACTATACGCAAAAAAATTAGAAGATATTGGAGCTTCAGCTATTATGCCGTTAGCATCTCCGATTGGCTCAGGTTTAGGAATACAAAATAAAATTAATATTTCAATAATCATTAAACAATCCAAGGTTCCAGTGATTGTAGACGCTGGCATAGGCACGCCTTCAGATGCAACAATAGCTATGGAAATGGGTTGTGAAGCAGTTTTAGTAAATAGTGCTATAGCAAATGCAAAAAAACCAATACTTATGGCCAAGGCTTTCAAGAATGCCGTTATTTCTGGCAGAGAAGGTTTTTTAGCTGGTAGGATGAAAAAAAGTCTTTTGGGAAATCCTAGTTCGCCAATAGATGGCTTAATTTAACTAGCTTTTTTTCTTCTTTTCCACAGAGTTTTTAAAAATTTATTTTTAGGTTTTTCAACTATATCTTTTTTGTTTTTTAATATTTTCTTTTTTTTATCGCTAATTTTTCTTATTTTTCCAACAGCTTTTCTTTTTGGATTTATTTTTTTTTCTTTTTGATCAATGTTATTTACATTTTCAAATACTTCTATTATTTTTTTTGATTTATTAAGCAATTCTATTTTATATTCAGGTATAATAAAATTTTCATTATTTTTTAATTCAATATTATATGAATATTTTTTTTGAAAATATTCAATTTCTTTTGCAAGATTAGTATCAATATAAAGTTTAACTTTTGATGGTATTGATGTCCTTATCGATTTAGTTTTATTATTAAAAGCTAATAACTCAATCTTCTTAATAATTTTTTGGGAAAAAGACTCTAAAGACAGAGACGTCTCCCATTTAATTGATCCTTCTCTAAGTCTTTGTCTAGTCATTTCCAACAATCCAAAGTTACTAATTTTGCCCACTTGAATTCTAGCCCTATCTTTTCTTATGCTCTCTCTCATTTTTCTTTCAACAGTTCTTCTATTATAAAAATTTGACATATCTATAAAATCTATAACTATTAATCCGGACAGATCTCTTAATTTAATCTGTCTAGATATTTCTTCAGCTGCCTCTAAATTTGTGTTTAAAGCTGTTTTTTCTATATTTATTTGTTTTGTTGACTGCCCAGAGTTTATATCTATAGCAACTAATGCCTCAGTAGGGTTTATCACTAAATAACCACCAGATTTTAGTTTTACTGTTGGTTCAAAAATATTGTTTAATTCTTTTTCAATTTTGGCATCGTGAAATAATGGAATTTTACCTCTGTATTTTTTTATAAATTTAACATTTTTAGGTAATAATTCTTTCATAAATTTTTTTGCTTTTTGATATCCTTCGTTTCCATCTACGTAGATATTTTTAGTATTATTGTCATAAATATCCCTTAAAGCTCTTTTAATTATATCTCCTTCTTCATAGATAAGTGATGGCGCGTTAGAATTAATGGCTTTCTCTCTTATCTCCTCCCAGGTCTTTAGAGTGTTCTGTAAATCTTTTTCTATTTCATTTTTCGTTTTATTTGCGCCAGCAGTTCTAACTATAACTCCCATAGTCTTTGGTATTTCAATCTGATTTAATATTCCTTTAATTTTTTGTCTGTCTGATGAATTGAAAATTTTTCTTGATATTCCGCCGCCTTTTGAAGTATTTGGCATTAAAACAATAAATTTTCCTGCTAATGATATAAAAGTAGTTAGAGCAGAACCTTTTTGCCCACGTTCTTCTTTTATAACCTGTATTAATATTACCTGCCCTGGTTTAATCACTTCTTGAATTTTATATCTTTTAAGACCGTAGGTATTTCTAAGTTTTTCTCTATAATTTTTCTTATTTTCTTCATCAGAAGAACCTTCATTTTTTTGCTGTTCAGACCCATTTGTACTATCTTTTAATTCAACAAGAGGTTCTTTGTCTGTTTTATTGATTTCTTCAATATTAGTATTTTTTAAATCTTCTCTAATTTTTTCTTCAACATCTTTTATTTTTTCTTTATCCTCTGAGGGAATTTGATAATAATCTGACTGAATATCATTGAAAGCTAGAAAGCCATGTCTAACTCTTCCAAAATCAACAAAAGCTGCTTGCAAAGAGGGTTCTACCCTACTAATTGTTCCTAAATAAATATTATTTTTAAAATTTAATTTATTCTTATCTTCAAATTCATATTCTTCAATATGAGATTCTGATTTAAGAACAATTCTAGTTTCGTCAGGATGCGAGGCATCAATAAATAAATTCTTTTCCATTTTGTGAAAATTCCTTTTAATAAGTTTAGTAATAATTTTGTATTTTTGGGCATACTTAATGATACAAAAAAAAATTGATAAATGCACTAATATAAGAGCTGATAAAATGCCTTAAGATAGCCAAATTTTAGGTTTTAGCATTGTATTATGGTAAAATTAATAAATTTTTCTACTAAAATAATAATAGTTATTTTTTTATTTATAATTTTTTTTTCTTTTTCAGCTATATGGTATTTCTCGTCTGGACTACCTGATTACAAAAAACTTGCAAATTACAATCCACCAATTTCAAGCAGAGTTTATTCTAGTGAAGGAAAATTAATCGCAGAATATGCTTTGGAAAAAAGACTGTTCATTCCGTTTAATTCTATTCCAAACAAAGTTATTAATTCATTTCTTTCGGCTGAAGATAAAAATTTTTTTAAACATCCTGGTATTGATGCAAAAGGTATAATAAGAGCTACAATCAATAATTTAGGCAATATAATTAATGATAGGAGACTCGAAGGAGCCTCAACAATAACACAGCAAGTTGCAAAAAACTTCCTATTAACAAATGAACTATCTTTAAAAAGAAAAATCAAAGAAGCTATTTTAGCTTTTAGAATTGAAAAAGCTTATACTAAAGAAAGAATTTTAGAATTATATCTAAATCAAATATACTTAGGTGAGGGAACGTATGGTATTGCAGCAGCAAGTTTAGAGTACTTTGACAAGTCTGTTAAAGATTTAGATTATTCAGAAACAGCTTTGTTAGCAGCTATGCCTAAAGCCCCGAGTAAATATAATCCTTTTAGATATCCTAAAGAAGCTAAATTTAGAAGAAATATAGTTTTAAATAATCTTAGTGAGAATGATTTTATTGATAAAAAAGAATTAGAGATATTTAAGAAAAAAAAAATAAATTTAAAAAAAAGAAAAATAGAAATAGTAGATGAGGCCAACTATTACACAGAAGAAATTAGAAGATTAATAAAAGATAAGTATGGTTTTGAAAAATTATACACTGAAGGTCTTAGTATAAAATCTCCTTTAAACACACAATATCAATTAAACGCACTTGAATCTTTAAGAAAAGGAATTGAAGATTATGACCGCAGACATGGATGGAGAGGAGCTATAGCCAATAAACTTTTAGATGCAAATTGGAAAAAAAAAATTGATAATAAAAAATTAGATCCAACTTTAAATTGGCAAATAGCAGAAATAGATGAGGTAAACTCAAATGGTTTAGAAATAAAGTTAGAAAATAAAAAAAATCAAAATATTAAGTTAGAAGATTTAAAATGGGCTATTAAAAAGGATATTTTCAAAACTTTTAAAAAAGGTGATATTATTTATGTTAAAAATAATGAAAATAACTGGGTTTTAAAACAATACCCGGAAATTAATGGTAGTATTGTTGTGCTTGACCCTAGCACCGGAGAAGTTAAAGCATTAGTTGGAGGTTTTAGCTATAAATCAAGTGAATTTAATAGAGCTACACAGGCAAAGAGACAACCAGGCTCAGCTTTTAAACCTTTTGTTTATGCGATTGCACTAGAGAATGGTTATTCTCCAAATTCTATAATTCTAGACGCACCTTTTATAGCAAAACAAGGAGTGGGATTAAAAAATTGGAAGCCAGAAAATTACGGTAAACGTTTTTATGGTCCCTCTACTTTGAGAAAAGGTATTGAATATTCAAGAAACTTAATGACAGTAAGAATTGCTGAGGATTTAGGGGTTGATGAAATATTAAATTATTCAAAAAATTTAGATATATATGAAGACATACCAGAATTATTATCAGTATCTTTAGGTTCAGCAGAAACAACTTTGTTAAACATAACATCCGCATATGCTTCATTTGCTAACGGAGGACAAAAAATAGACCCGATATTAATTAATAAAATTCAAGATAGGTTGGGTAAGACAATTTATACTAATAACAAAGCAAGCTGTAAAGGATGTGAAAGATATTCAGAAAATACTGAAAAACTTCCAAAAATTAGCTATGAAAGAAAAAGAATATTTAGTGAAGAAACGGCTTACCAAATATCTTCTATTTTACAGGGAGTAATTAAAAGAGGAACAGGAAAAAAACTAAGAGATCTAAACATTCCTCTTGCTGGAAAAACAGGGACCACTAATAATAATTTTGATGCATGGTTTATTGGTTATACTTCAAATTTAGTAATAGGAGTTTATGTAGGATATGACAATCCTCAATCTCTTGGAAAATATGAAACAGGATCTAAAGCTGCTCTTCCTATATTTAAAGACTTTGTAAAAAAATCTATGTTAAAAGATCAATATAATGAGTTTAGGGTTCCTAAAGGAATATATTTTGCACCTATTAATTATGATACGGGTATAAAATCTAATTATGATAATAAAAAAACAATAATAGAGGCGTTTAAATTAACAGGCGTTAAAAAATTTGATGATAAATATTTTATTTCAAACTATAATGAAAGTATACTTGTAAAATATAGACAGTTTTATTAATGCAAAATTTTGAAAATAAAATAATTTTAGCTAAAAAAACCCTAGAAAATATAAGGGGGTACCTTTGAAAAAAACAAAATTCAAGATAAACTAATAGAATTAAATAAAATCAGCAGCGATCCAAATTTTTGGAAAGATAAGAATAAAGTAAAAAAAATTTTAAAAGAAAAAAATTTTTTTGAAAAAATATTAACTTCATACAAACAATCAATTAAAGATATAAAAAATCTTGAAGATATTTATGCTTTAGGTTTAGAAGAAAAAGAAGAAGATGTCATGAAGGACTGTGATTCTAAAGCAGATGTATTAGAAAAAAAAATTAAAAAAAATGAAATCAGTTGTTTTCTCTCGGGTGAAAATGATAATTTAAATATTTACATCGAAATACACGCTGGGGCTGGTGGAACAGAAAGTCAAGATTGGGCTGATATGCTGAGAAGAATGTATCTTAAATGGTTTGATAAAAAAAATTTTACTTATGAAATTATTAGTGAGCATAAAGGCGAAGAAGCTGGCATTAAATCATCAACACTAAAAGTTAATGGAGACTATATTTATGGTTTGATGAAAAATGAGTCAGGAGTTCATAGGCTAGTTAGAATATCTCCATTTGATAGCGGGGCAAGAAGGCATACAAGTTTTGCTAGTATATGGGTATACCCGGATATTGATGATGAAATCGATATTAAAATTGATGAAAAAGATTTAAGAATTGACACTTATAGATCAAGTGGAGCTGGCGGCCAGCATGTAAATACAACAGACAGTGCTGTTCGTATTACTCATCTTCCAACAAAAATAGTTGTACAATGTCAAAATGAAAGGTCTCAACATAAAAATAAAGAGACTTGTTTTAAAATGTTGAGATCTAAACTTTACGAACACGAGAAGCAAAAAAGAGAAAAAGAAAATCAAAAAAAACTTAGTGATAAAACAGATATAGGTTGGGGATATCAAATAAGATCTTATGTGCTTCAACCATATCAATTAGTAAAAGACTTAAGAAACAAATTAGAAGATACAAATCCAGAAAACGTTTTAAATGGTGATCTAGATAAATTTATAGAAGGCGGAATAATAAATAATTAAATGAAAAAATATTTTTTTTACCCATTTATATTTTTAATATTTTTAATATTTTTTATTTTTATTTATTTGTCAACTGCAGGATATGAAACTAATAAATTAAATAATTTAGTAAATATTGAAGCAAAAAAAATTGACACTAATTTAAATATTGATTTGGAAAAAATTCTAATAAAAATTGATCCTAAAAATTTTAATTTATACCTCAAAACAAGTAATCCACAGATAATATATCAAGAGGTAGATGTACCAGTTGAAGAAATTAAGACATATATAAAACTAATACCACTGATAAAAACTCACTTAGTAATAGAAAAAGTATTAATTAAAACTAAAGTTATTTCAATTGATCAATTTAAAAATTTTGTAAGAAATAGCAAACCATCAAATTTTAAAAATTTTATTTTAAATAAATTTCAAAATGGAATTATTAAATTTGATTTAGATTTAAAATTATCAAAAGATCTTAAATTAATTGAATATTTTGTAAAAGGATATGGCTCAGATATAAAAATAAATATATTGAAAGATAAAAGTATTGAAAATTTAGACTTTAATTATGAAATTAAAAAAAATTCTGGATTAATTGAAATTATCAATGGAAAAGCAGATAGTATTGATATTAAAAATAGTAATATCAATTACGAAATTAAAAAAAACAACTATAAAATAAGTGCAAAAATACAAACACTAACTAATTTAAGAAATAAAGAGATAAATGAGTACTTTCCAAATAATAATTTTAAGGAATATTTAAATAATAATCAAATATATTTGAAAGCAGATCTAAATCATAATTTGAATCTGTCTCTAAACAATAGTCTCAAACTGGTGGATTATAAATATAATATTGAAGGAAATATTTTAAAATCTTCAATAAAATTTAATAAGGCTTTAAGTACAAATTTTTTAACAGAAAAAATAAAAGATATAATTATAAATAATTCAAAAGTTTTATTTACGAAAACATATAATGATAAATCGTTTTTTAATATAAAAGGAAAATATTTATTTAACAATAGTAAAAAAGAATATCAAAAATTTGAAATAAACAATATAATTTCTAAGTCTGTAATCGAGTCAAATATAAATATTGATTTAATAGATTCATTAAACATTCCAGTAATTAATTATAAGAAATCTGAAAATAAAGTTTCAAAATTGAAAATAAAAATTAAAAAAAATAAAAATATTTTTAATATAGAAAATTTAGAATATTTACATAAAGATGACTTTATTAGTTTCAAAAATTTAAAAATAATTAATAAAAATAAGAGTCTTCATTCATTTGAAGAAATAAAAGTAAAAACAAATGTCAATGGTATTTTAAACAATGACTTTAAAATTTCCAATAAAGGAAAAATTAAAATAAATGGAAATTTTTTTGATGCAAAGAATTTATTGAAGATAATTGACAAAAAAAATAAAAATAATTTTATTAAAAAAATAAGTAGTAAAATTGAAATAAAGTTTAACAATGTTAACACTCAATTTTCTAAAAATTTAAAAAATTTTAATTTATTTGGTGAAATTTTAAATGGAAGTTTTGTTAAGATTAATTCAAAAGGTGATTTTAAAGAAGGTAAATATCTAGAAATTTCTTTAAAAAATGATGAAAAAAATAAGAAAAGATATCTTGAGGTTTATTCAGATGTTCCTGAAGCATTGCTTTTAGACTATAAATTTTTCAAAGGTATCAAAGGTGGAAAACTTTTGTACACTTCAGAAATTGGCAAACAATATACAAAGTCTAAACTAGTGATAGAAAATTTTAAAGTTATTGAAGCACCTGCTTTTGTAAAATTATTATCTCTAGCTGATTTAAAAGGTGTTGCTGATGCATTAAATGGTAATGGATTAAGTTTTGATAAGTTAGAAATCAAAGCAACAAATGATGAAAAAGTATTAAAATTAGATGAGTTATATGCTTTAGGTAAAAGTATTTCAATTTTGATGGAAGGATATATAGAGTCAAAATCTGGTTTGGTAAGCTTAAAAGGTACGATGGTGCCAGCTAAAATGTTAAATAATTTTTTATCAAAAATACCAATTGTGGGAAATATATTAATCCCAAAAGAGATCGGAGAAGGTCTGTTCGGAATTAGTTTTAAATTAAAAGGTTTGCCTGGAAAGATAAAAACTACTGTTAATCCTATTAAAACTTTGACACCTAGATTTATTACTAAAGCATTAGAAAATAGAAAAACTAAATAATTTTTAGAAGATAATGTTTTTTTTTCCCCAAAGATATTTTTATAAATTTTTTATCTAAAAAATCACTTAAATTAATAACTTGTTTGTCATCAGTAACAAGCTCATTATTAATTTTTAAGCCATTATTTTTGATAATTCTTCTTGCTTCACTTTTAGATTGAATAATATTATTTATAGTCAAAACTTCTATGAAACTTAATCCATATTTAAATTTTTGTTTTGACATTTTTATTTCTGGAAGATTTTGACTAATACCTCCTAGTTTAAAAGTTTCTTTAGCAGTTTGTTCAGATTCTTTTGATGACTTATCGCCATGTAATAACTTTGTAGCTTCATTAGCCAATAAAACTTTAAGATTATTAATGTTTTTTTCATTTTCAGCAATTTCAATAATTTTATCTGTTTCAATGTCTGTAAAATAATTTAAAAATTTAATCACATCATTGTCTTCAGTATTTCTCCAAAACTGCCAATAATCATAAGCAGAAAACAATCTTTTATCTAACCAGATTGCCCCTTTTTCTGTTTTACCCATTTTTATTCCAGATGAGGTTGTTATTAAAGGTGTTGTTAAGCCATAAACTTCTTTTTTTTGAATTCTCCTAACTAATTCAACTCCATTTACTATATTACCCCATTGATCAGACCCACCTATTTGCAAAACACAATTTTCTTTTTTATTTAATTTATAAAAGTCATATGCTTGTAAAATCATATAATTAAACTCCATGTAACTTAGAGATTGCTGCCTATCTAGTCTTAACTTGACGCTATCGAAGGAAAGCATTTTATTAATTGTGAAATGAACACCAATTTCTCTTAGGAAATCTATATAATTTAATTTTCCTAACCAAGTATCATTATTTACAAAAATTGGTTTAGTTTTTTTATCTTTAAAATTTAAAAGTTGTTTAAAAACTTTTTTAATTCCTTTTATATTTTTATTTATTTTTTTTTTATCTAATATTTTTCTTGTTGTATCTTTTCCTGAAGGATCACCAATTAATGTTGTTCCCCCACCTAATAATACTATAGGTCTATGTCCATTTTTTTGTAAAATTCTTAAGACCATTATTTGTAGTAAACTTCCAACATGAAGGCAGTCAGCCGTACAATCAAAACCTATATATGCAGATATAGATTTTTGTTCAGATAATTTTTTTAATTCACCAATATTCGTACATTGATTAAAATAACCTCTGGCTTGAATTTCATCTAAAAAAGATTTTTTCATAGATCTTGATAATAAGAGCTACTATTATACAAAAATTATTATAAATAAATATAAATATGCAAAAAAAATACAAATCCTTGGGATTAATGAGCGGTACATCTGGGGATGGGGTCGATGCATCAATTATAAATTCTGATGGTAGTAATGATTATGAAGAAATCACCAATGAATATTTTCAATATGATCAAGATATATACGATAAAATACACAGTTTAAAAGCCAAAATTAATACTAAAGAAGATTTATTAAAAAATCAGAGTGATGTTGATGATTTAGAAAAAGAAATTACATTATTTCATGCTAAAGCGGTGAACAAAATAATTAAAAATAATAGTATAGATATAATAGGTTTTCATGGACAAACTATTTATCATAATGCGGATGAAAAAATTTCAAAACAAATAGGAAATGCAAAGTTACTTTCTCAATTAACTAAAAAAAATATTATTTATAATTTTAGAAATAACGATTTAAAAAACGGAGGACAAGGAGCACCATTAGCACCTGTTTTCCATAGACTATTACTAAAACAAAATAATTTAGAAATACCTGCTTGTATTCTAAATATCGGTGGAATCTCAAACATCACTATTATCACTGATTATAATAAAGATAATTTTTTAAGTAAAGATATTGGACCTGGAAATTGTTTGATAGATCAATGGGTAAGAAAAAATAATAGAAAGAAGTATGATATGAATGGAGAATTAGCTTCTAAAGGATTAGTCAATCAAATTATCTTAGAACAAGGACAAGAACTTCTTTCAAGTATTAAAAAAAATAAAAACTCATCTTTGGATATTAATGACTTCGATACTTCTTTTGTTAGAGGTCTTTCAGTTGAAGATGGATCAGCAACTTTAACTTATTTAACAGCCCAAATTATAAGTGCATCTATCAATTACTATGTATCTAAAATAGACAATAATATAAATAAAATTATAATTTGTGGCGGCGGTCGAAAAAATAATGAATTAATAAATATCATAAAAAAAAATTCCTCTAAAAAATTTGATTTTAAAAATATTGATGATTATGGTTTGGATGGAGATTTTATAGAGTCCCAAGCTTTTGCTTACATATCAATTAGATCTTTATTAAAACTGCCAATATCTTATCCAAATTCAACTGGTTGTAAAAGCGCTTGCACTGGTGGAGAATTAGTAGAATATTAAATTAAAGCTGTTTTTTCTTTTATATATTTTTCAACTTCTTTTTGTAGAACATTTTCTTTATCTTTAAAAAAATGATTAGCTTCCTTTATTTTTGAAAAAATAACTTCCACACCTTTTTGGTTTTTAATTCTATTATCTAATTCACTTATACTTTCTTGTGTTACCAATTCATCATTGTCACTATAAACAACTTGTCCAGAAGTCGGACATGGGGCTAGAAATGAAAAGTCGTATACATTTGGTTGAGGCGAAATAGCAATAAAATTATTAACTTCCGGTCTTCTCATAATTAACTGCATACAAATTAATGCACCAAAAGAAAATCCTGATACCCAACATTGACTATAATCAAGGTTTTCTCTTTCTATCCAATCTAAAGCGGCAGCAGCATCCGAAAGCTCACCCTGACCATTATCAAATACGCCTTCACTTTTACCAACTCCTCTAAAATTAATTCTAATTACTGAAAAACCATTTTCTAAAAAAATATTATACATCAGTTGTACAATTCTATTATTCATTGACCCACCATATTGTGGGTGTGGTTGAAGAACTATCGCAACTGGAGATCCAAATTTAGGGTTTTTATAATACCTTCCTTCAAGCCTTCCAGCTGGTCCAGGAATAAATATTTCTACACTTTTAGGTTTCATGTTTTAATAATGATTACTAGTTTCAAAAAAAGAATAGATTTATAGCACGTTTTAACGCGGCAATTTTATTTTTTTAAACCCGACTAATTTACTGGGAATTCATTAATTTGTGTTGTAATACAAGCATAATTTATGAAACTAACAACTAAAGGTAGATATGCAGTAATGGCTATGGCAGACCTCGCTTCATTTGGTGACAAAAAACCAATAAGCCTATCTGAAATTTCTTTACGTCAAAATATTTCATTATCATATTTAGAGCAGTTATTTTTCAAGTTGAAAACAAAAAATTTAGTAAAAAGTGTAAGAGGATCAAATGGTGGTTATGTTTTGGTTAAACCTGCATCAGAAATTAAAATATCTAACATCATTTTTGCAGTTGATGAGACAATTAAAACTTTAAATTGTAAAAAAGAAGTAAAAAGAGGTTGTACACATAAAAATACAAAATGTATCACTCATAATTTGTGGGATGATTTAGAAAAACACATAAATAGTTTTTTTGAAAAAGTAAAATTAGAAGATTTAGTTGTTAAAAATAGAAATTTGTAAAATGAAAACACAAAAAGATATAGATACAAACAAAGATTATAAATATGGTTTTACAACCGATATAGAAAATATCAGGGCACCGAAAGGATTAAATGAAGAAACCATAAAATTTATTTCTAATATAAAAAAAGAACCTAAATGGATGCTTGAATGGAGGTTAAAAGCTTTTAATAGACTAAAAAGTCTCAAAGAACCTAACTGGCAAAAACCTAAATATCCAAAAATTGATTATCAAAATCTTTACTATTATTCTGCACCTAAAAGTGCTTCAGATAAACCGAAAAGTTTAGATGAAGTTGATCCAAAACTTATTGAGACTTATAAAAAACTTGG
>TARA_B100001093_G_scaffold117597_1_pt1 | contig 17322 bp, 8 predicted proteins | sample TARA_B100001093 | Tara Oceans TARA_B100001093 (sample SAMEA2623116) | marine metagenome | biome: marine biome (ENVO:00000447); feature: surface water layer (ENVO:00002042); material: "saline water (ENVO:00002010), including plankton (ENVO:xxxxxxxx)" | depth 5 m
GATGCATGGAACTATGTCGGACAGATAGCAACTGCTGCTATGAGAAACTTCGATGTTCTAGCATATAATTGTACAACTAACTCTGGTTCTGCAATCCTAGATGTTAATGACACTCGTGGTATCATCATAGGTATGAGTGTTGTTGAATATACTGCTGGATCATATCGTGATGGAGACAATGCACCTGGATTACTAGGCAGCAGTCCAACTCCAGTTTACACAACAATACCACAAGGAACATATGTCAAGAGAATCGTAAGTAACACACAAGTTGAACTTGGTGTCAATGGTTCTAGATTGACTGAGGGTGTGACCGTAAACGCATTACAGAATAGCACAACAATTGATCTATACTTCAAGTATGAGAATGGTATCTGGGCAGATACATTACCAACAACTGTAACTGTTGGTCCTGAGACAGAAGGTCCTGAGGTTATTGCTGATAGTACAGTATCACCAACAAATAGAGAGTGTGCAGGAACAGCAAACGCCATTGAAACATTAGTTGGTAACATCACCACTATTATTAACAGTGGTCTTGGTGCAGTTACAAGACAAGAACAGACAGTTAACACTGCACTATTATCATCTAGAGCAACACTATTCACAATTGACGTTGCTGGTACAGGACCTTCAAACCCACATGACTTTGAGACAGGAACTCCAGTCAGATTGGTTCCACGTCCTAGATTTGATACTGTTACAGGTAGATATGTTGATGTTGATAAGCGTCTTGTTAGATTACCTAACGGATTTGAAACTAACAGAACATACTATGTAATTGCACCAGGTAGAGTTACACAACCAGAGAATTATGGTGCTACAACACTATTCAATGGTAGTGATCAAACTAGATTGATGCTTGCAACATCTAAAGAAAATGCTGCTGCTGGTATCTACATCTATGCATCAGAGACAGATAGTATAGACAAGGATGTTGAGATTGATCTTTATCAATTCGTTCTTGATGATAAGTATGATCTACACAATTATACTGCAGAGTTAACAAATACAGTTAACGCTGGTATCATGACCAACGTCTCACATATATTTGACGCACCAAATGCAGGAACAACTCCACAAAAAGCATTCATCAGAGCTGTTGAAGGTGGTCTGTTACCTCTAGTCTCTACAACTTATGCTAACGATGCACAAGTTGCAGTTACTGACAATAATAATTCTGCTATCGGTAGAATCAATCCTAATATTGAGTTCTTTACTCGCTATCAAAACAGCAAAGTATTTACAATACACAAGAGTCATGCTGATGCAATTAACAATGTAAATCCAATTACATTTGCATCTGGTCAGAGTGGCGTTAAGTTCGATGTGTTTGCTAACAAGCGTCGTTCTCCAATGAAATTCGATCCTGGATTTACTGATGCAACTGCAACAAGTGGTAAGTGGTTCATTCAATGTAAGGATGAGGTAACTGGACAGGCAGATAACATCAAGAAAAATAATATTTTCTGGAGAATTGCTGAGTCTGATTACGCAGATAGACAGAGATCTACTGACATGTGGTATCAGCGTCTAGAAGACACACGTGAAGCAGATGAAAGGACATACAAACTTCGTATGGTTATTCCTAGTTACTTACAGAATGCCAGAGATCCTATCAATGGATTCGTTATTAAGACAAGGACTGATGACACACGTAAGTTAGTACCACAGAAAGTTATATTAAAACCAGTTGTTGGTACAGTATATGGTGCTAGATTCCAGAACCCAGTTGATGCTAATGAATTTATTGGCGATACATCTGGATCATACGATCCATATAGAAGAGACGTAACAGGTGCAGGAATTGAATATCGTACATTTGCTAAATTTACATCTGGTATTCAAGCAACAATTCAGTCTGGACGTAAAGTTAAGGACATTTTAGATGAGACCATAGAATACTTAGAACTAACACTATTCGATCATGGTGTTGACACTAAGAACTTCCCTGGTTTAAGAAACGAGACATTTACTACAGTTAAGATTACATCACCACAGGGTGGTAATTTCGTAACAAGTAAAGTAGATAATCTTGCAGCATCTACCAACGCAGTTTCATTTGCTGGTAACTCATCAGGTCTTGCAAATATTCATGCTTACTACACTATAAATGGTGAGCATTATATTATAATCAAGAATATTCGTGGTGGTACATTAGAGTACAGTGAGTATGCTAATACAAGATTCACTCAAGGCACTGTCTTTGCTGACATGCTAGAGGATCAAGATATGGGCAAATCTCTACCTCTAAAAACACAAATTTCAAAAAATAATCCCCAGTATTTTTACAAGCAAAACGGTTCTAATGTTTACACTATCACACCAGGTGATAGAATTCAAGATGATGCTGGTGTTGAATACTATGTTGACAGTGTTGAGGATGTTGGTGTTATCGAAGATACATTCTATATCTTTGGATACGAGACATTACAGAAACGTATATCTGGTCAGCAAGATGGTATCTACTATCTAACTGCACTACGTGGTAATATTTCACCATTCCCAGTTGGTGCTGGTATAACTAATAACTTTAAGAAGTTTAAGTTCTCTCAACCAGTTGGTAAACTATATCCTCTCAACTATAGAAACGATCCTCTTTGGTTTACTAAATCTGGTACAACACAGAAAGAGAAAGATGTTTATGCTGGATTAGTTGATCCACCACAGGTATATTCTGCTGCTGATAACTACACACATGGTTTAGTTACAGTCAACGATTTTAAAGGATCAACAACTAGAGAAATGGTTGCTGACTTGACAGAACAACCAGCGTTCATACAGAACACATATACAATTCAAGCACAAGATGGTAATGCTGCATCTGGGTCTGAGCAAAGAAAGATTCCAATTGCTGGTAGTGGAACAGTATCAATAACAGATACGAAATACTACGTCGAACTTAGACGACCATCTATCGCAAGAGCAGGAAACCACACATTTGAATACCTAGGTTTTGGACCAGGTAACTACAGTACTGGTTTACCAGCAAGACAAGAAGTTGTACTCACACCTGATGAAGACTTCTACGCACAGGCTAAGAAACAAGATGGTGGTATCGTATTCTATACAGGTATCAACTCACAGGGTGATCTATACATTGGTAACAGAAGAATCAATGCTATCACTGGTGAGGAGACATTCATTGATAGAGCAACACTCGTAGATGATGGAGACGAGGATGATACACTAGGAGGATTGGTAACTACCTTTGATACTCCTGTAACATTCAACCAGAATATTACAGTTGTTGGTGGTGATGGTGAATTGGTGAACACATTTGAATCACCTATCACTATTGCTGTTCAAGATTCCGACCTAACACAGGCACGTGATGCTTTGATCATTCGTTCAAATGTCACATCTGTTGATCCAGTCACACAGTTAGAGCAAGATGAAGGATTAGATAGAACTTCATTCGCACCTCCAACTGATGGTGATATTAGAATTAGTAAGAACAGAATACAGTCTGCTGTCTTCCAGTTCAATGCTAGAGGTAATGGTCAGGGATATATGTTCCAGACACATACTGTATCAGGTGTTGCTTCTAACATCACACCTAATCAATCTCCATTGATTGCAAACGGTGGATCTAGAATTAACTCAGGACAGTTTGTTTCTTATGGTGGTGTGTTAGCAACAACTGGTGATGTATTACTTAAAGGATCTGAAATAGGTAAGAGTGGATCTATCGGTTGGATCCTCGCTAACTACTTCGCACAGATTGCTAATAACAGTATTGACAATATCGTATTTGATGGATCTAACGTTGTTAAAGTAGAGTTTAGAGACTTTAATAGTGGCGTTGCTCTTACAAACACAGAGATTGGAATTACATCTGCATCACAAGTTAGAATCAAGAACTTCTACTTTGATCCTAGATTAAATCTAACATGGCAAGTATATGCTGCTAAACCTGGCGATCCATTCTCACCAACAAATAACTACGTTCATTTCCAAGTTATTGATCAGATTGCACAATCAACTCAACCTTGGGAAACTATAATTGCTGGCACTGCACAAGGTGCTGTTGCTCCTACCATTGAGTTCTCTAACTCTAACTTCAAGGAAGTTGGTGTAATAGGTGGTGAATCACTTAGAACAGAGACAGAAACAATTGGTGATTATAAGTTAGGTATTAACACAGTTGCAAGAGCACCACATAGTTCATATGAAAATGCATTTGTTGATAATCTAACTACTGATCCACGTGCTAACTTAGATGTTGTTGGTACAGCATTCATCAGTGGTAGAACAACTGCTGACTTCTTACAGCATACACAATTTGCTGATCGTGATAAGACTGCTGTTGACAATGCATTATTAGTTGGTGGTGATAGTGCTGCTCCTAATGATATATCAGTATTCAGAATCGCAACTACAAATAGTGGTCGTGTTGGTATTAACGCAAGTAATGCTCAATTAGACAGAGCTCTGGTTGTTGTAGGAACATCTAGATTTACTGCTGATGCTAAATTTGAGCATGACATCGAAGTCAATGGCGATGGCGTAATTGCTGAGATCAGAACATCACAGACAACAGGAACATTTAACTTAATAGATGATGCTACATTCGTTGGCACATTAAACTTAGGTAGTGAAGTTACAACTGCATACTTATTCAATGATAGTACAGCAGATCAGTTCGTACATATCGCTCGTGGATCTGCACACAGTAACATATGGTTAGGTGCAACACCTGACAGTGCTGGTACTAGCATTTCTAAGGTAGAAATTGGTGGTGCATTTGCTAACACTAACGAAGATCTATCATACACCAAGATCAAGACTAGAAACTTGAGAGTTGATGGAGATATGTGGTTAGGATTCCGTAAAGGAGTTGGTGAGACTGTATCACTTAAATCACTAGCAACACAGGTTGACTTCTTCTCCAACTCTGGAGGACCTTCAACTATTAACTTTGCTACTAACGCATCTGAAATTAATGTCGCTGGTCAGGGTGGTAAGACTACTATCAATAACCAGTTAGAAGTTATTGCATCTGCTAAGTTTAATGGTGATGTACATATGTGTGGTGGTGTTGCATCATTCGCATTTACTGGTGGTAGAGCACAGTTAGGAACAGACATAGTTGCACACGAAGATGGAATTATATCATCTTCATTATTCAACAAGAACGTTGACATCTTAAATGTTCTCGTAAAACAGACAAACGAAGAAGGATACAACCAAGTTGATACTGCTGGTGCAGGACAATGGGGTGGAGCATCTAACCAACAATTAGTTAATACTGGTGGATTAGTTGAACCAATTACTCTAACTGCATTAACTGGTGATGAGTACTACTTACCACTTAAGTTTGCTCCAGTCAAAGGAAATGGTGATCCATACTTTGGAACCAGTGATTACATCATCATTGATAGTGCAGTCGTTGGATCAGGATCATCAGCAACAGGTCATCCAGAAATTGTACAAGTTGTAGAACTTACAAGAATAAGTGAAGCACCATACTATATCAAGGTTAAGAGACGTCCATTCGGTGCATTTGGTGGTGTATTAACTAATCATGGTGATACTACACCAATATACAAAGTTAATGTACAGTTTGATGCTACATGGACAGAGCAAGCACTTGACAGTGATACCAGTGCAACTGATAGTGTATACTTATCTGAGTTTGGTGGTAATCTAACAAGCAACGATTACGTAATTGTTGATAGAAACGATTCACCAAGAGTTCCAGAATACATTAAGGTTATTACATCTCTTGCAGAACAGCAGCAGAAGTTTAGAATATCTAATTGTGCTGATCCAGATGAAGATGTATTTGTAGTTAACTCTGTAACTGGTGAGGTACAGATTGGTAATCCAAATATACCTGGATCTGTTCTAACAATCAATTCATCATTTAATATTGATGGTGGTTGTGGAACTCTAGGAACAGTTGAGTTTATTGCTGATGCAGCAGCAGGATCAAGGGTAATTAATAACATATCAGTTACAACTGCTGGTAAAACAATTGCTGACATTCAGAAGGGCGATGTTCTATCTGTCGTTACAGATTCATCACCACTCAAGATATCACAAGATACTGCTGTTGACTTTGTGTTTGGTGGTGCTATTTACTTAACTGATGTTATTATTGGTGCACAATCAGTAACTGGAACTACATTCAAAGTAAGCAGGAACGAAAGACTTACTACAAATGATGGTGGTATCAATACTACATTCGATGTTGACACATGCTCAGGCACAACAACAATTGGTACACATGCTGGTAGATGTGATGTTAACTTAGCATGGTCTAGCAGTGGTAGTATTCTTACAAATGCTGATTTACCAACAGCATTGAATGCACCAGAGATAGTCACATATGGTTACTACGTAGATCCACAGACAATACAGGGTAATGGTCCTAGTACAACTATCATATCAACTGCTGCTGGTAACAGTGCATCTGTTTTACAGATTGCAGTTCAATCTCTTGGAGAAGGAACTGGTAAGTTTGCGACAGGAGACTTAATTGCTGTAGGACCTCTAACATCATTCACCAATAACACTGGTCAGATTGAATTTATGACAATCACTGAAGTTGTAGATGGAACGAACACAATCGTTGCAACTAGAGCTCAGGAAGGAACAGTCACCATGAGTCACAGTGCTGCTGATGTTGTTAGAAGAGTCATCAGACATGAGAGACAATCTCTTGTAACTGATGCTCAGATCAGACAAAGATTAGTTGCTGGTGTAAGTAATGATTATCTCTCTGTAATACTAGAGAGAGGATATATCTCACAGCAGAAACTAGATTACAGACAGTGGTTAAGATTTAGTAATACATCTACTGGTGTTGAGATTCTTGGAATCGTACAGGGTAGATTATATGGTAAGACTCATACATCAGTGATGAATGAGCAAATTGGTGATGGTGCTAAGTCATATAGAAATGGTAGTCTTGAGGTAACTGACAACCTAACACTTGGTGGTGGTAACTTTACTATCTACGACAGTGTTAAACAAACTAAACTATTCCAGTTTGTTAACGATGATGGACATGCTGATCACTCAGGTCTATTAACTTGGGATGCTGGTGTACTTGCTAGAGGAGACTTCTTCTTATATCCAACATCTTGCCCAGAGAATGTTATCACAACATTAAGTTGCACACCATCATTCTCAGTTGATAACTTAGGAAATGTAACTGCTCAAACAACATTGACAGTCACAGGTGTAGCATCATCATCACCAACAGAGTCAGATGTATTATCAATACAAAATCTAGGTATAAATGGTGGTAGTGAATACACTATCAAGCAAGATCGTTCGATTGATGCATTCGGATTAACAAACTTCACTACATCAAGTGGTGCAAGACATTCAAGATACTTATCCGCAGCATCACCAGAGGCAGATCTAACATTGATTGCAAATATTGTATACATGGTCAATGTTCAGAACACACAAACATTAATCCTTACACTACCAGCATCACCACAAACAGGTGACGTTGTAAGAATGATTGATGTGGGTGGTAACTTGAAGTATGATACAACGTTAGTTCTTAGAACTCCTGAGACTAGTGGCACACCAATACAGGGTGATTCAACAGGAACACTATTTGGAGATAGATTAACTCCATATCCATCTGGTGAACTTGTAGTACAGACTCCAAATGCAGGATTTGCACTAATATATCTTGGTGCAACTGATAGTAATGATCAAATAGGCATCCCAACCAGCGTACAAGGTTGGTGGTTAATGGAGGTATAATTAATGCCAAGTTACAACCGTATAAAAGCACAGAAGGCCAGTCCTATAGGCACAATCATGCCATGGACTGGTAGTACAAGTGAGTCGGCATTATCTGCTGACGCCATACCAAAAGGGTGGGTTGTTTGTAATGGTAGTCAACTTAAAGCAAGAGACTATCCTTTATTGGCACAGATATTAGGTAATCTATATGGTCCTGTAGTAGAGACTGGTCAACCATTTATTGGTATATCAAATTCATATCCATCATATACTGATGACGATGTGTTTAATCTACCAACACTCAATCAACAAGCACTCATAGATTTAGAGAGTAATGAATTAACTCCACAAGAATTACAGGTAATAGGATCATATGTATCTTTAAATGGATATGATTCAACAAATCAACCATTAGCAAACGTACTATCATATATTGATGTACAATTCTCAGCAGCAGTTGAGTCTGAACTAGCAGGAAAGATAAGAGGTATTACTTTAGAACCTCCATCATATTTTGATACTATTAGAACTATACCCAGAAAATTAGGTGTTGAACATACTGCAACACATACACACCCAAGACCAGAAGGTAGTTTCTATCCATCAGTAGAGATAGGTGGTGGTTATCTTGGATTATTTGATGCTGGATATTTTGAGGTTGCAAGTTCAGAATATACAACGGGATCTGACACGGGTGCTACCGCTGCTGAACCATTAGCAGATAGATATGATCCTGGTGTAGTTACATGGACTGCATATGATCCTGCTGTTAATTCACTTCCACAAATGAATGTTCACCGTCATTTTGGTCAAGACTCTAACGTTATTCCTGCAGTGCCAACAGTTGATAGGACAGTTCAAGCATATGGACAAACAGTTTCATATACAGATGACAACTCATGTATTGTACCAGTGCAACAACCAGGTGTTACTGCTCCATTTCCACCACCTGGCACATACTTAGGACAACGTAACTATTATATTTCAGATCAAGTTCCACTAGCAAGAAGAGGTAGTGGTACAACTCCTCCATCTACAGATGAGGGAGATTATTATGGCGTACCTTCAGAAGCAGTAGGAAGAGATTTCCCATATCCTACTACATTAAATCATGGTGGTGATGCGTTCACTGCTAACTCATTAGGATCACACAATCATTTTACCATTGATATATCAATGACGTTAGGACAAATGAATTTACCTAACACTATACTCATAAATAATATGACTACTGGAAACTTAGAACCAATAGATGTAGACAGAGGATTGAGTGTGCAAATTAATCCTAACACACCATCTTTAGTCGTACTGTATATCATCAGAGCATACTAATGGCAGTATTATATTCAAAAGAAAAAGGAAAATTAGGAACTCTCACTGGTTCTATTATAAACTGGTCTGATCAATTAACATCTGCAGATCCAGAAGATCCTACTATATTACAAACTCTTCCTGCTGGTTATTTGAGATGTGATGGTGCAGTATATCAGGCAGAAGTATTTCCAGAACTTGCTACGATATTAGGCACAGGGATAAATTGTAGATATAAAAAACCAGATACAACTTTACTTGACAATCAATTTCAAGTACCAGATCTTGGATCAAAATCTACCAAGACATCATTCTCATCAAACTTAGGAACTTATCTTGATACATATTTGAATAATGACGCAGGACAAGAGATAACTAAGTCTGGTGTTGGACTGGATGTGACCAGTAATATTGGTACTACATTTACTGTACAGTATCAAGGTAATTTCTTCTTACCATCACAAACTATTGAAATTACAGGACAACCTGGTTTTACTAAGTCTAGTGGTAACTATACAGAAGAAACAGAAGTATTACAAACAGCATTCCAACCACATGCTCATTTCCATGATGGAAAGAGATCAAGGACTGCATCATCAACAAACGAATTTGGTTTATTTGGTAGAAACTCATACTCATCTAAGTCTAGTTTGTGTATCATGCCATGGGTAAACAACACCAAGCAACCATTATGTCAGGCAGCTGCGTCAGCGATAGTTGCATCAAGACAACAGAGAGTTATAACAGTATCATGTTTTGGATTCTTTAGTAGTCCTCCTCCTGAGGTTCACACATTCTTTGGTGGTTGTTGGTCAGGTTGTAACTTTGATCAGACATCTAAGTGTTTGATACCTGGTGATATTCCTGAGCTAGATCCAGCAGGAACTGGTATACCAACAGGAAATACATTACAGTTTGAATGTTCAACTCTAGGTACAAAAGCAAGTACAGGATATCCAATCTATGTACCTGGTGGTGCTGGATCAGGACAATGTGGTAACATCACATATAATGGTGAGATGTCATGTAAAACTGAAAATAGATGCGGTATTGGTGGTGCTAGTTGTACACAGTTTGATTCTAGTATCAGTGGTAATGCTGCGTGGGCATCTTTAGTACCAAACTATACACCAAACTTAGTATCAGCAGCAACTCAAGTACCATTTGATGGAACAGCAAATACTGTTTCATATGGTGCTCTTAACAACGTTGTCACAGATGTTGAAGAGTTTGGTAATGAGTGTGTACACAAACATTTGGTTCCTTTTAATCAAGAACCACATACATATCAAGTCAAGACACAACCAGCATATATTCCTGGTGGTAACATAACATCAACACTTAACATTGATGTGAATGCAGAGAATAAATCAGATGGTTATATACAACCATTTCTAGTCCAAGAATTTTTAATTAAATATTAAGATGGCAACATACAGGAATTCATTTGCGAATTATTTTTCCGATAAGACTGGTAATCATTCTCCTGTCGGATCAATTCTTCCTGTCTTTGCTGATCTTAACTTAGCATCAGAAGAACCTGAGTACACATATCCACAGCACTTATATTGTGATGGTAAAGAACTATTCATTCGTGATTATCCAGAATTATACAGTATAATTAAAAATAGATATGGTGGATCTGCAAGTGTAGCAAAAACACAGAACAATCAGCCAGGTGGATTAAGAAGATCATATATTATAAACAATAAATTATTCTTCCAGTTTTATTATGATAGCACTAACGATAAGGCAAATGTAAAAAGACCATATCCTTTTGGATCAGTGTTTAGATTCTCAACAGGAGCTACTCCATGGGGTGCATTTCCAAGTGCTGGTATATTCAATCAGAATACATTCTATTCTTTGGTGCAAACAACAGAAGATGTTACTGCACAAGCACAGACAAATGAATTTGCATATGAGATAACACTACCAGATAGCGTTGATCTATCAACTGTTACAACATCAGATTATACAAAAGATTTTACAGGTAGTGATGCTCATCCTCTTATTATTATACAGAAATCATTTACTCTACAAGACTATCCATATAATGTTGGTACATTTAATCTACCAGACTATAGACAAAGAAAGATACTTGGATTTGGTAACGTAAACGGAGCAGGAACATCAACACCAGAGAATGCAGTCAATAACTTTGTTGGACAGACTGGTGGTTCATGGTATATTCCAAAAGAAACATTGATTGATAGTGGAGAGTTCTTTGTTATTGGTGATGTAAGAACTACTGGATATACTACAATAACTGCTGATATATCTGCATATATCACAGGAGCAGTGAAGTATGAAATAGGACCTATGGATGATTATACATTCCCATTCCCTCCTACACATGGTCATAGAATATTATCCGTGGAAGTTGACCAGACAAAACAGGCAGAACAAGGACCCACAGAGATTGATAAGTTCGCAGTTAATTACATTGACAGTAGAGCAAACATTAATATATTTGAACCAAATGGATCCGCTGGTGGTGCACTTGGTCACTCACATGGTTTAATTGGTGTACCATTACAGAACACACAGGCAGCAACATATGGTAATAGCAATGGTGTCGGTGAAACAGCAGGAACATCTGGTTCTCAACAATATGAGTACATGGTATCAGAGTCAGCAAGTGTGGTTGTAACTTCAATAACATATGATTCTAATACTGGTTATATTACTATCAATACAGATGGTGCACATAACTTATCAATAAATGACATTATAACTGTTAATGGTGCACAACCAAGTGAATATAGTGGTAACTTCACAGTGATAGCAGATGCATTTGGAAACACATCATTTAATGTATTACCAAGAACTGGTGAGGTACCAGGATCATCCCCTGCTACTGGTAGTGCAACAGTGAAACTAGCAAATGGTTATTTTGTTGACACAGAAGTAACAGCACCACCACAGGCATATCTAATCGACAATAACACGTTGGTAGGTGGAAAGCAAGTAGTGTATGAAATACCTGGTAATGCTATTACTATTAAAGAAGAAACATTTATCACTCCACAGGCAGGAGTTGTAATAGCACCAACAGCAGCAGATGGTAATGTTACTGGAACATATATTCAAGTGCAAGCACCAGGCGGTGGTGGTGCAGACAGTGACACAGATGGAGCAACCGCAGGATATTGTGAGATAGGTTTAACAGTTGATAATAACTTCTATATCATCAAAGTTAATGGTGGTGGAGGTGCAACATCAGGTGCTGGAGGAGGTGCTGGAGGAGCAGGAGGAAGTATTGAAGTACCACAGGCATTATTAGATGACACTAGATTCCAAATATCACAAACAACAGGTGATGCAGGGGACGATGGTGGTTACACAGGAACTGGTAATAATAATCCAGTTGGTGGTGGAGTTGGAGGTTTTATTCAAGCAGGAGACTATACCACTGGTGGAGCAGGAACTGCACAAATAAAAGAACAAACAAATACTCAATCACAAACAACATATACATCAAATGGATCATGGACAATACCAGCAGTGCCTGGTAATGAAGTTTCAAGAACTATAACAGTTGAGATCTCAGGTGGAGGTGGGGGTGCTGGTAATGCTAACGCTAACTCTAACTGTACAGGACAATGGCCAGGTTGGCCACAAGCAACGACAGGTAAAACTGGTGCACTTGGTGGATATGGTGGAAGAGGATCAAGATTGGTTGGTACAGTCACATATGGTGCGGGAACTCTTAGTTGGGAACTAGGACAAGGTGGTAATTTTGGTTGGAATGAAAGATCAGGAAATACAGTACAAGGAACAACAGGTAATGACCCTGCCACAGGACAACCATGGCAGAATTTTCCTGGTGGTATTGGTACAGGTGCTGAACCACGTGGTTATGCTCCATCAGTAAGTGGTGCATCAGGATGTATTTCTGGTATTGGTGGACAAGGACAGTGGGGTAATGGTGGTACTGCTGGTTCTGGTGGTGGTGTTACAGGTTTATTTTATGATGGAGTTTGTATCGCTGGTGCTGGCGGTGGAGGCGGTGGTGGTGGATCAGGTGGTGGTAATAACGGTGCTTCTACTACTGATGGTTGCTATCCTGGTGGTGACGCTACAGGACCTGCACAGGCACTTATTGCTACATCTGGAGTTTTGGACTTTGCCAATGGTGGTAATGGTTCTAGTGGATCATGCTCTGCTGGTGGTGGTGGAGGTGGTGGATCCGCCTGTGGTATCATCAACGTAACACCTGGTGGTGTTGGTGGACAAGCGGGTGTCGGACACAATGGTAATGGTGGTGGTACTGGTGGAAGAAGAGGTATATCAGCATATAGAACAACATATTGGCAGGGCGGTGTATCTGAATCAGCAGATGGTGCATTACCAACAGAACCAGGATATGTAAAAATACAATTCTCAAACGTCACATCATACTATGACAACACAGGTGGTGGTGGTGGACAAGGTGGTAACTGTACTATATCGTTCGCAGGAGTAACCACTAACATCACAGTTAACTTGCAAGATAAAGGTTTAGGTGGTGGTACTGCAACAGATGGTGCGGGTGGAAGCATATATGTAAGATACTTCGGACAAGAAGAAGGAACTCAGGTGCCTGGTGATATTACTAGTCCAACAGGAAAATATTATGAGTGTGATACTAGTGGTGATGCACAAGGAACAGCATTTGATGCAAACGTATGGTTATCATCAACAGATCCTGGCATTAAACAAAGACAGTTTGGTATAGGAACAGGAAATAATACTGGTTTTAGTGGTGCTGGTATGCCATTCAATACTAATCTAAAAATACAACAGTACATAGAATTTACAGGCAGTGCATCAGATGCAGGGGGTAAGAGACAGTTAGAGGTAGGAACATTTGATTTATCAAATGCCAATGCAGTTAGATTTACTGTTATTAGAGGTAGTGATCAAAATGGTGGAGAGAACCCAGATCAAGCATTAAATGTATTCTATAAGAAAGGAGCATCTAATAATGTTACACTATTCAGTCAAATATTATTAGCATCAAACTCTAGTCCTATTTGGCAGACAATTGATCTTCCAATAGCAGAGGGAGATTCAATGAGAGATAATGAGATAACCCTGATCCTAGAACAGGATCGAGGACCTGTATATCAGACAGCAACATCAACACATGATAATTATGGATTAGCAGGAATAACATTCTTCTATGCTCCAACCACAACTAATACATTCGTATCTACTGGTGGTGCAACATTACAAGGTAACGTAGATGTTGGTGGTAATCCTATCAACTCAGATGATGGTATTGATCAGGTAAGAAGAGAAGTATCAGCAGTTGGTGCAGCACTTACGGTTGGTGATGGTACATTTACAATGTCATCATCTACACCTATTACTACGACTGCAACTGTGACTGCAGAGAATAACATTCCTCTCATCACTAAATACCATAGGGTAAAGTATTTAATTAAGGCACTATAAATGGCAACTATAGCATCACCATCAGAAACATCACTATACTTGAATGCCTTTGATAAGACCATTCAGTATGAAGGTGTGATGAAAACTATAGACGATGATTATTGGACTAGCGATATAGTTCCAATATTATATCCTATGTGGGATTCTGACAACGATAAACTAGAACTATTTGTACAGTATAAAGATAATACTGTCAAGATGAATAAGTCAAAGTACCAGCGTAATCAAAAGACTGGTGTATATAAATGGGTATCATATCAATTTGATCTATCACCATTTCCAACAGAAGTAAATGATTTATATACTAGAGTAATTGAGAAGTGGACAGAGTATAGAGTAGGACAAGAGAATGATTTAGAACGTGCACTAGCAGCATCTTTCGCTAAGTCAACAATACTTAACTGGACTAAGGTTACATTAATAAGAAACTTCTTACTCATGGACAGTGACTGGACACAGCTCGGTGACGCTCCTATATCTGCAGATGACAAGGCGAAGTGGACAACATATAGACAGAAATTAAGAGATATACCACAAGATCAGAAGGATAATGCTGCTAATGGAGTAGTATTTCCTATCACACCAACAAAACATGTTAAACTTGCTGATAGTTTCACATATCTAGAAGATGTATCACACTTCTATACCATACCACAATCAGTTTACAGTAAGTTCTCAACTAGAATAGTAAACTATCTTGCACTAGCAATAGGTACAGCAGCAATAGATGAGATGCCAGTCACTAGCATTGCAAGACCAAATACAAGTCTTGATCCTAATACAGGTGACAACTCACTTGATAATATACTTAAGATGATTGATGAAGGAGACTTTGGAGAGTAATTATGCCACTAATATCATTAAATCCTAAATCAACGGACATGTTAATTGCTGACTATGCAAAAGTAACAGAGAAATACTTAATGGTAATTGATAACAGTAAATACCATACACTAGCAGCAGATAAGAAAGCAACTGTACTCGCATACTATGATAGTATTATACCAGAGGCAGAGATTGATAGAATATTTGAACTAACACATACATACTATGCTTTCGTAACAGAATTACAAGCAACAGACTATTGTTTTGATTGGTTTCCACAGCCACAGAATGTACCAGACGCAGACCATTATATAAAAGCATACGTTATAAGACCGAACGGTACAATACCATACATAAACGAAGATCCTACACCACCTGGTTGACAACGACTATAATTATGATATAATAATTGTAGTTATCAATAACAAATGCAAGTACCAGATACTTGGATGCTCCAACACATGCAACTACAGGCGATACTCAGGGATAACGCAATTTCTGAGGATCAAATGAAGTATCTTGGCGAAAAAGAATATACAACAGAGTTTTGTGCTCATCCAGAATATCATGGACATATAATGCCATGGTATCTGATTGGTGGTGAGCATGAAGTTCCAGTTTGTGACATTCAAGACGTCCAAGGCACTGAGGAGGATATATAAAAAAACTTACATTAAAACTATGAGAGATCAAGGTTCGGTAGGAAAGGAAAGTCCAGAGGTGAAATATGATAGAGCACTCGCTTTATTCACAGAGTCAGTGATGGAACCCAATCATCATTTAAGAGGTTGTGCACATAATCAAGGATGCTATGATGAACTCATGGAGATCAGAAAGCATGTATTAGATTATCTCAAGACAATGAGAGAAGTCACACATCACACTAATGCTGATGAGAGTGATGAAATAGAAAGTGCAAAGGTCATGGAAGCAAAGTATGTCACACCACATGATAAAACAATGCAGTTCATGCGTGATACTATACCAAATAGATTTTAATGGATAAGCAGGATAGATTGATCACTGCACTACAATACATACACAGTGTGGACAAATTGATAATTGATGAAGATTATCAAGGTTACATGGGTAACAAACTACTCATGGTAGAAATAGAAATTCAACGACAACTACAACTTATTACCAATGAAAGAAGAAGATTTTCGAGCAGCAATCAACAATATACTGATGATGCAAAGCAACAACGATCAAAACTTTCAAATCTTGCAAGCACAGATTGACAACTTACAGAAACAACTGAACGAACTGAACGATCTCAAGGAGATGTTTAGACTACCTAACCCTGCTAACGCAAATAGGAAAGAGTTCGATGTTGTTGACTGATCTTCAGTTACTCCAACCAATAGTATGTGATGGTATTGTTGGTTACATCAATTTTATATGCGAAGACTATGTTACCATGACATTCATGGATGAACCACTACCCGCATCTATGAATAGTAGATGGGGAAGACATCAAGTGGCAATGTGCATATATCCGCAGGATTTATCAAAGGTGAGAGTACACCTTACGGAAGAAGAACTCAATCGCCCAGTTCTACACCGTGCCAGTGACTCTCTATTAAATGACCATAGACGGAACAACAAGAAATTTGGGTCAAGACCCGCCCCTGATCGCAACAGTAGATCACATCCGTACAAGTAATTCCGCAATTGCGGAGTGGACAGTTAGGAAAGTGTAACAATCTCTTGCACAGGGGATTTTTATGCGTTATAATAAATACAGGGAAACAAATGCTTACGAGTATTTTGTTTCTCGCACCCTATTATACAATCAGACATGTCACAAGACGAACTCACTCTAGCAATTCCACTCAACCTATCACAACTCAAGTTTATTATTGATGCAATGTGGGAGTTAGATCCATACTCAGAGCAGAGACTATGTATTGGTAATAAGACGAGTGCTCCATCATTAGAGAAGCATTTACAATCATACCTATCATGCGGTTTAAATTATATTGATAGTATGCCAGTTGACAAGGTGTCCACAAATGCTACACAGGCAGC
>TARA_B100001093_G_scaffold249833_2_pt1 | contig 17307 bp, 26 predicted proteins | sample TARA_B100001093 | Tara Oceans TARA_B100001093 (sample SAMEA2623116) | marine metagenome | biome: marine biome (ENVO:00000447); feature: surface water layer (ENVO:00002042); material: "saline water (ENVO:00002010), including plankton (ENVO:xxxxxxxx)" | depth 5 m
TTTTTCAATCTACTTTCCAAATTAAGTTTATTGTTATTTTGATTTAAAATTTTCATTAAAGTATCATTTTTTATTTTTGAAGAACTTATTACTCCATTTACATTACTATCTAAACTTAATGTTTTTCCATCATATTTAGATTTATGTTCACTAAAATCAATAGGCTCATTATTAACTGATTTTATAGAACTATTACTAGATTCGATAAAAATATTACTATTGCGCATCCTTCTATAAATTAAATATATATTTTTATTATAATGGAAAATAAAAAACTTCCTCAACCTAAATATGCTTTTAATTATGTAATTACTAATAGGAAAGACAAGAATAAAGTAAAAAAGAGAAAAAAGGAATATTTAGATGATTTATTAGACCAAAAGTTTTTAAATAATTATTTTAATAGAAATTTTAAAAAATATTAACATATTTTTACGGTGCTTTTTTTTTAGTTCCATTTTTTTAGTTCCTTTTTATATTTTAAATATATTTAAAACTATACATTTAAAATTAACTATATGAGTAAAATTAATCTTACTATTGCTGTTCCTGCTAAACATAGTGTTGATACTAAATTTGTTCAGTGTTTATTGAAAGCAATAAATGTAATTAGTAAAGTGTTTAATGTTAAACTTGATTTTTTACCAGGTAAATCTAATATTATTCATGCTCGGTCGATTATGTTATCTAACTGGTATTCTAACTCCAATGATGATGATTTATTTCTTTTTATAGATTCTGACCACGTTTTTTCAGGATATGATATACTTAAATTACATTCTATTAAAGATGCTGACATTAAATGTGGAATTTATTGTTCTGCGGCAGGCAATCCTAATTGTTTTCCAATGAATCCTAAGGATTTTGATTTTGATAAACGTATTTTATATGCTGGAACAGGATTTATGCTTATTAATAGACCTATATGCACAAAAATTATAGATAAAGTTATTGAATTAGATGGAACTAAATATGTTAATATTGATCCAGATAATCAATATAGTATTCCATTCTTTAAAACTAGAATTATACAAAGTGAATTGAATCCACATCAAGTTGAAAAAGATTGGCTTGGAGAAGATTATTCTTTTTGTTGGATGGCTAGACAAGTTGGAGGTGTTATAAAAGCAGATGCAGTTGAAGAAATGGGACATAATGTTTCTCAAGTTATTTATTTTAGAGATAATCCTAAGTATATAGCCGAACAAAGAAGAAAAATTGAAAGACAATCACACAAAAATAAACTAAATAGTAAAAAATGGGAAAGAGAAAGCAATACTAAAAGAAATATTGTTTATTATTGTGGAAGGTCTAATTTAAAATTTGGTCCAAATGCTTCTTCTATGGGAGGTTCTGAAAAAGCTACTGTAAATCTTTCTAGAGAATTAGTTAAATTAGGACATTCTGTTTCTGTATTTGGTAATGTAGAGGAGGGAATATATGATGGAGTTATATATATGGATTATCGTAAATTTAATCCAATGGACCAGTTTGATGTTATTATATTGTGGAGAGGGTTTGCTTTTAATGCGTTATCAAACATTAAAAATGCTAATAAAATTATGTTAGATTTTCATGATAATAGTCAAGTTAGTCAATATCCAGATAACTTTTTTGATAGAGTTGATGCTATTATGTTAAAGAGTAATTATCATAAAAAATTATTTCCCAAATTTAATGATAAAAACGTGGTTGTATGTAAAAACGGATTAGAAGATGTTTTTAGACAAGAAAATCTTAAAAAATATTCTCATATAAAACGAGAAAAATTAAAATTTTGTTATACTAGTAGCTACGTTAGAGAACTAGACCTTATACTTACATATATTTGGCCTGGAATAAATTTGAGATTTCCAGAAGCTGAGCTACATTTATTTTATGGTATGCAATTAGTTGAACCGTCACAAAAGAAAAGATTAGAAAAAATGATTGAAGAATCTCCTAATACATATGATAATGGTCGTATTCCTATTGAAGAGTTAATTAAAATTAAATTTAAATTTCCATTTCATTTATATGTAACTAAAACTAATGCTGAAATAGATTGTTTAAGTATTAGAGAATCAGCTCAATGTGGATGTATACCTATAATATCTAATGAAAGTGTTTTTTCTGAAAGACAAGGATTTCACGTATCAGGGGATATGAAATCACTAGATTTTTATGAAAATGCTGTAGATTCTATTATTAAATTTGTAAGTAGTAAAGACAAAATTAAGAAAACTGCTAAGAAAATTAGAAATAAAAAGGAAATGTATTGGGATGATGTAGCAAAAGTGTGGGAAAATGTATTTAATTCTTAATTGTTATTTGTTAAAATATTTATATAAATCATATAAAAATATCTTAAGTTCTTTATTAAATGCCATTATGTTGTAGAGTAATTTCTGAAAATTGTGGATTTTTATGTAGCTATGTAAAAACTAAATTTAGAGATGATTTACTTACAGGAACAGAACATTCTATTAAAATATCTCCTGATTGTAATACTCCTATAAAATCATTGTCTATGATTCAAGGTAGCCCGGATAATGATGAAAAATTACAAATTGTTTTATCTGACCCAAAATTTGGTATGTTCACCTTAATGAAATATCATTTAACTAAAGGTTATAAAAATGAAATATTAAAGAAAAAAAATGCGTTTTATTGTTCTCATATATTTTCATTGTTGGCATTTTTACCTATTCTAGTTTTTATTTCTCAATGGAGTATTTATATCGCATTAGTTGCTAATGAATTAGATAGTTTTGATGGTGAATATTGTCCTAATAGAGCAGATTGGAAGAAAAAATTAACTATGTTTGCGTCTTGTCTTATTTATTTTATAAGGTCTTTTTTCTTATGGGATAATTTAACTGATAGAACTAGATTAAGAAAAATGATTCCTAGCACATCATTACTTGTTATGTTGGATACATTTCAAGAATTTGGATTCAATCTTTTTGTTTATATGGCTAATCTATGGATAGTTTTTGTAGAAGATGATTTATTAGATATGATATTAAATTGTTTGGCTATGGAATTTTTGATGAATTTAGACAATGAATTTGAAGAAATGTATTTCCATTATTTGCCTGAAGCAGCTATAGATATATATGATAATTTATTCGTTAATTATTATGAAAATCAACAGATTATAAATAAAAGAAATAAAAGCTGTATGTTTAAATTTGTCCATTGTCTTAGTTGGCTCCCTTTCAAATTAGTTTTATTAAGTTTATTGTTTTTTCCAATTATTTGTTTATTTTCAATGATATATTTACCAATCTGTAAGTAATGTTTAATTAATTAATTATTAATTAAATATTAATAAAATGGACTTTAAAGCAACTCATTATATAATATTATAATTATGGCTAGTAATTTGTTTCATAATAATACTGTAGGTCTTTACGATAATTGGTACGAATCTCACGCTGCACTTTTACGCAGTCTTTGTTTGGAATTAGGACATTCCGATAAAATTAATGAATTGACAGAAAAATTTCTTGGTGAAAAGTTGAAGATGAAGTTTAAAAAGAATAGTCTTCATCCTAAGAAGCCTAAGTCAGCGTATTTCTTTTTCTGTGATGATAAACGCCCAGCACTACTTACAAAAGCTAAGAAAAATGGGAAGAAAATTGTAATTGGTGATATTGCTAAGAAACTAGGAGAAATGTGGAAGAAGTTGTCTGATAAGGATAAGAAAAAGTATAATGAGATGAATAAGAAAGATAAAGTTAGATATGAAAAAGCAATGGAAGAATATAATGAGAAATATAACGTCGTTTAAATAATATTAAATAATCAAATAAATATTATTCATTTTATAATATATATGAATAATATTGATTTACAAATAGAAAATTATAATAAGGAAGATATGATGAATTTTATACAACTTAAACATAATTATAACTATTTTGATTTACAAAATAAAATTAATTTAAAAATATCACAAATTAAAAATATTAATTCCATACCAGTCAAAGAAAAAAATGAATTAATTAAATTTATTCAATTGATACATTATAAATTAAAAGATAAACTTAATTATGATGATAAATCTAACAATAAAGATAAAGAATTATATAATAATGAATATAAATTAGACCATATTAATCAACATCTTAGAGAAATTAAAAAAGATTTAATACAAAGGAAATTAACTGAAAAAGATACTGTATTTGTTTCTCCAGTTAATCAAGGTGTTGTTAATCCACTCACTAATAATATTATTACTAGTCAAATCAGTATTGATACCAAATTTAGAAAAAATTATTTTAATACTACTTCTACTGATTTTACTATTAATTTAGCAACTCCATTAAAAAATGTTATTTCTATGAAATTAGCATCATTAGAAATGCCTAATGTTCAACATATGATCTCACAATCTAATGGAACTAATTCTTTTTATATTAAAAAACATGGCGACTGTGGATGTCAAGAAAAAGATGTAAATGTTCCTAGTGGAAATTACGACAGCACTACTTTAACTACAACTATCAATAATCTATTATCCAGTTTTAATTGCACCATTGATATTGATACTATAACTATGAGAACTACTATCGCCATATCAGACTCAACTCCAGATTTTGTATTAGATTTTACTAATAAAGTTATCGATAATGCTCCTCCTATGAAATCATTAGGATGGATGTTAGGATACAGAAATAAAAGATATGAAGGACATAATAAATATGTTAGTGAAGCAACTGCTGATTTAGGAGGAATCAAATATTTCTTTTTATGTGTTGATGATTTTAAAAATACTAGACAAGACGTATGCACTATCTTATATGAAAACTCTTTCTTAAGAAAAAATATATTAGCTAGAATACCAATGAGAGAAGGTAAAGGAGTTGTTTTATTTGATGACCAATCTGATAAAATTACTAAAAAAAGACAATATTTTGGAACCGTTAATATAGATAAATTACATTTATCATTAATTGATGAATATGGAAGTATTATTGATTTAAATAATAATGATTTTTCTTTTGCATTAGAATTTGATATTTTATATGAGAAATAATTTATAATGGAATACCCTAGTTTATTTAAATTAAATTATACTGACTTCTCCAATAATACATATCAACATTTTCATTTAGAATCTCTTCAGCCAATTCAATTATCTTTATGGAAAAATGTTTTTTATACTGACGTTTCTAATCAAATACATATTAATCATAATAATATTACATTACTTTACGCAGGTATCAATAAAGCATTAAAAAGTTTTTTTTACTATTCCGGAAAATCTTTCTCATCTCAAAAACTTGTTCTAGGAACTATATTTCAATATTATATACAATATTTAGCTCATAATATATTTAATAATAGTCAATTAGTTCAACCTTTTAATAATTTACATACTGTTAAAAATACTATTAATGATAGTATAGAAAATATTATACACGAAATATTAAATAATACAGCAGATATAAATATTAAATCTATTATTGATAATTCACAACAACAAAAATTTATTCATCTTAAAATATTTATTAATAAACCTAATATACCTTCTTTACCAGCTATTCATGTTAAAAATACTTGCTGGCATTTACATATTTTATTAGTATAATTTATATTATTATTATCAATAATATATATTAATGTCTAATGCTTTAATTTTCAATATTCCATATGTTTTTGAACTCAGCGCAAATGCCTTAATTATTGCTGAAGAAGTTGACCAAAGTTTATTTACTCATCATTTAGTTTTCGCATTGGATTGTTCTGGTCTAGATATTTCCGCATCTACATTAGAAAATCTATTTCTAATAGGAAACTCTGAAAATGATGATAAAATATTCTTTTCTAGAGCAGATAATACTCACGGAGAACAATCTAATCCAAAACATTTTGTTTCTAATTTTTCTAGACATTTAGCTTCTGTCATTTTAAAAGATGGAAACTTACTTTTTGATAATTCATTATCAGAAAAAAAAATACCAATTGGACCCGCTGTCTTAAATCAAGACCCTTCTCAAAATTATTTTAATTTAAGTGTTAGCGATTTTAGTGGAAATACTTATGATGAAATTTTATTAAGAACATTAGCTATACATTTAATTGGAAATCCATTCTCTAGAGCTTGGATACAAAACGAAGGAGCTCTTAGAAATCAAGTTAAATCTAATGATAAAGTTGATAATCTAGCTAGTCAGTTCAATAAATTATTAGGAGGAGATATTTCCGGAAATATATTGAAATCTGATTCTATTTTAGGACACTTAAATACAAATATTAATACTAAACAAAATATTTCTGATGGTATTGCTAACAATGTTTTAAAATTATTTTTTGAAAGTATGGTTGCTGATATTTCTAATAATGAAACTAGAAGAAATAAAATACAAAATATGAGTAATTATAACCCTAATGATTTATCTTTAAACCAAACATACGTTTATGGATTACCTTTTCTACCCGGAGATAAAATTGTTGTTTTTATAAGAAATACTATTAATATTGCTGTTGAACCTGTCTCCGGTAATTTACTTCCTAGCATACATATCAAAGACATATTCCCAGGTGGAGCCAGTAATGATAATATTCCCGCTCAAGGAAGATGGGGATGGATGGGATTTAGCACTGATATAAGTAATAATGGACTAGTTGGTTCATATAATTTATCTCAACAAACTACTGATATTAGTGGAAATGGGGCTACTAATATTTTTGATGCTCACGTATGGAAAATTACATTAACTCTCATTTAATTTTATTCAGTATTATATACATATGAGTAATTTCAATATGTTCGGTAAAAATAATTCATCTCTCTCTTCATCCGAAAGAACTAAAAATATCAAAAATAAACTTATTTTTAATAATCATACCTCTAATACTAATAAATCTTTTAAAAATCATAAATATTATGAAAATTTAAAAAAAGGATTTGTTAAATGTAAAGAAGATAATAAAAATATTATTGATAATAGTGCCTGTTTTCAAACTTGGATTAATAATGATTTCACTAATATAAAAGTTAATAATGTAGATGATTGGAACTTATCCAAGATAGATTATTCAGGCGTTAATGTAAATGATACTTCTTTACAAGATACTTCTAATAGCTTTTGGCCTTATAAAAATACATCAACTAATGAAAAAATATTATTGTATAAAGATTATTCTTTCTTAAATACTAATGTGCAGGCTACTTATTCGAAAAATTTTAAACATAATCTATCACGAAAATCTATTAATTTATAATATATAATATTATATAATTGCAATGCCTAGAAAATCATCTTCAATTGGCGTTTTAAATAATCATATTACTACTTCTCAACATCAAATTGGATTAAGGTCTGTTGCTATTTCACAAATTACAACTAATTTACTAGAAATAAGAAATTATATAGATATTAATCTAAAACCACAATTTATTGATTATTATATTGGCAATGAATATCAATTATTAGATAATTATATTACTTCTTTTACTAATAGTGTTAAAGATAGATTACTACAATTTGAACTTACATCTGGACCTGAATCCGATACACAATATTTAGCTCAAATAGCTTCTAAAATTATAGATATTGTTATTAAATCTAGAAATGAATATAAAGTTAATCAACAACTTATTGATACTTTAAAAAATTATTTGTCTATATATGCTTCTGGAACTTCATACCCAGTTCCAGCACCTATTAATGGAGTTATTAATGTTGATGTTTCTATTGATGAAAAATATCTTAAATACATTGAAATGTTTGGAACTCCTTCAGATGGGATATTTGAATCTGATAAACTTATACAAGCCGAAAACGCATTAAATTAAGTCATTTAAAATTATATCATTATATTTAATATAATGACATCATTATCTTTAGACCATAGTAATAATATTGTAGCTCAGGCTCTAAATATATCTAACCAATTAAATTATCTTATTCAACAATTAAATCCAAATAATGAGCAGATTAAAACTATTGAAGAAATAATAAAAAAAGATTTATCTGAAAAAGAACCCGCTGGAGCTAGATCATATTTGGTATCTGATAATAAAACCAATTCGTTATGGAGAAATTCATTAAGGAGATAGTTTATAGTTTTCCAAACTTTTTTTCATATTCTTCTAGCTTTGCTGTAAGTCTGCTTATTAGCTCTATTCTGTCTTCTCTCTTTACTTTGCCTGCATAATATAATTTATCTTCAGTGTTTCTATATGGACCCATGCCATTAAATGTTAATCGATTTTCATTTACTTGTTTTATAAAAAACATTAAAGATTTTTCTGTAAATTTATGAAATTTTATTTTATTAGCGCATTCTTCCGGTGTCAATCCTGGATTCTCTATCAAAAATGTATCTAGTTTTTCATAATCTTTTACTAAAAAAGATTCTAGATTCTTTGTAATTTCCTCAAATTCTTGAAATGACATTTGTTTATATTATAAATGTGATTAATTTTTAAATTATTTCAATTTAAAATTGATATAAAATTATATTACTTAATTAAATTAACTAACTCTATAATGGAAAATTCACCTTTTACTGAAGAAGAATTCGATATTATACAAGACGCATTACATATGGAAGAAGAACTTCAAAGAGCTAACGAATTATTCAATACTCAACAAGAAAATGATGGAGAAGAACAATATTCTTCCGATGAAGATGAGCTATTTCCAGTTCAGGAATCTAATATTTCAGATGCTATGTTGAACTTTACTAATTATAATCCAGAATTAACCATAAATATTCCATCAATTCCATCAATTCCTATGTTAGATTCATCTTCTAATTACTTTCTTACACCGCCAACAACACCAAGACCTCCGCCTAATCCTTTAAATGACAGTCTCGCTAGTTTAAGTTCTCCGGTATCTACATCTTCTCCTGAACCTACACCTAGACCACCTTCTCCACATAATTCAGGAGGAGAATCTAATTTTAATGCAAATATTATTACTGATAATAATGAACTTATACAACAACTAGAAGAAGCTGGTCCTCCTTACAGAGTAAGGTCTCTGTATAGAGCAACTTATAACTTTGATACTATTCAAGAAGCTAGGTCATATCTTGAACAAATGAATTCTAATCTAAATGATGATGATAATAACGATAATAACAATAATAACGATAATAACAATAATAACAATAATAACAATAATAACGATAATAACAATAATAACAATAATAACAATAATAACGATAATGAACAAGAAATTGGAGAGACTATCCCTCAATCTAATTATATACCATATTTTCCTTCTAATTATCAAAATACTGATAGTTCAGAACAAGAAACTGATACTGATGATATAAATGAAACTAAGTATGTTGAACAAAAAGATTGTAGCGTATGTTATAAACAACTAAATACTCATAGGATGGTATGCACTCCTTGTAATCATACATATTGTGTTGATTGTTTCTTTAAATGGCTTAAAGAATCTAAAACTTGTGCTATGTGTAGAGCTAATTTGGTTGATTATTCTAGATGGGAATATGATAATCTTCCCAGAAGAACTAGCGAAGAATTTCAAACATTCAGAACTATTTTCAAAAGAAATAGAACTTTAATGCACAATAATTATAAAGCTGACCAAAAATTATTAGCTGTAAATGAATTGATTAAATCATCAATGAATGATTTAATTAGACGAAAAGAACAAGGAGAATATACTGATGGTTATAATTCCGCTAGATTTGACTTACTTAGCTCTGATAAATTAAAAGATGTTTATAATATGTGGAATGGAGCACCATACAAAAAGGGATTTTTTAGAGGATTTTACGAAAAACATAATATTCAATTAAAACCATTTTACTATCAAAAACATAAATATTTTGTTAGCACTAAAACTGGAAGAAAAAAGGTTGTTATTAAAAAAAGAAGAGCACAAAATACTTTATTTGAATATGGATTTCTAAAACATACATTTACTGATGAATTTATTATAAATAAAACATATGATGATAATGGTAATGAACTTGTATATAAAAGAATGGTTTATATCGATCATAATGGTGTTAAGCATTTACAAACTATGGAAGATTCTGTTGTAATTAGTTAAATGCGTTTAAAATAAATTTCTAATTATTATTTATTATAGTAATGTCTGCTGCGGTAAATATTCTAATTCCACAGTTTATTAAAAAAACACATAATACACTAGACTTTATTCACGGTAAAGAAAACATAGATATTATTTTTAATGGATTAAATCAGAATATGTTAGAAGATTTAGTTAATTTATATACTACCACTTTTTTAGAAAGATACTATTCTGTTTATATTTTCTTAGATAAATTTAAAATGTTTGATAATAAACCATATCATCCTACATTTATAACTAGTATTTTTATATGTGCTATACAACATTATTTATAAATTGAAGTGTATAATAAAATATTTTTTATTTTAATTTATTATATCGTAAAAATGGCTATATCTCTTAATAGACAAATTAGTATAGCTTTTAATTCTACTAATATCATTGATAATTGGAAATGGGGATTTATAGAACCATATAATATTACATATAATGATTTATGCACTAATACTTTATATATTATAAAACAAATTGGTGAAAAAATTAATTGGACATGGATAACTTTAAATAGATGGCTCGTTCATTATGCTATTAAACGTTCTGAAATTAGACCAGACCACGATTATTATCAATATGAAAATTTACATCTTATTAATAATTTTACCAGATTTCTAATTAGACAGAAACTAGTTTCTCCAGATGATCCTATTAGTAAAACAATATCTATTAATGATATTAATATATTTATGGAAACATTTAAAATATATAGAATAAGAATCAATAATATTTTAACTCAACATTCTAGAACATCTCGTTCTCAAAATGTTATTGATTTAACTGATGAAGAGCCTTTCATCATATGCGCTACTAGTAATAATGATTCTAGAGATACATCGGATGAAGGATATGATTCTATGCCAGAACTTGTTGAAACTCTTACATAAAAAAATTAATATTATTAACATTATTTAATAATATTAAATTAATTATACAATATTATACCAACTTTACTGTCTTCTTTCTTGGATTCCTTTTCTTTTTATAAACGCTTCCTAGAAGGGTCCATTCATTGGGTCTTACATATGCCCTTGAACCGCATCCTGAAATTACTAAATTATAAGCCAAAGTAACATCAGGTTCATCCGAAACTGGAATATAAAGTCTTTTTCCATTATCTACTTCTTTAATAAATATATCTGCTGTCTGATTAGTTTCCATATTATAGAAACACTTGTTTCCGTCTTCATCTACAATCAACTTCCATCCTAAAATCTTACAATAATTTTCTCTTGACTTATATTTTTCATTAGGAGATAGGGAGTTAAAAGTAGGATTCTTCTCAAATTTAGATAGTCGATGTTCATTAAGAAATCTACTAGATGGAGCTTTTACATTAGTTAATGCCATAATAATATTTATACTATGAATATCTTATCTTTTTATTATAATCAATTTAATTAATTTATAGAAAAATAATTGCTACATTTTAAATACTTTTGATGTTCCATTAAAAAAAGAATTAACATTTCTTTAGCTATACTTGACATTATATTATGTTCTTTTTCTTCTTTTAAATATTCTTCTATTACATTACTAGTTGTTTTATTGTATTCTAGTAAATAAACTTCACATTTAAATTTTACTGGAGTTTTACATAACTTTTTTTTGTATCTAACTAAAAAAATATACATTGACTTTAATCTTTTTTTTTGTCTAATATAATGTATTTTTACTATTACATTACGCTTTAAAGTTATAGCTTCACTTATTCCATTATTCCACCAATTTCCTGAAAATTGAATAAAAAATTCATCATTATCATCATCGTCATCTTTATCATTTACTTTTACTTTATTATTTAGATTAATATTATCATTATAGTCTTCTTCATCAAAATTTTCACTATTAGAAAATATACGAATCATTATATTAATCATATACATATATTTTTTTTTTATTAATAAAACTTATTAATCATCTTTTTCTTTGTTCAACTTTAACAAATACTACTTTTTTTGGACTTTTTTCTATTATTTTTTTATCATTAGAATGTTTATTGTTTTTACATTTGTGCCATGAATCCATAAACCTTTTACACGTTGATTCTAAATCACTATGTTCCCAAGCGTACATACAATTTCTCCATAAATAATGTTGATGATTACAAGAATTTGATGTGCTCATTATAATATATTGTTTATAAAATTAAAAAAATAATTTATTTAAATTATCAATTTAATTTAAATTAAGCTATATTTTTCATTAATTCCCATTCTTCTTCTCTTTCTATATCTTCATCTATGTTATCCTTCTTATATATTAATTCTATACTATCATCCATGTTATATATTTCATTTACAAGGTAAATAACTGTATAATAAACATTATTGTAGGCTTGACTACACATATTTTGAAGTGATTGTAAATCCATACATATTATTTCATCCATATATACATTTATTCATATAAAAAATTAATTTATTCATATGTTTTATTTTCATATGAAAAATATTTATTAATTATATATGAATTCTTCTCTTTCTATTACTAATGATAAGTATGAAAATTATAAATTACAATTTCAGCATTTTTTAAAATTAAAAGATATTCAAAATTATGGAACTATTATAGTTGATTTATCATTATTTAAACCATCTATTGAAAAAAATAGATATACACAACTAACTGAATATATACTTTATTTAGCATTACAAGCCCTTAAAATTTCTGAAAAATACAAACATAATCATTTAAATGTTTATGTTAATTTAACTAATTGTTCTATTAATAATTTTTCACTCAAATATTTTAAATATATTAATCAAATTTTAGCAGATGCTCTCCCCGAAAGATTATTATTATGCACTGTTTATAGTAATTCTAAATTATATGGTTTATTATGGGCTATGGTTCAAAAACATATTGATAAAGATACTAGAAAGAAATTTAAATTCACAAAAAAAAATCAAATAAATGTTGATTATATTTTTTCATAAATAATTAATATTAATTCATTATTCATCCCCATCTCCCTAACAAGATATTTTTATGTTTATTATTATCTGTTATATACCATTTCTTTTTTGAAGTATCCCATTTAGCACCCATTTGTTTTGCTTCATCTTTATCTTTATATGGAACATTTAAATAGATTTCTTTTCTTGTTTTATTAGATACTTCTACACCTATAGATAAATTTGCTAATCTATCCGCATTTTCATTTCCTATTGAATCTCTATCTTGTTTTCCTGTATGAGCAGCTATATGTTTAAATTCTATATTTTTATGTTCCCGACAATACAAATATCCGGTTTGAACTAATTCTAAATTAGGTATTGGTTTGTTCTTACTATTTGGATTTTTCCAACCTTTCTTACAACATTTTTCTCCATATGTTGTACAACATCTTATAGCATAACGAGAATCACTATAAATTATTACTTCCTTTCCTTCTTTTATTTCATTGTCCAATATTGTTAATGCTTTTATTATAGCTAACAATTCTGCTATATTGTTTGTTTGTCTTCCATTATAACTTTCACTAACATTTCTTATATCGTTCTTTCCAAACCATACACCATATCCTGCCCTAGCATATTCTTTTCCATTGTTTGTACAAGCACCATCTGTATATACTCTTATTTTGGTATCTTCTTCTTGTTGATGTGCTTCTTTGTAAGTTTCCTCTATTAATTCAGGAACTATTTCTCCATTATTATTTCGTCTAATTAAAAATCTTTCCATTAATATTATTACTTAATTAAAATAAAATAATATTAATCAATTTACTTATTTAGTTAATTCTGTTAATCTTTGAATTTCTTTTCTTCTCAATATTGGCAATAATTCTCTCTGCCATTTAGCGTAAGGTATTATATATGCTATCTTATTAAAATCACTTCTTAATAATTTTGAATTCTTTTTTTTATCTACAACATCATATAAATAATCTACGCTGCTTGTATTTACTAGAGCATTATGTGCTTCTACACTACGATTTACCTGAAATGTATGTAAATATTGCGCTACTATCTCTATTTCTTCCTGAGAAACTCTATTATCTCCATCACTATCTAACAAATCAAACCCCGCATTATGGACTTTCTTAACCTTACTCATCCTACAACCCATATTATACATTTATCTTTCTTTGTTTTTATTTAATTTATACGCAAAAAAAATAACATAGGGTTGTTTTTATTATTTTTAAACCCTAATATATTTATCCTCCTAAAGCTTTTCTTCCCCAACATTTTAATGATAATTTATCTACCGTATTCCATATTGAATATCCAAAATCTTCAGGATAAAACCATTGATGTTCTGTTGCTGTATTATCCAAAATTATTGAACCTACACGCCTGATATTTGGAATCTCCCCAAATTTTACTATTTTTGTTGTTATTACTATTGGCTTATTATCCATTGTTTTTGCTATTCTTACTATATTGTGTTCTTCATAATCCTCTCTATATTTTACTAACACTATATCTCCCGCTTTGAAACTACGACTCATTTCTATTATTTGTTACTACTGTTATGGTAAAAAATTTATAATCAATTTAAATATATTATTATAGATAATACCTAAAAATTACTATATAAAATAATGGTTAAAAAATTTTTATCAATTTATTAGATTATATTAATTAATATTGAAAGCACCATTGGTAAAAAATTTTATCGGCTTTTTTTAAATTGATTCGAAAAATTTATCCAATACCTGTATTATCCCAAAACAATAATAAATACACGAAAAACAAAACACATAACGTGCGAAAACAATCATACAAAGCAACTTACACTAATACAACACAGTAAAATGTCAGCTATTACCACCGAACAGATGCTCGCTCTTATCACTGCTCAAAGTAAGCAGATTGAGGCTCTTACCGCAGCAGTTGAACGTCTTAGTATGGCTACGCCAACTAAGGTTGTTAAGACTGTTAGGAAGAGGACTTCTCCTTCTGCGCATACTCTCTACCTTAAGGCTAAGGCAGCTGAGCTAGGCATTAATTACAAGCAAGCTATGTGTAATAAGGATGTCATTTCTGAGTGGAAGAATAGCTCTGAGCTAGTGGAAAAGTGCCGCGCTGAGGCAGCGGAGCTTAAGGAGAATGCCCCTGATGCCCCCGTTAAGAGTCAGAAGCCTAAGGGCAATAAGAGGATGGCTAAGAAGCTCGAGCTAGCACAGACTCTCAATGAGGTCGCTGGAAAGACTATGTTCTCTAATGAGGAGATTGAACAGATGACAGCTCAGAAGATTAGGGAGCACATTAAGGCTGCTAAGAATGGAACGACTCTCGAAGAGATTGCTCAAAAGAGGGCTGAGAAGAATGCTCAGATTGAACAAACTAAGAATGAGCTTATTCAGGCTATTCGGCAGCTTAACCCTGATAGGGATGAGCTTATTCAGGATGAGATTGGCTCCGGAATTACAAAGCCTCTCAATAAGATGAGTGTTGGTGCCCTAAGGAAGGAACTCGCTCAATGGAAGAAGGCAGAGAAGGAGCAGGAGAAGTATCTCGCTGCTAAGGCTCTAGTTGAGGCTGTTGAGAGTGATGTATCTGATGATGAAACTATCTAAAACTAAAAAATAAAAAACACAAAAACCCAAAAAAATAAAAAACACAAAAACCCAAAAAAATACAAAAGGAACAATGTATATAGTAAATCCCTTTTTTTATTGTTTAAATTGAAACTAGTTTAAATCACTTAATATTATTAAAAACATATATTATAATACAATGGAAACTCTGGTAATTTTTGGAGCTCTAGCTATAGGTTATACTATTGGAAAAACACAGAATAATGAATCTTATTATTCAAAAAAACAGCAAAAATTGGACCCTAATGAAAAAATACAAAAAAAACAACGGAAAATAAGAAAAAGAAGAAGTAATACACCTCCTAGAAAATACAAAAAATCATTGGAATTGCGTGCTCCATCTAGAACATAAGTAAAATATTAATGTAAGTAATGTGGAGGAGGAACATTTTTTAAATTGATTTTAATTAATATATAAATTACATTAATTAAAATTACAATAATTAAGAAAATGGGAAGGAAAAATAATGACGGAACAAGAGCTACTAAAAAAAATAATAAGAAGAAAACATTCCAAAAATATGGTCAATATACCAGTAGAGCCTGTAGAATTAAACTAGCCCAAATGGAAGCTCAAAATGCTAATTCAAAGAAACTAGAAAATAATAAAAAAAAGAAAAAAAAGAAATAAATGTTTGTTGTTTTATTGTTGATGGTTAGGTGGAGTGCCATTTTTTTATTTGATGTTTTAATATATCTTTTCAAAGTATGTGTATATTAAATCTAGTATTGAAATAAATAATATTCCAATAAAACTTGCGAATCCAGCTACTACTACTGAATTCTTAAAATCTATATCACCAGTGTTATTAGTTAGAAATAAAGATAATTCACCAATACCATAGAAATTTATTCCTTCTATCATTATACCCATTAATACACCATGCATTATTAATTCTATTGTATTTTCCCAATTTACAAAACATAATGTTAATATACTAGAAAATATTGCGTGATGAACGTGGATATTTATTGATTTCGCATTATATGATGATAACAATAGATAAACTAATGAATATATAAACACATATCCTAATAGTAATCCTATTATTCTTCTACATTTTCTTATTTTTATTGATTCCATTATTTCATTCATTATAAGTATTGTTGTTGTTAATCCCAAAAATATTATTGTTAATTTTGCCTTTGTATCTAATTCATTCCAAAATCCAGGAATGAACTCTAAATGAGATAACCACGGAATTTCACCCATTAATCCAAATATTATCGCACCTAATATACACGAAACCATATATACTCCAAATATTCGAAATCTTATTAGATCTTCTCTCAAATTTAGGTTTGAATATTTAATTAAAGCAAAACTTAATATATTTATAAATAATAAATCATATACTGTTGATATTACAGTATTTTTATAATGGTCTCCTTGTGAAATTAATGGAGAACTTTGTAATACTTCAGACCATAAATAAGTAATGGTATATATAATATTCAATATACCCATTAATGTTTTTGTTGAAGATATATTAATATTCTTATATTCAAATGATTTTTTTTTTAGAAGTATCATCTTTTCACCAGATTGAACTGCTATATTATCATTCCTATTAAATGTTAAAAAATTATCATTAAACATTTAATTAGCTATGTATTACTGCGTTTAAGCTCTTTACTTTATTTATTTCTACGTCTTTTTTTAGTTTTAGATTTGTGTTTTCTTCT